>ERZ887851.3724-NODE-3724-length-10825-cov-9.427019_pt1 | contig 10825 bp, 11 predicted proteins | sample MGYA00521100_ERZ887851 | MGnify/ENA primary metagenome ERZ887851 (study PRJEB32303, sample SAMEA104408602) | aquatic metagenome | biome: Brackish water; feature: Pelagic; material: water | place: Baltic Sea | collected 2014-06-06T16:11:00 | depth 11,444 m ...
CCTCCATCAACGTACCCATAATGTACGGTTGCTGCTCTAAAAAATCCATGAAGTTCTGCTGGTATAAGGCCGCTGTCCAGCCCTCTACTTCAATGATCGAATCTTTGAGGCTTACTGCCCCGGCGTTTTGAGGTGTGTTCATGTCTACGAATTTAAGCATAAAAAAGCCCCGAGCGTTTCCACTCGAGGCATTCCAACTAACACATCAAAATATGAACACTATCACATTTTACCTTTCATCATGCGGTTCCAGTATAAGTAGGGTAATCCATACTTTTTCAAAATCCACATGCTATAGTTTTCCTTTGTCGTATCCACAAATTTGCTGAGGAACGGATCGGAATCTCTTTCGTTATTGTACTTAAATTCAGCCAACACCATTTTACCGTAACCCGTTACTAACGGACACGATGAATACCCTTCGTATTGTTTATCGCTGAATGTAGCGTTCTCCATATGTGCCAACAAATTCGCGGTCACCACTGGCGCTTGCTTACGAATTGCCGCACCAGTTTTCGCAGTCGGCAGTGCTGCAGAATCACCTAAAGCAAACACATTTGGGTATTTGTTATGCTGAAGCGTGTTGATATCAACATCTATCCAACCCCCAGGAGTACCGTTTGAAAGCGGGCTGTTTTTAATGAAATCCGGAGCGCTTTGTGGTGGAGCCAGGTGCAAGAAGTCGAATGGAAGTACAAAGGTTGAATCACCATCCAAACGCTCACCCAGTCCTTCGCCTTCATTTACCGTGCATGCGTTGTCGCCCGGTTTTGCGTTTTTAAAATGAACCTCTTTGTTCGCAACGTCAATCTTTGTGATTGCGTAAAAAGGTTTGAAGTGGATTTCTTTACGTTGAAGCACTTTAGTCAGTGTTTTTGCAAATTCCGGAACGCCAAAGATTACAGATCCAGGAGTCGCAAAAACCACTTTAGTTTTGTTTTTCACGCCTTGCTTTGCCCAATAATCATCAGCGAGGTACATGATTTTTTGAGGTGCGCCACCACATTTGATTGGCGTTGTTGGTTGGGTAAAAATGGCGTTTCCTCCTTTGAATTTTTGAACGTTTTCCCAGACCTTATTAGGATCGGTATAGTTCGAACATACCACCCCTTTTTCTAGACCTTCTTTCAAACCAGGAATGCCATCCACATCAAGCTGTATACCAGGAGCGGCAACAAGGTAATCGTAGGAAATGCTCCCTGAATTTTGTGTGGCAACACTATTTCCTTCCGCATCTATGGTGGTCACTGCATCTTGAATCCAATCGCATCCAGCGGGAATGACAGATTGCATCGGTCGACCTGTTTTTTGATAATCGAAGGTTCCGGCACCTACTAAAGTCCAAGCTGGCTGGTAGTAGTGTGTTTGTGCTGGATCGATGATCGCAATACTTAGGCTTTTCTTTTCATTTTTTAATTGGGCAGCGGTCATAATACCACCGGTACCTGCTCCAATAACGACAACGTTATAATGCTTTGACATGGCGTTTAAGGTGTTAATTTGACCTTAAAAGTAAACGCTACAAATGCCTTGCTACGTGATATTTATCACCCAACTCAAATTTTAAAGGGTGCTTTTGACCATTATTCGGTGTGGAATACCGTCTTCTAAAAACTCTTCGCCTTGAGCGACATAACCCAAGCGTCCGTACCACTGAAGAAGGTACGATTGTGCCATTATCACCACGTCGCGGTCATCCTGGAATAAATCCCATGCCCATTCTTCTGCGCGGACCATGAGTTCGATGCCCAGTTCCTTTCCACGCGACGATTTCTCAACCACCACTCGGCCAATACTTACCTGAGGATAGGCCGTTCCTGGAGGTAAAATGCGGACATAGGCCACGACAGCTCCTTCGTTGTTTTTGGCATAGAGGTGAAAGCTGGATTGGTCCTGGTTGTCCAAATCTAAATACACGCAGTCTTGTTCAACGACGAATATATCGGAACGCAAGCGGAGTATATCGTAAAGGTCCTTTTTAGGAAGGGTTTCAAAAGAATGTCTATGCCACTGCATGATGGTTTCGTTTTAAAATGAGTTGTTGGTACAATAAGACCAATAAAAATTGGACCCCGAGTAAGGTTGCTATGGTGCCGGCTATCGAAGTGTCCATCCACCGGCTGCAAGCATAGCCTCCCAAGGCGGCAATTAGGGCAATGAACGCAGCGCCCATGAGCAAATGGTGAAGTTTCTCCACCAAAAGATAGGCGGTTGCGGCAGGAACCACGAGTAACGCCACGACTAAAATAGCGCCAACGCTTTCAAAACTCACCACGGTGGCAAAACTCACCATGGCCATTAAACTGAGGTTCCAAGCGGCCACACTGATGCCCAAGACAGCGGCATAATCTTCATTAAAACTGGACATCTTCAGCCCTTTATAACCGATAAAAATGTAGCCTAAGACTGCGAGCAGGAGCAACCCTGAGGACCAAAGCGCAATTGGTCCCATAGTAAGATTTCCCATGGACCAACTGTTGAACGGAACATAGGCAATCTCTCCGTACAGTACGCACTCCTGATCTAAATCTACGCTGTCGCTCCAGAAAGTAATGAGTATGACACCTAGTGCAAACAAGGTTGTAAACGTCATGCCTATACTTGCATCGCCCTGAACCTTTAAATTCTTGCGCAAAACCTCTATCATCACTGTGGCTAAAACGCCCACAGCGGCTGCACCTAAGAACATCCATAAAGATGCGCGGCTCTGGCTTAACCAATACGCCACTGCAATGCCCGGAAGTACTGCGTGAGAGATGGCATCACCTACCATGGTCATCTTACGCAACACTAAAAATGCACCGAGCAGGGCACAGGATACTGCGGTAAAAACTGCGGTTAATGCTATGGCGAGGGTTGGAGTCATTAACGTAAATACTGTGCTAGCGGAAGTCTATAACTCATCCCTGCTCCTAAGAAAAGACCGCTCGTATTGAGCCGGGTGTTGACATATGGGCTGAGGTCAAATCCTGCATAAACATCCAATTGAAGATCATTAGACAGCAACTTTGTAAACCCACCATCAAAATAGGGAGTGCCAAACAACTGCCTACCTTGGACCTGCCAGTTGCTAAAATATTCTGCGTATACCCCAAAATCTTTTCCTAAATCATAGCCCAGCGCCAATGAAAACATTCCTCCATCCACAAAACCGTTTGTTCCGTTCATACCGCCCGAAATCCCAACATTACTTGCGATTCCGAGACGAGGAGTCAATCCTTTTTCGAACATGAGACGCTGTTCGTGGAACAGCATATTTCCTTGTACCGGCGCACGGTAATCGCCACCAGCGATCCAGGGCAACGTGAGGTGGCTTAACCAAGTAGTCTGTGGCAGAAGGTTTGTTTCTTCTATTAGATTGTACTTGAAACCAATAGTCACTGGATTTACACCTGTGGTACGGGAAGGTTCATTCCAGATATCAACGATATCAAGGCGTTTTGTATTTGCATTGATCACCGCGCGCACCTCAAATTTTTGATTTATTCCGAAACGTAATACCTCCTCTATTTGATGGGCGTCTGTTATACTCGTGTTGGATATTCTTTCCTCTACATGCGAATACTGGTACCCGCCTTCGTACTGAAACCAACCCACAGGAGTGATTTGTGCACTTTCGGTAATATCAGGACGGTCGGTCGCTATGGCTGGCATACCCGCGAAAATGGGTGTTAATTCAACATCGTCAGCGTCAATATCCTTCATCTCCGGACGCTCCTGCGCCATGCCCCAAAACGATGCGGCCATTAAAATTGCAATACTAATCTTCTTCATAAGGAATAGGACTTTGGTGGGGGTCCAATTCTGGATTCCCCAGTTCTTTAACTATTAATGCTTCTATTTCCGGGGTAATAATGTGCTCCATGGTTTCAGCCTGCGGATGGATGTGATCTGCGGCCATGCCGAGACGCTCAGTAAGGTAAAGCTCCCACAAACGGTGCAGTCGGACCACGCGACGGCCCTCAGTACGGCCCTTATCCGTCAATGCAAAACCGTCGGGTCGTTCTACCAGTAAGTATTCCTTTTTAAGTGACCGTAGCGTTTTCCGCAAACCGTCAAGGTGCTGGCGTCGCATTGCAACAATCGTTTCTGAAGTCATCGCAACGGTTTCGCCTTCTCTTTCTTCAGCTCCATAGAGGAGTTTCAAGAGGTTTTCACGTTGGGTCTTTAATTGGTTTCCTTTTGCTCTTTTTCTGCGGGCAATCCATCCCTTTTCAGGTGCAAAAAGCAGCGAAATAAACGCAATTCCGCCTAAAGCGAGTACAATCCATGGACCTGTTGGCATTTTTGGTAAACTCGCACTAACCACTGTTCCCACCAATGCTGCGGTTGCTGCAAAAACAGCAGATAAAACGAGCATTAAACGCAATGAAGAAGTCCACGCGCGCGCTGCAGCCGCAGGTGTGATTAATAACGCCGCCATCAGAACGATACCTACAGATTGAATCCCAACCGTTACCGCTAAAACCGTAAGTATGGTAAACACGAAACGAATTGCTTGAACTGGAAGGCCTATGGCCGCAGCGAAATCTTCATTAAAAGTCATCAACTGAAACCCTTTAAAGAAAACGGCAACGCTCACCAGTAACACTACAGCAAGAGCGGCAAAAACGTACAAATCGGAGAGGGTAATGGCAGCAGCCTTTCCCAGTAGGAAACGTTCCAAACCGGCCTGTTGGCCCAGTCCCGTACGTTGCACCGCAGAAAGCAACATTATGCCAAACCCGAAAAAAGTAGATAGCACTAAACTGATGGCGGTATCGCCTTTCAACTTCGTACGCTGTTCTAAAAAACTAATTCCATAGTGGGCAATAAGCCCTGCCACCAAGGCGCCAAAAATGAGAAACAGTGGGTTTCTGCCGTCGCCCAATATAAATGCAAGAACCACTCCGGGAAGCAGCGCGTGCGCGATGGCATCGCCCACTAAACTCTCCCCTTTCAAAAAGCTAAACGCACCCACTACCGAAGACGAAGCCGCCAACAGCAGGGTACCTAAAAGTACTTTTATGAAAATTGGGTCAAACATTATTCCTTCGGATGATCTTCCTTAAAGTCCGGTTCACGAAGCGGGAATTCCGTATCTGAAATAAGATCCCCGAGCTTTGAGAGGACCGTTAATCTACCTCCGTAAGCCTCTTGCAACAGTTCTTTTGTAAACACTTCTTCTTTAGGACCCGCTGCAACTAAGCGCGTATTGAGCAAGACTATCCAATCAAAATATTCATTTGCGGTTTGTAGATCATGGTGGACAATAACCACTGTTTTGCCCTCATTTTTCATGTCCCGCAACAGTTTTAAAATGGCATCTTCGGTAGCGGCATCAACCCCAACAAATGGCTCATCCATTAAGTAGATATCTGCTTGCTGTGCGAGGGAGCGAGCGATGAACACGCGTTGTTGTTGCCCACCCGAAAGTTGGGAAATCTGACGGTCTGCAAATTCCAAAAGATTCACTTTTTCTAGCGCCTCAGTGGCGATGCGACGGTCTTCTTTCGTGATGCGTTTGAATAGGTTGTTCTTGCGGTAGCGTCCCATTAAGACCACGTCCATGACATCGGCCGGGAAATCCCAATCCACACTTTCACGCTGCGGCACATAACTCACGCGTTCGCGCACTTTATCCAGTGGTTGGCCAAATATTTCGGTGTAACCACTGTCGGGTTTCATTAAACCCATTACGGTTTTGAGCATGGTGGTTTTCCCTGAACCGTTCGGTCCTACGACACCTATAATTTTGCCCTTCGGTAATTCAAAATCAACGTCCCAAAGCACGGGTTTGCTGTGGTAGCTGACCGTCAGGTTGTGTACTTCAATGCTCTTTTCCATTAATTGAATGATTTTAAAATCTGTGTTGTGTTGTGTCTAAATGCTCCTAGTAAAGAAGCCTCTGGTGTTCCTTGCTCGCCCAGCGCATCGCTGTATAAGGGTGCTCCAATTTCAACCTTCCCGCCTTTTTGTGCCACAGCTTCCTGAAGCGCTTCAATACTTTTGGAGTTCACTGATGTCTCTACAAAGACAGTAGAAAGTCCGCGGTCTAAGATGAATTGGGCCGTGGTACTCATATCTTTTATACCAAATTCGGCCGCAGTACTTATGCCTTGAAGGCCATGAACCTCTATGCCGTAAGCACGACCGAAATAAGAAAACGCATCGTGTGCGGTAACCATGGCACAGAGCGAGTCAGGTACCTTGTTGGTTGCGCGAATCATTTCATCGTGGGCTAGTGCTAGCTCTGAAGAATAGTCCATGGCGTTTTGCTCGATGGCTTGGCGGTGTTCGGGAAATTGGTCCATTAAAAAGTCCGCGAGTTCTCCTACGCAACGGTCCCAAAGTTGCAGATCGAACCAAATGTGCGGGTCATACGTGTTGGGACCTACTTTGATAAGGTCGTGAGACTGAAGCGCACTGCTCATCGCATGGACGGGCTTTTGTTGCCCTAATTTTTCTAATATATCTGTCATTTTGCCTTCCAAATGAAGACCGTTGTGGAGAATAATTCTTGCATTACTAAGCTTCGCTACATCACTTTCCACCGGTTTATAGCTGTGGGGGTCTATGTTCGATTGCATCAGCGCTTGGACCGAAATTTCCTCCGGAAGCAAAATGCGCGCGGCATCCGCAACAACTGAGGTCGTGCACAAAACAGCTATGGCGGGCTCGGGAGTGCACCCAAAGGTCATTGCCGCTAACGCGATGAGTAGAAATTTCCTCATGATTGTACAGCGTAAATGTTTGCACACATGCTCTGACTAAGCCAAAAAGAGCCTGTGGGTGAGCCCAGTTCGACACTAGCGTCAAACGCTGAGATTGTGCGAATTTCGTAGGTGTTGCCTAAATTGATGTTCATGGTGTCCAATTGGTCAAAGAACTCTGATCCCGCATCTTCTACCCGAACAATACGAATCTCGGCTCCCGCCGTAAACGCGCCGATGGGCTGTCCTAAAACCGGGGGCATTTGACCGTCGCGTTCCGGAATAGGATCACCGTGTGGATCGTGTTTCGGACTGCCCAAAAATTGAAACAGTCGATCGACCAGTTCCTCACTCTGGATGTGTTCCAACTGCTCCGCGAGTGGATGTACTTCGTCCCAACCGAATCCCAATTTATCTACTAGAAAGGTCTCCCATAATCGGTGTTTGCGTAAAATGGATTTCGCCAAACGTATGCCTTGTGGGGTAAGTTGCACCCCCTTGTACGGAACAACGTTCACTAGATCCTTTTGCCCCAGTCGCTTCACCGCTTGGGTAACAGAAGAACCTTTTGCACCTACGCGCTGTGCAAGGTCTCCATTGCTGACGGGCTGCTCTCCGCCAAGATGGTAGAGGGCTTTAATGTAATTTTCTTCGCTTTCCGTGTGGGTTTTCACCTAGGCTATCTTTTATTTTAGGCAAAGCTAAAAATTATCTAAACACCAACGAGCGCAAACGCGAGAATACTATAAATAACTTACCTTAGCGACCGTGAGAACCCACACCTATTTCATATCAGATGTTCATTTAGGAGCGCCCTCCGTTCGCGAAAGCCAGGAACGTGAGCGTACGCTAGTGTCCTTTTTGAAACACATTGAAAAGGACTGCAAACAACTCTTTATCGTTGGCGATCTTTTTGACTACTGGTTCGAATACAAACACGTTGTTCCACGAGGGCATACCCGTGTTTTAGGACAGCTAGCGCTCATGGTTGATGCCGGACTTCAGCTCGATATTTTCGCTGGTAATCACGACCTCTGGATGGGGAACTACCTGGAAGAAGAGCTCGGCGCAACCGTTCATCACAGACCGCTAAAGTGGTCACCAGATGAAGGCAAGACCGCTTTTTACCTTGCACACGGGGACGGTTTAGGTCCCGGCGATCGTAAATACAAAGCGCTAAAAAAGATCTTTACGAACCCTTTCGCGATTTGGGCCTACAAGCGCTTACATCCCAATTTTGGAGTCGGATTTGCGGCGCGTATGTCACGGACATCGCGCAACAGCCAAAGCGATGACGATCATGCATTCAAAGGAGAAAAGGAAAGGCAATTGGTCCACAGTAAAACCGTTCTTAAGGAAGAGTGGTTTGACTACTTTATTTATGGACATCGGCATCATGAAAAAGCATTGGTCCTCCAAACGAACGAGTCGGAGGATGGCACCAAAATTGACAGCACATACATTGTCCTCGGCGATTGGATTCGTTTAAATACGTTCGCTAAATGGGACGGCACACATTTAACCCTAGACAGTTACAACTCAAGAAAATGAAAAAAACCCTTCTACTTGTAGTTTTTGCAATGGCCTTTACTGCGGCCGCACAAGATTATAAAGGCCATTACGGTATTGGACTCGCCTTAGGAGAACCGAGCGGCTTCAGCATTAAGAAGTTCAACAACAACAATGAAGCCTTTCAGTATACCCTAGGCTACAGTGCCGTGAAAGGGCAAGAAGGCATTAACATCGGAGCAGACTACTTGCTCCATAATTACGATTTCATCACCGCAGAAAAAGGGCGTATTCCGTTTTACTACGGTGGCGGTATACATCTGAAGAGCTACAACGACGCGGGCAACCAACTCTATGCGCGCGTGCCTCTTGGAGTAGCCTACGAAGCCGTTGAATTTCCTATTGATGTGTTCTTCGAATTTGCGCCTGGCGTTGCCGTACTCCCTTCACCAACGTTAGTGACCAATTTTGCCATCGGGGCACGCTTCTACTTTGACGTAAGGAAAGCCGTAGAAAAAATAGACGACGCCATTTAAAACTCGACATAAAAAAACCCCGAGCGTTTGCTCGAGGTTCTTACGTTTTGCGGATGAATCCGTTTATTTCGCTGCTGCGTATTTCGCTGCAACTGCTTCCCAATTCACCACGTTCCAAAATGCATTAATGTAATCTGGACGACGGTTTTGGTAGTTGAGGTAGTAGGCATGTTCCCATACATCCAGACCCATGATCGGGTGACCGCCACAACCAACGCCTGGCATTAAAGTGTTGTCCTGATTTGCAGAAGAACACACTTCCAATACGCCGTTGTTCACACACAACCAGGCCCATCCTGAACCAAAGCGTGTTGCCGCTGCTGCATTGAATTTTTCTTTTAATCCATCAAGCGAGCCAAAAGCTGCATCAATAGCCGCAGCCAATTCGCCTGTTGGGGCACCGCCGCCAGTTGGACTCATTACTTCCCAAAATAAACAGTGGTTGTAATATCCACCACCGTTGTTGCGTATTGCAGCATGGTCTGAATGGTTAGCAAGCAATTCTTCAATGGACTTGCCTTCCATTTCCGTACCAGCGATAGCATCATTTAATTTTGCAGTATAGCCTGCGTGGTGCTTACTGTGATGAATCTCCATCGTGCGCGCATCCATGTGCGGCTCGAGAGCGTCGTATGCATAGCCCAATTCGGGTAATTCAAAAGCCATATAAAGTGGGTTTTATGTTAATTCGTGGTATAAAGGTAAGGCAAATTCCGACTGAAGGTTTTAACTTACGTTTATATCCTGTTCAATAAACTCTATGACCGCAAATCAAGGCCATACGCCGCTATCTGCCCCGGCAGACTTCATCGTTTTAAACGCATCTGCGGGATCGGGTAAAACGTATTCGCTCGTCCAGCACATCTTGATGAATGCGCTGCGAAAAAAGGATATGGACCATGCGTATCAAAAGGTTTTAGCAATCACGTTCACCAACAATGCCGCCGCCGAAATGAAGGCGCGTCTTTTGGACCAATTATTAACCTTCAAAGGCCTCGAACACCCTTCCCAAAGTGAATTCTTCAAGCCCATTTGGGAGGAAATTGGTATTTCACCAGAGGAGTTACAGCAACGCGCCGCTGGAGCTGCAAGCCACATGTTGCACAACTACAGCACATTAAATGTTGGTACCATTGACCAGTTCACGCATCGATTGGTGCGCACCTTCACAAGAGATCTTGATCTGGATGATAATTTCGAGGTGCGCCTCGACCTCGATGGCATGATTGAGGAAGCGCTGGACCTACTCTACAGTAGCCTAGGGGATGCGCCAGCGTTACGTGAATCCCTCGCTGCATGGATGCAGGAACGCATGAACCGCGAAAAGGGTCACAACCCCGATCGGGATTTAAAGCGCGAAGGCAAAGAGAGCTTTAACGAGGATACGTGGAAGGAATTGGCCCATTTACCGGGACCGGAGCGCATGCTTGAACTGGAAGAAGAGCTGAATCGTGAACTTTCCGTAATTGTTGCTGAAGGTAAAAAACTGGCACACCAAGCCTTTACCCATTTAAAATCACAGGGATACACGAAAGACAACTTTACCTATTACCCTCAAGCGAAAAAACATTTTGTCGATCTCTGGTCCAACCTTCGTAGTAACGATCTCGAAGCAGGTGTTCAAGCGTTTAAAACCAAGCCAAAGAAAGGTGGCGATGCGGATTGGGAAGCCTTTTTAGAATTGGCCCAAGCGTTTCAAGAAAGCAACCAGCGCAAATTATTACTGCTCAAGCAGGCCACCGAAAAACTGCAGCAACTCTCAGCGACGCGCGCACTCATGGACAAGTTTAATGCCCTTCAACAGGAGCAAAACACCATGCCGCTTAGCGCCTTCAATAAACTTATTTCCGAAGAGCTTCAAAAAGAGCCTACCGCGTTCATTTATGCACGTTTGGGTGAAAAGTTTTGGCATTTCTACATCGATGAGTTTCAGGATACCTCTGAAATGCAATTCGATAATCTACATCCACTCATTGAGCATACGCTTACTAAGGATGAAAATCCAAACAGCGCACTTATTGTTGGAGATGCAAAACAAAGCATCTACCGCTGGCGGGGCGGACGCGCTGAACAATTCATGGCGCTGGT
>ERZ887851.3725-NODE-3725-length-10822-cov-5.330176_pt1 | contig 10822 bp, 10 predicted proteins | sample MGYA00521100_ERZ887851 | MGnify/ENA primary metagenome ERZ887851 (study PRJEB32303, sample SAMEA104408602) | aquatic metagenome | biome: Brackish water; feature: Pelagic; material: water | place: Baltic Sea | collected 2014-06-06T16:11:00 | depth 11,444 m ...
AGTGTACTCCATCCCTTCAGGTCAATGCAACCAGATTCGAACAAGAAAAGGTCGCCCATGTAGGTCGTGACGCCCTCGGCAATATATCCCAATCGGCTAGGGCAAGCATCTTCAAAATTGTAGGGCATCCATTCAGAGGGTCTGATTCGCTTCACATTCCAAGCGTGATATAACTCATGTGATGCAATCCCCACCAGCTCATTGTAGCCATGTTGGGTTTGGATTTTTGCTGAAGGGCCTAACGCAATGACAGTGCTGTCTTCGTGTTCCACGCCGTGTCTGACCTCCGTGTCTGAGGGCAGGAGGTATAGAAAGTGATAATCTGAGGTGGGGAAGGTGCCGAAGGCTGAGATTTGGCTTTTTGAAAAAGCGATGTGATCTTCCATGAACTTTTTCTGTTGCGGAGGAGCGTCCCCATAGGTCCAAACATGGAAATTCACCATCTTGTCACTGTCCTGAACGTCATACGTTTCATGCCAAAGCTTGGGTGATGCCATCCACGGACTGTCCATCGCATGTTGCATGTCATGTGCGATCAGGCATCCATCAACCGTCGGAAGTGCTGTTGCAATGTCCCAGTTTTCAGGGATGTCGGAAAGCGTGATTTTGTATCCCAGCGTGTGGTTTGATCTGTCGTAGATAAAGCAGTTTACGGGATTGACATATTGAAGGTCGTCAGACACAAACGTAGAACCGGCATTGAGGATGTCTGCTTGAAAGATCCAGCGCAACCGATGAATGCCCTTGGGGATGATCCATCGATGTAGGTCGGACTTTGCAAGTTTAATCTCAGATCCATTCTCTAAAACGCCTGCCATCTTGATGATATACTGCGCGAAATTTGCGCGCTCATATCTTCCAGGTCGCCAAACCGGCAATTGCGCTTCCCAAGATTCATCTCTCTCGGGAAAAACAGCGTCAAATGAAAGTGCAGACGAATTTTTAACGCGCGCAATTCTAAGGTCGATCATTTTTGCGTTCGGAGTCATTTCGTTTGCTTTGTGTTTAACGGAGAGAATGAAATCTGTTGTTCGAGGGTTCGCTATTCTACGCAGCGGCTATTCAAACATTTCAGAGACTGGCTTTCCCGTAGTCCCGTTCGGATATGGAAGGCCGGCAATAGAACAAATTGTCGGAGCGATATCTCGGATGTGCGTCCGCGCATAGGTAGAGCCGTATCTCACTCCAGCCCCATAGAAGATGCAAGGGACATGTGTGTCGTAGGCAAATGGACTCCCGTGTGTCGTTCCCGTACGACCATAGGTCAGCCAACCGGGTTTCATCACCAGAAGGACATCTCCACTTACTCCGGGCATATGTCCTGCATAAATGCGTTCTGCGATCGGGTCCACTGCCGCTTTCGTGGCCAAATCAACCTCTGCAATGCTTTGTATGATGCCCGCTTCTTCTAAGGCCAGTTTGCTAATGTATCTCTGTAACCCCGCACCGTCAAGTGGGCTATTCGCGTTCCCATCTGCCCAGTTGTAGGCCTCTTCAGAAATGAAAATCGAGTTGTTGCTCACATTGTCAAGCCAATTCCGGGCACCATATCTCTGGTCCAGATTCTCCTCGATTCTGATCTGCATGTCTCCGTGACTCCAATAATCTACAGGAAGTCCGATGGATTGTCCGTAGGAAGGGACGGTCGCGCCTCCATGGTCTGAGGTTAAGAAGACGGTCCATTTTCCTTCCCCCACTTGATCATCCAAGGCGTCGAAGAATCGTTCCAGTTCTAAATCCAACCGGAGATACATGTCCATCGTTTCAATCGCGTGCGGTCCGCATCGATGTCCGACGTAGTCTGTCGCAGAAAAACTCATGGTGAGCATGTCACACACGTCATCTTTGCCCAAATCTTCACCCTCGATTGCGGAGAGCGCGAAATCTACGAGAATGGTATTTCCTCCCGGTGTTCCCTTGAGGACATCGTATCCGCCATTTTCTTCTTTCAGAGCATCGAGGAGGTACGGGAATGTGGGTCTGATTTCACCCGTGAATGATCCCTCGTATGGATTGTTGTCAGGCGTGCAGCTGGCGTATACATCTGCCGTTTTCAAGAGGTCCCATCCGAGGCTTGTGAGTCTTTCAGCTTCCCCTTTTTCATTAAAGGATTTGGCCCAAACTGGCAATTCATCGCCATAGTAGGTACTCGTAATAAAATGACCCTTGTCTTTTCCGTAAAACCAGTAGGCACCATCAGCGGCATGTCCTGCGGGGAGGATCGCTCCTCGGTCTTTCAGACTGACTCCGATGACTTTTGCATTCAGTCCTGTAGCGAGTTTGAGCTCGTCACCTATTGTAGATGTGACAAGCCTTGCGGGGGACATCTTTCCAGCCGAACCATACATTGTTCCGTCCTGATCGATCCCATCTACGCCGACTCCAAGCACCGTAGAATCCGACGCGCAGTACACAGTCACTCCATCCTCTCTCACGTACCAATTGTTTGCGACGATGCCATTTACGGAGGGCGTCGTTCCCGTAAAAATGGACGCATGTCCCGGACCAGTATAGGTCGGAGCGTATCCGTACTGATGATCGTACATCGTAAATCCACCATCTACAAGACGTGCAAACCCTCCATCTGAAAAAGAGGGAGAAAACCTGTGGAGATAATCCGCACGCATTTGGTCTATGGTGATCCCCACGATAAGACGGGGCATTTCATCAGACCCATGCTCCATGACAACCTTTGTTTCAACGCTGCAGCTCACGGCCACAATGAGAATTCCTACAAGGATAAAAATCTGTTTCATGCGAACCATCTTCATTTAATTTATTTTGCCCAAACCTTAAATACCACCCATCCCACCGCCAAACAAGCCAGTACGCTGACCAGGATGTTCGCGAGTGCCCATATGTTGTTTCCTTCTTGAAAAAGCCGAAGTGTATCGATTGAAAACGTCGAAAACGTTGAAAACCCGCCACAAAATCCCACAGCCAAAAGAGGCATCCAAATAGAATCTCTGTCCCATTTGGCGCCACCATAAATGATTAAAGCAGCCAGGAGTCCTGTGGCGATCACGTTCGCAGCAAGAATTCCGAGGGGTGCCAAAGCAGGCCCCAAATTGTTTCCGCTGCTTGCAAGTTTATTTACGCCAGCGCCCAATAACGCTCGGGCAACACTTCCCGCTCCTCCACCTATAAAAATCGCTGTCAGGGTCACAAAGTTGATCGACATTATTTGGTCTCTATGTTAAGTCTGGGACGAATCGCCTGAAGTACAACACCTCCGAGTGCCGCTCCAAGCATCCAGCCGAAGAGCACATCTCCAGGGAAATGAACGCCCAAGTGAATGCGGCTATATCCGATGAGCAAGGCCCACCCGATGAGAATCCACAACCACATCGTTCCACCAAAAATCATGGAGAGAAGGCCGCCTACGAATATTGCAACAGCCATGTGGTTTGCAGCATGCGAAGAAACGAAACCATAGGTACCACCTTGATACATCGTGCCATCACTTCTTTTGTAAAGATGCACATCTTCTGCGAAATCTACTCTGTGTGAAGGTCTGACTCTTTCCGCTGTAGGTTTGATTACCCTCGCTGAAATCACATCGGCAAGTCCCACAGAAATCACGATTCCCAAAACAGCCAACATCCGAGATTTATTCTCAGGGAGATGTTTCCAAAGTAAAAAAAGGATCCCGAGATACAGAGGTGTCCAGGCAATGGGTTGGCTGACCCACCACATCAGCGTGTCACATGAAGGACATGCACCGTTGATCGCAAAGAACAACGATTCGTCCATATTTGACAACCAATTGATCACTGGGCTGAATCGTTATTCATAGATGCCCTCAATAAGTGCATCATATTTGGTTTTTATCGGCTTGCGCTTGAGCTTAAGGGTCGGTGTAAGTTCTCCTCCTTCAATCGAGAATGGCTCTGGAAGAACGCGAATAACCTTCACGCGTTCCCATTGGCTGAAGGGCTCCATCAATGTGTTGACCTCTTCCATGATGCGGTCGGTAATTCGTGTATCGTCACCAATCTTGTCATCTCCTGGGTACGTGTGGTCGTGGCGTTTGCACCATTCGTTGATCGCTGTGGTGTCAGGAGAAATCAGTGCTGCTGGGTGCTTTCTGTACTCACCTACGACCATGACTTGTTCGATAAATAGAGACGCCTTGAGTGCATTTTCGAGTAGGGCAGGAGAGACATACTTTCCGCCCGAAGTCTTGAACATTTCTTTTTTGCGATCTGTAATCTTTAAAAATCCGTCCCCATCAAGTTCACCTATATCGCCGGTATGGAACCAACCGTCTTTGATGACTTCTGCCGTTTTCTCTTCGTCCTTGTAGTATCCCATCATCACATTTGGACCTTTTACGAGAATCTCTTTGTCTGGCCCGAAGCTGATTTCGACACTTTTTACAACTTTACCTACCGTGCCTATTCGAAGCATTTCAGGTGCGTTAATTGTATTCACGGTAACGACAGGCGATGTTTCTGTAAGACCATACCCTTCGAGAACGGGAATGCCTGCGCCGTTAAAAAATCTCGCCAGACGTGCTTGAAGCGCCGCCGAACCAGATGCAACCGCTTTAATACCTGTAAGACCCAACGCCTCTTTTACTTTCGAGAAGACAAGTTTGCGTGCCATTTTGAGCTTAAATCCGTACAGACCGTGGCCTTCTTTTTCAGGTTCCCATGCGAGAACGACCCCCAAAGCCCAATTAAATATGACGGTCTTTACGCCGCCTGCTGCACGCCCTTTTGCGACAATCCCATCATAAAACTTCTCAAGAAGTCTAGGAACAGCGGTAAACATAATGGGTTGAGTCGCGTTGAGGTCATTCTTGATTGTTTCAAGAGATTCTCCGAAATAAATACTTGCACCCATATACATGTATAGGTAGTGAAGCATCCTTTCAAAAATATGACAAACCGGTAAAAAGCTGAGCACCCTCATCTCACCATCCACACCGTCCAAGGGGACACGCTCCTTTGCGATCAATGCATTGGTCACTACGTTGTTGTGTGAGAGCATCACGCCCTTCGGAAGTCCTGTCGTTCCAGAAGTGTAAATGATCGTTGCGAGATGTTCTGGCAAGACGGCTTCACTTCTTGCATCAAGCGCGATTTGGTCTTTCTCGCCTCCTGCTTCTAACACCTTTTTCCATGAATCGGCACCCTCTACGTTCTCAAATGTAAAGACCCCCTTTAAGGTAGGGCACTCCTCTTTTACGGCCAGCACTTTCGCAAATAGCTCCGCATTCGACACAAAAACGAACGTCGATTCACTGTGATTGATAATGTACTTGTAATCCGCCTCAGTCATTGTGGGATAGATGGGAACGTCAATGGCGCCGGCCTTCATAATCGCGTGGTCCATCACATTCCACTCACACCTGTTGTTGTGAGAAATCAGCGCAACCTTATCGCCAACGTTCATGCCCATCGCAATCAAACCGCGTGAGGCTTTGTCCACTTCCGCAACGAATTCTTTTGTGGAGTAGCTTAATTTCTTCCCACTTCCATCGTTGGGCATAGAAAGCATCACATCTAGCGGGTTGTTCTCAAGCTGATACTGCGGGAAATCAAAAAGTCTGGTTGGATTCTTCATCTGTCAAATTATTTAGGCAATTCTACAATATTACAACATTACAACAGTTCACCACATTGATTGCAGTGCTTTGCCTTGTCCGAATGATCAGTTGCATTGCAATTCTCACAAGCCTGCGTATTTGTATTGGGTTGGATGCGGCTGGCAACGACAAGTTCTGACCCTATAATTCCAGTGGGAACAGCAATGATTGCATAACCGATGAGCATGATAATTGACGCAAGGGTTTGACCTAATACGGTCACAGGAGCGATATCTCCATACCCGACAGTTGTGACTGTTACGATGGCCCAGTAGATGCTCCTGGGAATACTTGTGAACCCATTTTCACCATGCTCTACGAGGTAAACCATGGTTCCTAAAAGTGTCACCAATACGAGGACTGCTCCCAGAAACAAAAGAATCTTATTGCGTGCGCCCCACAAGGCATTTTTTAAAACGTAGGCCTCTTGTATAAAGCTTACCAATTTGAGAACCCTAATCACTCTCAGTAATCGAAGCACTCTAATCACCATTAAACTTGCAGCGCCTGGGATGAACAGCTCAACAAACGTGGGCAATATGGTCATTAAGTCGATCATCCCATAAAACGAAAAGATGTACCCACTTTTGCGTTTTACAGCGACAATTCGGAGGATGTACTCAACTGTAAAGAGGCCTGTGAAAAAGTACTCAATGTACCTCAGTAAGAGTCCATATTCTGCTTTGATGTCGGGTACGCTTTCGAGCATGACCACACCGACACTTAAAACGATTGCCCACAACAAGATTACGTCGAACAGCTTGCCCTTAGGGGTGTCTGCTTCAAAGATAATGTCGTGTAGTTTCTTTCGATTCATATGCGAATGTAGTGAACTTTTATAGCAGAACGAAAAACGGTGTTATTTGTGCGCTATGCGAAAAAAGGAGAGACTGTCATTTCTTTAGATCCTCGCGTGTGAAGGTAAAAGCCTTCACCGGATTTTGCGCCCAGTTTCCCTGCCATCACCATGTTTACAAGCAGTGGGCATGGCATGTACTTCGATGAACCAAGTCCGTCGTGAAGAACACGCATGATTGACAGGCAGATATCGAGTCCTATAAAGTCAGCGAGTTGGAGGGGCCCCATGGGGTGCGCCATTCCGAGCTTCATGACGGTGTCGATTTCAGAGACTCCCGCGACACCTTCGTTGAGGGTGATAATCGCTTCGTTGATCATGGGCATGAGGATGCGGTTTGCGACAAATCCAGGGTAGTCATTCACTTCCACAGGAGATTTCCCCAGTGCAGAACTCAGTGACATGATTTCAGAACATGTGTCGTCAGATGTCGCATAGCCACGAATAATTTCAACAAGTTTCATGATCGGTACAGGATTCATGAAGTGCATCCCGATGACTTTGTCCGGACGATTTGTCGCAGATGCAATCTCCGTAATCGAGATCGAAGAGGTGTTTGTCGCGAGGATACAGTGGGGGGGAGCGAGTGCATCTAGCTCTCGGAAAATCTTGAGCTTCAAGTCCAGGTTTTCGGTTGCAGCTTCGACAACCAAATCTGCATTTCCAACAGACGCGGACATGTCAGTCGATGTATTGAGACGGGCGAGGGTTTCCGACTTCTCATCCTCTGTGAGACGTTCCTTCGACACCAAACGACCTAGATTCTTCTCTATGGTCGCTGTCGCTCTGGATAGCGCTTCGGACGACATGTCCACAAGCGTTACAGAATGTCCTTTTTGGGCAAAAACATGGGCAATACCATTCCCCATTGTTCCAGCGCCTATTACAGTAATTGCTTTCATGAGATAAAGTTGATCAGCCCTTTTTCGTCGCCTTATTCCCACCCGCTTTCGATGGCGCAGCCTTTGCTGAAGCTCTCTTCTTTGCGACGGGTTTATGCGCTACGTGCTTTTTCTTGGCTGCAGGCTTCTTCTTTGCCGTTGTGCTCTTGTCTTTTGTCGCATCTTTTTCTTCACCCTCTTCAGACTCTTTCGGATCTTCAGGGTCAAATGGAAGCGCTTTTTGATCGATCAAAATATTGTACCACTGCACCAGCTTGCGAAGGTCAGAAGAATACACACGGTCGTGATCTAAGTTTGAAATGACACTGTCTACAAAATCCTTGATTTCTTGGGGCGTAGAATTGTGAGAGAGCACTGCAGCCCCCTTGTTTTTCTTATGCATCTTCAGGAGGATCTCCTGTAAAGGGACATCGTCTTTAAGGGTATACATCGTGATGTCGTTCAGACTACTTACACGGATGGACCCGGGAACGCTGGTGCGCTTACCGTCCAACATGCTTTCAACAACAAGGTTCTTTGCCGATGAGGCAAGAACTTTAAATAATCCGGGCTTGCCCGAAATGGCGAGTACTTCTGAAATCTTCATTCTTTCGTATTGTATAGTGGCGAAAGTACGAAGAAAGTATACTTTTTAATGACTTTGATATTTCGGGATTGCCTTAAGTACTTCTATGGGCTGTGCTGGGTCTGTCGCGACGACATAATGTTGGAGGCCATTTGTAAGAAGCAGGGTAGGGACTTTAAGCACGAGATTGTACCGTGCAGCTTGGTCAAGAGCGGTTTGGCCCAAAGGGATGGAAGGCGCTTTGCACTCGGCCAATAAGATCGGGTTGCGGTCACGGTTGAAGCAGACCAAATCGGCACGTTTTGACAAATCGTTGAGGATGAGCGTATGCTCTACAGCCATGAGCCCCATCGGATACCCCAGATCTTCAGAGAGGTGATAAATCAGGTGTTGACGCACCCACTCTTCGGGCTCCAGCGCCACCCATTTGCGCCGAATTAAGCACAGAATCTCATCGTGTTTTTCTCCTTTGCGCGCAACGAGGGTCGGTTGGGGGAGGTTTAATTTGGGGAGATCGGCTTGTCTTGACATGGTGCGAAGTTAGAGATTGAAGTTGTTAACTTCGCTCTATGGCTCACAGGCAAATCATACGGAACGTTCAGTCGGGTAAATTTGCGCCTATCTATGTCCTTCACGGAGAGGAATCGTTCTTTATAGAGGAGATTACGAAGGTTTTGTTGGCGTGTACCGTTGATGAAGCGTCGAAAGATTTCAATGAGACCGTGGTGTATGGGCGGGATACGGACATCAATCAAATACTGGCTTCTGCGAGACGGTTCCCCATGATGGCAGAACGTCAACTGGTCCTTGTCAGAGAAGCGCAAGACTTGAAGTGCTGGAAGCGCAAAGATGAACTGGAAAAATTGGCAGCGTATGCAGAGTCTCCTGTGTCGAGTACGGTGTTGGTTTTTGCGTACATGAATAAAAAGATTGACGGCAGATCGAAGGCCGTCAAAACGTTGTCAAAAAACGGCATCCTGTTTTTAAGCGAGAAAGTCAGGGATTACAAACTGTCTGAGTGGATAGCTTCATATGTCAAGGATCAGGGATTGTCCATCAATGGTCAAGCCTCTCAACTCCTGTCTGAATATCTGGGCAACGATTTAAGAAAAGTGGTCAATGAAATTTCAAAACTTAAAATTTCTTTGCCTGCAGGGAGTGAGGTCACCTCTGAAGTCATCGAGAAGCACATCGGAATCAGCAAAGAATACAACGTGTTTGAATTGCAGAGAGCACTGGGGGGCAAGGACGTGGGAAAGGCTTCCCGCATCGTAAATCACTTCGAGTCAAACCCGAAGAGCAATCCCCTGGCGATGGTTATCCCGGTACTGTCAGCCTATTTCGCGAAGCTTTTTGTCTACCATGGATTGAAAGACAAATCGCAACAATCGGCAGCCAAATCGATGGGGTGCAGTCCTTATGCCGTTCGAGATTATTCCGCGGCATCCAGGCTTTATGAGGTCAATAAAATCGCCCGAATCTTCAGCTATCTCCGTGAAGCAGATCGGAAATCGAAAGGTCAAGGGAATGCGACAATCTCTGAAGGAATGATTCTTCGTGAAACAATCTTTAAGATTCTCCATTAATTGATTGAAAATTGTGCGTAACGAGTTTGGCATAATCTATGCTAACTTGCAATCCTGTAAGATTAAGAAATCCGTAAGAAATTCATATGACACTTAAGAATATTTCCCGTTCAGTAGCGACAATTGTAGCTTTGGTCGCTGTGACTTTGAGTCCCCAAGCTCAGACGTTTAATTTGGTACCGAACAGTGGGTTCGAGGACACAAATATTAAGAAGTTGCGTTCTTATGGCCAAATGGAAGAGGTGAGCAAGGATTGGTTTTCTGCGACGGAGGTTCCAGCAGACATTTATGGAGACGGTGCCAAGGGAGATAAAATCGCGATTCCCACAAACGATTATGGAACGCAGGAGCCTGCGGCTGGACTTTGTTATGCTGGATTTAGAGCGTATTCGAAAGATCCCCGCATGCAGCGCAGTTATTTGGAAGTGCAATTGCCTCAGATGTTGGACCGAGATGTGATGTACTGTGTGTCATTTGACATCAGTTTGGCCGATCTAAGCAGATATGCTGTAAATGACATCGGCGTCGTTGTCAGTGACAGAAAAATTGAGCAACCGAACCTCGGGGACATGATTTTACAACCTGATGTCAAGCAGAAAACAAACAAAGTATTTGAGTATACTGAAGGATGGGAGAAGTTTTGCGGAACATTTTTAGGTACGGGTCAGGAAGAGTACATCGTCATCGGATGTTTCGGGAGTCGATCAGACATGACCATAGAGAAGGTAAAACGCCCTATGGGTCTTACTGGACCTCAACTGAGCCATGCTTATTACTTCATTGACAACGTTGAGATCATTGAAATTCAAGCCAAATCTCAATGTGTATGCTCTGCAGTTGAAGAGCGCGACATGGATTTGGTGTATGGGTCTTCTTCTGTTCAAGACGAGGACATGACAGATGTCGAAAAAATCAATTCAAGTGCGATTTATTACGCATTCCTCAAGCGCACGCCTACAGGCTCAGGAAAACAATCAGTTGCTGAGATCGCGGCCATCCTCAAGGCAAACCCGGGTATGACTATAAACATTGTGGGTCATTGCGACGATGATGAAGCAAGTGAAGGGAAAATCAATGCACGCTACAAAATGATCGGCAAGAATCGCGGAGACCAAATACGTCGCATGCTGGAAGCTGAAGGCGTCCCTGCTTCTCAGTTCTCTGTTTCGGATGTCGGAGCACAAGATCCTGCAAACTCTCGTGACACCGACATCAGTCGTGCTCAAAACCGTCGCGTCACGTTCGAGGTTAATTAGGAATTTCCACTGCGCTTAATCCGCGTAGTGGACTTTGTTTCTATACGCTTTCGGCACCATCAGC
>ERZ887851.3726-NODE-3726-length-10821-cov-37.696080_pt1 | contig 10821 bp, 12 predicted proteins | sample MGYA00521100_ERZ887851 | MGnify/ENA primary metagenome ERZ887851 (study PRJEB32303, sample SAMEA104408602) | aquatic metagenome | biome: Brackish water; feature: Pelagic; material: water | place: Baltic Sea | collected 2014-06-06T16:11:00 | depth 11,444 m ...
GGTTCTAGATCAATAGCAACCGGTATTTTGATTGGTTCGGGTTCAGATTCTATAATAACTGGTATTTTGATTGGTTCAGGTTCTAGATCAATAGCAACCGGTATTTTTTTAGGGGTAGTTTGTGAATTAGAAGAACCGCTGGACGATGAAGAACCAGATGAAGATGAAGATGAAGAACAAGACGATTCTGAATCAGTGGAGCAACTGCGAGGACGCATACAATGATTTTTTATATGTCCCTCGCACCTTCAACCTCTACTACGGGAGCGCGAACTAGAACGCGAACTTCTTGTGTGAAGATGGTGATGAAAACCATAAGGAGCAACACCGTGCCCATATGGACCGTATCCATGGCCTAATATACCTCCATGACCGTACCCATGTCCACCATGCGAGCGAGTATGTTCAAGAACACGTAAGAAATTGTTGTCATTGTTTGCGGTGTTCAAATTGTCGCGGAGGCGGTCGCGGTCGAGATTATCAACCTTCTCTTTCATCTCGCAGCAGCATTCGGACATCTTATCGGCTAAGAAAGTAGTATTCTTAAGGGCATCGTATTTCGCCTCGGCCATCTGGGCAGAAAGAGCAGCCCCCAACTTCTGTTGTTCCAACTGTGAAATTGCAAACTGGTTGTCCTGTTTCGACCCAAGGATTTCCTTCATTTTTTGCTGTTCTAACAAAACAGACGCATACTGATTCGATGTTTGTGATAAAAGTAGAGAACCCAGTTTCTGGTTTTCTAATAAATTAGAAGCATAGTTTTGGGATAATGCAAGTTGTGTGGCGGCATTCCCCTTCGCCATTTCGGTCGCAGATCGGATATACATATCGTTCATGTTCTGGCGTGTTTCCCATGCAGAGTCGGTAATATGTTTGGTAAGAACATTGAGTGACTGCACTGCATCAGTTGCCGCACTACTGCCAACACGATGGACGTCGTTCAAAATAGAATGACGGACATCTGCGATCTTGGCGTCTGTAGACGCGCTGCCAAGGAGTGTTTGCACGCGGTTTTCGCCCGCGTTGCGCTCGATCGAGCCCAATAGACTGGTATTAATCTGTTGGGTAGCACTAATAGAGTTCGCACCATTGCGCTCGATAGCAATGGAAAGGTCGCGGGCACTGTCCGCATAAGCCTGGCGGCTTGCAGCATCTGTAACAGTTGTAGTAAGTCGGTTTTCACCGGCAACGCGTTCCACTGCAGCTAATATATTGCCACCCGTGCGCTCAGTGGTAGCCATTGCACCACCCCCAACGCGTTCTACGGCGGAACCGAGTTGATTACCGACGCGCTCAGTAGCAGCTTGGTTCTGTCCGGCAGTGCGTTCAAGTGCAGTGCTAATACCAACGTTGCCTTTCTCTACGGCATCTCGGAGCCCAAGGGTGGATTGCGCAATATCTTTTGATAGGCCAAAGCGCTCTGCGGTCGCGTTTTGGGCGGTATTGTTGAGTGCACCAACAATTTGGCTGGTAGAGTCCGCAATAGTGACAGCGGGGTCGAAAGCATAGGGGGGAGCAAAGTTTTGCCATTGCTGAAAAGGAGGTCCGTTCGTCTGTGTAGACATATAGTATCCAATTACAATATATAATATACTAATAATATGATGCCGGGCTAAAACCGCATTACCTATTCTGCTAGTATTTTACAACATTAATCACTATTTTACAGCAATAGAATACAACATATTTGTAATTACTGTTACTATATTTGTAATTACCATACAACAACTATTACCATAAATGGTGCAGATCTATTTTATTTAGGAAACTTATACATAATGAAAAGACCCACTCCATACCAACAATTAATGGCAGAATATGCACAGTTGTGGCAAGAATATTCACAGTTGTTGGATAACCACCGAAAGCTGCAACTACAACACGAACAATTACTGTCACAAACCCCGCCGAAGAAAAAGGCGAAGCGAACAGTAATCAACGTTTCCCATCAACAATTGTATTATCTCGATTCAAATGTGATACTCAGTGATTGTAGTTCTCTCACCGAATGATACAATTGATTATGCCCATGTGCTTGAAGTTCATACGATTTCACTCCCACACGGTGAAAAAACTATTCGTTTAAATAGTATAAAACATAACTGCGTATGTAATATAATCTAATGAGCACGTTAAAAAACACGTTAGAAAAGCCAATCCTTATACATGATCCAGACATTTGTCAATTCTACAACGATAACCCGCATATTTCAATAGAAACCGCGAACCGTTTTTTGATACAACTACTGAAAGAAACATCACCGTCTACAACGAAAAAAGGTGATATTTGCGAACTAAACACTACAATCATGAATCAAATTAAAGACATTATGCAATCGCAAGATCAAACCCTATCAAAAGATATATTGAATGGTCTGGAAATGAAACTATCATTCATGTTACAAGCCATACAACAACCTTTGTACAATATGGTTGCTTCTACCGAAGACCGCCTATCTGCGAGTGTTAAAGAAACGAACACACAACTCAATGAACAAATAAAAGCAGATATCAAACACATTGTTAAAGAATGCATTGGTAGAGAAACAAAAGATACCAAGACATTAAAATATGTCGTAACGCAAATGTATTCTACCGGCCAAATTATCAAACAAACGAACGAACAAAATATATTGTTGAAACGGCTGCGTTATTCGAATATTTTGCTATGTGACTATCAAGATGAAGAAAATGCATGCGACGACGACATTGTGCGTTTCATTGAATGTTTGGATGAACACAACTGTAATGGGATATTTTTGTCACAATATTGTGGTATTGCAAACAAGCGCAGTTACCAAGTTGATTTGCATAACAACAAACTTGTATTGTATGTTCACAAAGCTGAATACGATAGAGACAAAATACAAGTAGCAATCGATATTATTGACAATTTGATTAACAAAATGTCGGTGGACAGCAAGAATAGTGGGACAGGTGTTTCCATTGACAAAGAAGTTCTTGATACCATTAATAACGAGTTTCAAATGTTTATATCACAGAAAATCGCGGTCTTGGATGTATTGAAAGAACACCAACGCAAAGTGATTTCACAATTGGACGAATTAAAGTTTCCTGCATTGGAAAAGTTATTGTCGTCAAAATATATCACAACAACTCCCAAAACCGGACATAAATGCGATTTGTGTAACAATTATTTTGCCAATAATTTGAAAGCATTGGCCGCCCATAAACGAGGTTGCATTCGCAAATTGAAGCAATCCGCCAATCAATCACGTTGATTGACTTGTTTTCCGTATTTCGTAGTAGTTTTTTTCTTTTCATTTTCTCGTTTTTCATTTTCTCGTTTTTCATTTTCTTGTTTTCCGTATTTCGTAGTAGTTTTTTTTCTTTTCATTTTCTTGTTTTCCGTATTTCGTAGTAGTTTTTTTCTTTTCATTTTCTTGTTTTCAGTATTTCGTAGTTTTCACCTAATTTTATTGGAATATTTCAAAATATAAGGAAACATTATAATGAATACAGATGTATCCAACAATCTATCATCCGTATCTAACAGCAGCGAACCCGTATCTAACAGCAGCGAACCCATATCTATGGAGGACATCAGCGGCGCATTATCGAGCGAATCTTCTCTTGAGGGATCCATATCTAATGAATCCATACTTGACATATCGGGATCTGGATTGGAACCCGTGGTATTACCGATGAGCGATATTAGTTCTTCAGATGTGGAATCTGGAGAAGGATATCGTATCGAACACAAAGACGGTTATGACGAAGATGGTGACCCTATGCAACGCACCACTTTCGAAACCACTGAACCCGAGATTTATGACCCACAAATAGAGCAAAACCTCACGCAACTCGTCGAAACATATGACGATTCAAGCCAAACATCACAATTATTATCGCAAATACAAAGTTATGCGACCGAACTTCAGTGCACTGATTTTCACGGAAAGGGCACAATTGATGATTATAATACCCTATTTGAAGCCGCATCCAAAATTGCCACCGACACAAAGCAAATGGAATTGGATGTAGATGTTGATGGGTTCAATGAGTTCGCCACTGCAGCGGATGACCTAAGTGCATTGTTTGATGGATTTATTATGAAGTTACAAAATGTCAGCATTATAACCGACGTAAACTTCTTAACATCCATCTCCAATGCATTGGAAAAGGTAGTCAATTTGTCAAATACTTTTGGTAGATTCAAACAAACGGTATTCTCAACGTCGGCAATCCAACTACCACAGTCTGCACACACTGCAAAAAACGTAATTGAAAGCGTTATGAGTGAAGTGAATTGTGCTATGCAATATGTAAATCATTTTGTGGCACCCGAAGACGCATCTTTGAATGAAACCGCTCTCCAAAATGCATCCCTTTCTCCCGAAGAAAAGACAATCATTGAGAAATCAGTTACTACTATAGAAAACTGGAATACATTATGTGAATACGGTGTCGGCATTGCAATGTCGAATGACCCAAATATTCAATATTTGCAGGGAGCAAATGACAGTTTGAAAACCAAATCCGTCACATTGAAACTAGCCACAAATAAACTCCGAACCAAGCTGGCGTTTTATAACATATTATGATGACAACTAGAAAATTGAATACATTGTAACTATATATGACAATGTATTCAATGTGGCACCCACAGACAACAACCTTCAATGAACATATTGGCAAAACCGTCAGAATATACTACAAGGAAGACAGACCCTATATTGAGGGCGAGTTGCTAAGCATAAGACGATCATACGATAGACCCGTTAGGTTCTCGGTTGAATTGTTGAGTGATAACAAATATACAAAATATACATGCGTATCGGATGTTATTGAAGATGTGCGTGTAAAAGATGCCAAGATACACGAACATGTAACTATATTTTGCATGCAATACCTTGTTGAGGATTTACAACATACAATAAACGAGTACGTAGAGCCGTTTGTTTCCATCTAATGTAGAAAATTGATTGAAAATACTACTACCATATAATATGCAATACACAATACACAATACATCAGCCATGTTACTCAGAAACGGTAAAGATACGACCCCCAAAATGTCCACCCACAAAATCAAGTTCGAACTTGACGAAGTAGAACATCATTTGAAACAAAACGAAATGCACGAATACGAAGTCAATATTGATTTCGATGAAGCAAGCCGTCTATGGAGGCAAAACAAAAAGTCTATTGGAAACGGGTGCTACAAATACGTTTGTGGCGCAGTCACTCGTTCAAACCGACAGTGTCGCCGCGTAACTCGTAGTGGTCAACGATATTGTCCAGCTCACGTTTCGCATCAGAAATGAACTCGTCGTCGGTTTTTGGAGTCGTTTTCACATACCGACTCGTAAGCAATAATTCCATAATGGTATTCAATTTCTCCATATTTACATGTAGTTCCAGTAGTTCGCCTGTCTTTATATTAAATAATTTAAAACGCCTTTTTTCATCGTTCACTGTATCGTCGCGCATGAAATACAACCATGCGTATATTACAAGTTGCAACCGGTGTTCGTCGGTAAGCGATGCAGTGCATTTGATTTCCCATAAAGTGGTCCGTGTAATCAAATCGACGCGAGCAGTGAACCGCAAACGTCGTTTCAGATTCGGGATTTTTCCTGTAAACTCGTCTATTTTCACGTGTTGGTCATCATTTGTATCACATATAATGGCTTGTTCCACTCCCGGTTTAAAATCTATACAATCCGGACCGATTACCGTTTCCATTCGGTTGGTGCACTGGCGAATATGTTCCGGTGTGATCCAATTATATTCAGACGAAGTGATTTGTCCAATGCGAAAATAAAGCGAGTCCTGAATGGCATTATGAATATTTGCCATAAATAAATATTCCGATATGCCTGATATTTTCTTCGGAAGTTTGTCAATAACATTTTCCAAAAATGATCGTTTTTCGCGGTTCACGTCTAGCAAATAAAAATCAATCACGTCATATAAAATACTGTCTTCGATATTTTCGATGCTGATGTTATCAGTTCCTTCTATTAAACGGTCGTAATACATTGCTGGTATTGCAATTCCGTTTATATCATTCACTTCTTCGATCAGTCCATTATTGGTCTCAATCAACCCAGGTATATCGATAGTAGTTTTGAACGTAGTTTGATCTTCAAACAGTTCGTCCATAATATTGCATATTTTCAAACTGGTTTCTTCTGGAATGAACTGGATCAGCTTGGTTGGCGTCATTTTTTGATTTTTATGTGTTGCATTACTAGTGGATTCACTCGGGATAGTAATAGTGTCACTGCCGATTGGATGACCACGAAAGCGGACGTCCGGGTGTTCTCTTAGTTTTATATGAGACATGTTGTTGAATAAAAAGAAAAACGGTCGGTCGTTCGGTTCTTGGTTACGTTCCATCACATATACCCGCTCGGTTGCTCTCGTGCAAGCAACATATATGGTATTCGGACAAATGCCTATCGGTTCGGTTCTGGCGTAATATTGAAAATAATTATTGTCAAATCCCACTATAAAAACGTATTTGCGCTGCCTACCTTTCACACTATGAAACGTGGAAAATACAACTTTCCCTTCTGTCGTTCGGCTATCGGTTTCTACACTCTCCATCATAGGAACGTGACACGGTATTCCATATTCTACGAGACTATTTTCAAGCATACGTATTGGACTCTTTTCACCTTTTACTGATGGACCCAGCACGAAAAAATCACTTGGTTTTGCACCATTTTCAAGAAGTTTCTTTATTTCGTAACATGCAATTCGTTCCATTGTTCTTGACGCATTCCGTATATATTGAACCTTTTCGCCTTCGCGACATGAATCCATTCGGTCATTTCCAATTAATGCATCATTAACGAAGTTTCGCATTTGGTTCGTGATACGATATGACGTCTTCATGGTACAATGGATAAACGTATTTGTATTTATGTGGGGGTGGTCTTGCCATAACGTATGTCCAAACGTCAAAAAACGAGCGTCCGACCCCTTAAACTGGTACAAGCCTTGCATATAGTCGCCCAAAATAATCAATTGAAATGGACATCCATAGTCCATTGTGAACTTTACGACCAACATAAAATACAATAATGTCATGTCTTGTGCTTCGTCTATGACCAAGATATCAAACGGGCGTATGGGTATTGATTGCGGCATTCGCGATGAAACTACGCGTGCGATTTCGTTATCTACATACGCAACACTGGAATAATATTTGACGGCGAGACTGTGATATGTTTGTATGCTGAGGTTTTGTAGGTTTTCTGCACGAGCTTTTTCTTTTACTTCGTGTTTGAGCGCCTTGTTATATGTGAGTTGCAATATTTCTTTACTTGAAAACTCTTGTGCCAACGCTAAAATCATTGTGGTTTTACCTGTCCCGGCGACTGCATCTACCACTATATTCGAACCAGTGGATACCGATTCTAGAATGTTTTTTTGCTCTTTACTTAATTCGTGCATTACGTGTAAAACTATATATTATACGTAATATGTGTTTATACTGTTGTTTTAAGTATATTATGGTGTGAGGGGCGACAACGATGCTGTCTTTGCTGTAGACAGAGAACCTGTCTTTGCTGTAGACAATGATGCTGTCTTTGCTGTAGACAGAGAACCTGTCTTTGCTGTAGAGTTAGATCGTTTTCTAGATAGTCTTCCTTTGTTTTTTCGAGAATATTTTCTTTTAGTCACAGAAACCGCTCGTAAGTATTCTTCCAAGTTATGTTTTGTCAAAGGTATATCTTCAAAATCGTATTTACCCGGTGTCATTGGTGCGGTATCAGGCGTATCGGGTCCCTTTTTCATTGGAGTATATCTACCAGGCCCACCAACTAAAAAACGTTTAATTACAGATGGATTTTTACGCGAACGTTTTGCAGATTTTGATTTCTTAGGAGAAAGAGAAGGAGTTCGCTTGCGTTTCCTTGTTGGTTTTTCCATTCTACTATTACTATATATTTTATTTTCAATCTTCGGTTTCACTATCATTGTCCGACCTACAAACGCAACGACAGTAATGCCTGCATATACATCTGCATTTATGTTGCTTTGTCGTGGTATGTATAGGGTATGGGGGGCAGAACCCGCCAATATAGTCACTTAGATTAGGACGATTACATTGGTGTCGGTCGCAACAATTACATTTCGACAATATTTTGTAATATTGTAAATATTGTTGAGAACCTTCATAAAACTCTGGCGGATTATACATCATATCTTTTGCAAAAATACTATACCAATGGTTCTTGGCAATACGTTTTGTGCTCGCCAAAATGATTTCCGACCGAAGTTTATTCATATATTCTCGGTGTGTAATGGACGACGACAGTTCCAAAATATTTTGAATTAATACGATCGGTAAGCGTGACATATTATATACAATTACAATTTTACCAGCATTATAAATCAATTTTTACAATAACATTGAGAACCTAACTAAAAATATCTCACAAAATTATACATTATGAGTTTAGAAAGACGACATAAATACTTATACGATCAGCACGTGCACCGATTTTGTGAACCATTGCGATTCTTAATGAAAGATTGCTTAGAAAACTACAATAACGATACGTTTGTTTGTCATGACTACATACAGTCATATAAGCAATGTAAAATCGAAAGAGAGAACCTGTTCATAAAAAAATATAGACCAAAAATAGATCCTAAATAGGGTTTTTGCGTATATATGTAAGAAACTTATATTCTAAGTTCGCGCGCTTATCCATTTGAACCGCGCTTCCGTGTTGTAAAAGGAAATCCCGGTCAATCATCTCTTGCATAATAGGAAAATGTGTGTCACCCAGTACATTCGCATATACAACCGTAATATGTAATTTAGCGCACCTCGGATATAACATTTTGTATATATCGTATCCACCGATTACAAATATTGGATAGTCTTTTGCAATCCGTATGGTGTCAATTATTGTATTAAGGTTCTCGTATGTTGTATAGTATACATTTTTACTTGCGTCGTCAATATATTCCGGCGATCGAGTCAACACAATATGTATTCTGTTTGGAAGCGGTCCATTTGGAAAACTCTCAAACGTCTTGCGCCCCATAATAATGATTGAATCCATTGTAATACGTTTGAACCGCTTCAGATCCCCGGATAAATGCCACAATAGAGAACCTTTGTGACCAATAATTCCATTTAATGACTGTGCTACGATCAATTCCATGTAGGTTTATACCGAATATTTCTATATTTTTTCATATAGAAATGTTCCAGGTTCTCAAATACCCAAATATTTCTTAATAACAGAAACAGGATCTTCCGAGTTGTATACTGCGCGACCAACAATCATATAATCGGTTTCCAATTTGTCGGGCGCCCTATATTTTTGGTCGCTAGCCGATGTCATCGTTCCCGATATCCCCGGTGTCATTTGCACCATTTTGCGTTCTGTTTCACCGTTTACACTCAATTTATATTGCGTGACAAATCCAATTACACGGTTCGAATGTGTCTGTGACATAGCAATGGTTTCTTCATCAAAGTTCCAACAATTGTTAGACATGTTTGATACGAGAACAATACCAGATAATTTTGTCAATACTTCTGGATTTACTGAACCATGTACTGTGACCAAATCAACCCAAGAAAGTGATATTTTATATTGTTTGTCAACGATAGACGATATATCGACGAACTTTCGGTCTTCCATAATAAGAAAATCTTTTTCAATGGACAGTTGCAATAGACGTATTTTGAACTCATCGTATGGCATTATATTCGGCGATAATTGTATGCAATCTAAATGGGTCTTACAAATTACAATATAATCACCGATTTGAGAAAGCAAGTTCAACAATTGAATAGGTGAATACAAATCCCCGCTGAAAATAAAATTGCTATTTTTTTCTCGGCTGATTCTGGCGAGTTCATAACGAATATAATCGGTTTTCGTGAACAATGAAACCACAGAAAAAGGAGTGTCGACCAAGAGTTCTTGTCTATCGATTAGAACACATGCAGTTGTGATATTAAAGTCATATGATTTTAATATATCAAATGCGGTTGTCATTGTTTTTCCTGAAGCGAGTATATCATCAACCAATACACAACGTTTGTTTTTCATTTTCTCGGTGCCATGAATATTATTGTTTTCATCTATAAATATCATTTTTTTATTATATGTGTCAGAAATATAATCAGCAAGTGGTTTACTTTCATACGAAACCGCACAAATCACGTCAAACTCACTCATAAGTGAATACATTTTGTCTCCCACAAATTGCAATAGTTCTGAATTAAAAAAAACACATTTCGTGTTAAATAAATATTTCGTGGGGTTATTTGTCGTTATGTCTGGTTTAAAGTATCCTTTTTGTATGCACCCCATTTTATCCATTTTGCATATTATATCGTCAATGTAGTTCATATTATAGTATAATAATATGCAAATCTTTATATAGTATTGGCTGCGTTTACTTCCCGCATGGTTGCACGATGGCTGCGAAACCGATTATACCTGTATTTAAACGAATCGTCTCTGATGTTACGGTATACATCTCTTAGTCCATAAGGAATATATCCAGAAACAAGGCGATTGTCTTGAATACGCATTACGTTTTCAGTCAAGGGCCATTTGTTTACTGCATCGGACCAATTTATTCGTTCGGTGACTGACCATTCCTTCGTAACTTTCCTAGTAGCGGTCGTCAGTTTTATCATGACACCATTGTCGCATCCGGTTGTATATACGAAAGGCATTGAGACCGGTAACACGATTTGTAATACGCTGCAGTTATATGATACACTCACAATCTTGAATTGAAAATTGACATACTGGATCAACCGATGAAACTCGTTGATCTTGGTATTTATCAGCTCAAAATATGCGT
>ERZ887851.3730-NODE-3730-length-10807-cov-5.064174_pt1 | contig 10807 bp, 9 predicted proteins | sample MGYA00521100_ERZ887851 | MGnify/ENA primary metagenome ERZ887851 (study PRJEB32303, sample SAMEA104408602) | aquatic metagenome | biome: Brackish water; feature: Pelagic; material: water | place: Baltic Sea | collected 2014-06-06T16:11:00 | depth 11,444 m ...
GCGATCAATAAAAGCCCGTCGAAGATCGTCACATAATACGTTTCCGATTTGCCATCGCTATCGGTTCGGGTTCGACGTTCCTCGGCATCAATTTCTGCCAATTGGAGAAAGGTATCGCCGAATTTTCCAGAGACCAAATCTTCGGTCTTGTAGCGATCCGGGTTGGTCGTGAATAATTCGGAATGATTGAACGTGTCGCGGTCGATTCCCCTCTTCGCATCATAACCGAGATTGGGATCAATTAATTTCAGCACCTGAGGGATCACGATGCCCTTGAATTTTTCGACATACGCGGCGCCCAGTTTTCCAACGGTAAAAGCGTATACAATACCCGAAATGATCGCCACGACGCCAGCAGCAATCGCAAACGGAATGATTTGATCAGAAATGAAACCGGTCAAAAGACTCGCCACGACCGCGATTGCGATCGCCGAAATGAACGTGGCCGACTTTTTCTTGTAGGCGAGCCGGTCTGGCTCAATGTGTGCAAGAGTCGGCTGGACGTTGGCAATGATGGATTCGATATCGAGCATGGCATTAGAAACTCACTGATGAAATTGCGCGATCGGATGCATTGGCTTCGAAAAAGTCATGTCGCGTAAAGCCGAATTTTGCTGCGATTAAATTTGTGGGGAAAGATTCAACCGAATTATTGATTTCAAAAACGGCAGCATTGTATGCGCGACGCGCTGCGGAAATCTGCTCCTCGATCTCCGTCAAGTTTCGCTGCAGATTCAAAAACTGCTCATTCGACTTCAGTTCGGGATAACTCTCAGACAGCGCAAACAGCCGCCCCATTTCCGGCCCCACCTGCCCTTCCAGCCGGAAGCGTTCGCCATCAGTTTCCGCATTTTGAATCTGGTTTCGAAGCTCAATCACCCGAGCCAGCGTTTCCTGTTCGTGAGCGGCGTAGCCTTTCACCGTATTGACCAGCGCCGGAATCAGATCCGCACGTTTTTTCAAATTCACATCGATGCTGCTAAACGCGTTCCGCGCCATGTTTCGCTTACTGACGAGGCCGTTGTAGACAATGATTAGATACAGCGCCACGACGACGAGAAGGACAATAAAAATGATAAGCGAGCTATTCATACGGTTCGGTCACATTAAAACCGAACCGCCGAATTTTCGCCACTACAATCAGCTTTCGGTTTTAGACTGGTCAGATTTACCACCTCCGCCTCGTTTCATAATAGCCTTCACATCAGCAACTGAATAGACACGAGTCACAAAAACAAAGCCGAAATAAACCACGATACCCAGTCCACAAATCACGCAGAGGATTGCAACCCGCTGAATAAATTGGCCAGGCGCCATCAGCCACGGATTCGAAAAATGAGCCGCAGCCCAGACCGTTGCGCCCATTAAAGCCGAGGAAATCAGCATGCGAATGCCACGACTCGTGAATCCTTTTGCCATTCGTAACAAGCCATCTTTTCGGAGGCCAACCCAGAGCAGCACGACGTTTACCCATCCTGCAACTGAAGTCGCCAACGCGCAACCAGCCGGCCCCATCCAGAGGTAAAACGGGTAAGCCAAAACAATGTTCGTCGCAGCCGACGCTATCGTGAATCGCATGGGCGTTTTGGTATCTTCCCGCCCGAAATATCCCGTCTGCAAAACTCGGACAATGATGTAAGCCGGTGTTCCAATTGCAAAAGCAGCGAGTGCCCTTCCAGCATCACTTGCGTTTTCGGCGGTGAATCTTCCTCCTTCAAAAAGCGCATAAATCATCTCCTTTGGAATGACCAATGTTGCCACCGTTGCGGGGAGCGCAATGAGTAGGGACATCTCAATTCCCCGAGCAATATTTTCTCGCGCCTTCTCTATTCCATCGCCGCGCAAACTCCGCGCGATTTCCGGCAAAGCACAATTCCTGCCGCGATACCAATCAACCCGAAAGGCAATTGATTGATTCGATCCGCATAGAAAATCATCGACTGCCCTCCGCCTTGCAGACTTGCGACCGTTTGCCCTACGAGAAGATTGATCTGCTGAACCCCTGCACTGGCCAGCCCCGGAGTCATTAGGAGACCAAGCTTCTTCACATCAGAATCGATTTTTGGCAGACGAAAACGGAAACGAATTCCATTTCGATAGGCAGAAATCATCACCAGTCCAAGCTGTAAAACACCAGCCCCGAGAACACACCAGCCCAGCACTTTGACCGCTTCCTGCTGTCGTTCCGTGAACATCGAAAAAGCACCGCTATCAATTTGCGCTTCCGTCAGAGTTTCAACCGGAACCGTGAAAGCCTCAGCAGGTTCAGTCATCATTTTCAGGCCAAATGCCTCCGGCAGAAAGATCAGCATCCCGACGATGAAAACGATGTTGAGCAGGACGTAGGCGAACGATGGCGTCCCAAAGACGCGGCGACTGTTCAGCACTCCCGAGAACGCCGCCATCAGGCAGACAAAGATCAAATACCCCAGCGTGATTCGCGACGCATCGACCGCCAATTCAAATTTATTTCCCTCAAAACCCGCTGCGATCACTCTCACCAGAGGTTCCATGAAGATGAAACACACCACAAAACAAATGATCAAAATGACGAACATCAGCGACGTCACCCGACTCCCGAAGTCATCCGCTGCCGCGTCGCCCTCTTCCTCGATTTTCCGGGAATACATCGGCACGAACGCAGCGTTGAACGCCCCTTCGCCAAAAATTCGGCGAAACAAATTTGGCAATCGAAACGCGGTGATCCACACATCCGCGAGATGCCCGCCTCCGAGGAGGTTGGCGATCAATTTATCCCGGATAAACCCGAGAAGACGACTCATGAGGGTGAAGCCCCCCACGGTAAACATGGCGCGAAACATAGTAGTGATTAAAGTCAGCGAACTATCGCCGAAAACGTTACGCGGTCGACGAAGATTTCTTTCGCTGTAAAATGAAGCATGGATTCCTCGCGTTCACGCACCGCCAGGGGCCAGCCGAGCTCTTCCATATTCGATGGAATCGTCGGGATCATGGCGATTTCGGAATCGACCAAATCGATCCAACAGGGTTGAATCAATGAATGAACCCTGTTCGATCGTTTTTTTTCATCCTGCTTTCGCTAACGATGGCGGGATCTGCTCAGGACTCGTTCGATCTCGTTTTAGAAAACGGACGGGTCATGGATCCCGAATCGGGGTTCGACGAAATCCGGCACGTGGGAATTGTGAAAGGAAAGATTGCCGCAATTAGCAAAACGGCCCTTTCGGGCAAGGACTCCATCGACGCTTCCGGATTAGTCGTTGCACCGGGGTTCATCGATTTGCATCAACACGCCTGGGATCCCGATTCTGTTCGATTCAAAATCCGGGACGGCGTCACTAGCGTCTTTGAATTGGAAGTCGGAACCGCTAACGTCGCCGCGTGGTATGCAAAATACGCCGGCAAGCTCCCCTTTCATCACGGGGTAGCGATCGGGCACCTCAAGGTTCGCATGCAAGTGATGGGAGATTTCCCGTCCTTCCTGCCAAAATCCGATTCAAAAGCAGCCACGATCGAAGCCTCGCCGGAACAGCTTGAGGAACTCAAACTCGGTATCAGACGCGGACTGGACGAAGGGGCTGTCACCGTTGGCTTTGGCCTAGCTTATACCCCCGCGGCAACACGATGGGAGATTTTGGAAATGTTCCGCGTCGCCGCAAACTACAACGCCCCTTGCCATGTCCACCTTCGCACCCGTCGCAAAGACAGTTACGAGGGACTTCAGGAAGTGATTGCCGCCTCAGCGATTACCGGAGCGGAATTACAAGTCGTCCATCTGCAAGCAACCGGCGCAGGAGAAACGCCACGTCTTTTGCAAATGGTCAGCGAAGCACAGGCAAACGGGATCAAAGTCAGCAGCGAGATTTATCCCTACACCGCGGGAATGACGGATATAAAATCGGCGATTTTTGGAGATGGCTGGCAGGAGGATTTTCAATTGGACTACGAAGACTTGCAGTGGGGCGCGACAGGTGAGCGCCTTACAAAAGAGTCGTTCGAGAACTATCGAAAAACGGGAGGGCTTGTCATCGTTCATTCCAATACTGAAGCAATTGTAACGAACGCAATCAAACATCCGACCGCTCTGATTGCGTCAGATGGATTGAAGGGGCATCCCAGAAACGCTGGAACGTTTGCGCGGATTCTGGGATTTTATTGCCGCGAGCGGAGCGAGTTGAATTTAATGACGGCTCTCAGAAAAATTTCGCTTATGCCCGCCCAACGACTTGAGACCCGAGTGCCAGCAATGAAAAATAAGGGACGTTGCAAAGTTGGAGCTGATGCAGATTTAACGCTCTTTGATCCTGAAACCGTTATCGATAAAGCGACTTTTACAGAGGCGGAAAAAATGTCCAGCGGCATCCCTTTTGTCATCGTTGACGGAACGGTTGTCGTTCGCGATTCCGTGATCGTCGCCGATGTTTTTCCCGGACAAGCCATTCGAGCACCCCAAACCAAACCTAATAAAAAATGATCACTCGCCGCAAATTTATTGCCACCTCGACAGCCGCCGCTGCGTCGATTCCGAATTCGGGTTTCGCAGATGATGCGCCACTCTATTCCGTAGGGCTGATTGCCGATGCTCAGTACGTGGACGCTGATCCCGGCGGAATTCGACACTACCGCAACAGCATCCAAAAACTCGGCACCGCTGTGAAATCGATCAACGAAGCCGAAGTCGATTTTTCAATTCACCTCGGCGATTTGATTGATCGGAAATTTGCAAGCTTTGACGATATCCTTGAGCCGCTTCGTGGATTAAAAACGCCGGTTCATCAGATTTTGGGGAACCACGATTTTTCAGTCGATGAAGATGATAAACCGAAAGTCGCAGAAAAAATGGGGATCAAAAATCCCTACTACGCATTTTCAAAAAACGGACTGCGATTCATTTTTCTCGATGGAACTGAGATCAGCACGTTTGCCCAGCCAGTTGGATCTGCAATTCATGAAGAAGCGAGTGAAATGCTGGCGGAGTTCAAAGCCAAAAAACGCAAGAGCGCCCACAGTTGGAATGCGGCGATTGGGCCAAAGCAACTCGCGTGGCTAGAAGTTCAGTTGAAGGAAGCCAAAACAGCCGGTGAAAAAGCCATCATTTCCTGCCACTACCCAATCCTGCCTGACAATTCACACAACCTCTGGAACGATCAGGAAGTTCTCACTGTGATCGACAAATTTTCCGGCACCGTTATCGCCTGGTTCAACGGTCACAATCACGCTGGGAACTATGCCGAGCGAAACGGCGTTCATTATGTAACCGTTCAAGGAATGGTCGACACCCCTGACACCAATGCATTTGGCGTGATAGATGTTTTTTCAAATGCCCTGAAGATTAGCGGCAGCGGCCGGGTGCCGGATCGCGTTTTGAGTTTCTGACGCTCAAGAGCGCGACTTTCTGGAATTCTTGATGCTCCGTTTTTTTAACGGGAATTTTAAAGAATGGGGAGGAATTTTCGGGAATTCCGTTTGCTCCGAATTTTGAAATCAGGCTGCAAAACTTTCGCCGCAGGAACAGGTCACGACAGCGTTTGGATTCGTGACTTTGAAGCCACCTTGCTGGAGGTCGTCAGAAAAATCGAGCTCTGAACCAGTCACGAACAACGCACTCTTGGGATCGATCACGACGCGCACTTCGTTGGATTCGACCATGATGTCGCGGTTTCGAGGGCCATCGACAAGATCCATCTTGTATTGCAAGCCGGAACAGCCGCCGCCCACAACCGCCACGCGAAGCGCACCTTCGTCGAGTCGGCCCTGCTTTTTTAATAGCGAACGCAAACGGGCCGAAGCGCCATCCAGCACTTTGATGAGAGTTTCGTTCCCGAATTTGAAATTAATTTCTGACACGGCGCAAAAAAGTCGGTTTTTAGCTCTCGCGCAAGCAGGGAACGCATTAAAATCGTGGGATGAAATGGCTTATCGCAATCGTCTTCCTGCTAGCAAATTTAGGTTTCTCTGCTGAAAACTCCGCGTGGACGAAGGAATCGCCGCGTGATGAAATCGCGCCATTGTTTGAAAAAACAGACGATAAGAACCTGAAGCTCACGGCTCAGAAAAAAGGCACGAACGGCTATTGGAAGAGGGTTTTTGCAGTGGAAGGCGGAAAAAACTATCAATTTCAGACAACTCGATTCGCAACTGGCATCGAACATCCGCGACGCAGCTGTGTGGTGCGAATTGAATGGTATGGCCCCAACGGGCAGCGCGTCGAAAGCCCTCACAAAATCAATCCGGCGTATTTCGGAAAAGATACCGGCCCGGCTCAGCCCGATTTTCCGCGCGATAAAAAAACGAATAAAGACGGCTCCGTTTTGGTGGAGGAAATTTATGAGGCTCCCGAAAAAGCAACGGAAGCCCACGTGCAACTTCATCTGCGATGGACCGAAGCGGGTTCGGTTTTATGGAAAAACGTGAACCTTGTTCCGGCAAGCCCGGTCAAACCACGCCTCGTGAAATTGGCGGCGGTGCATCACAACATGGCATCGGATAACGATAAAAAATCGCCGGTAGTGAATCGTGAATTGCTGGTCCCACTGATCGAAGAAGCTGCGAAAAAGAAAGCCGATTTGATTGTTTTGGGCGAGCTTTTGACCTGCAAAAATGTGACGAGCGACTACGCCAGCGTCGCTGAATCGATCCCTGGACCGACAACGAAATTCTTCGGAGAACTTGCCAAAAAACACGATTGCTACATCGTTGCAGGTTTAGCAGAACGAGCCGGACACGAAGTTTTCAACGTCGCCGTGCTGCTTGGTCCTGACGGGAAAGTCACCGGAAAATATCGGAAGGTGACGCTTCCTCGTGAAGAAATCCAAAAAGGTATTTCACCGGGAACTGACTACCCCGTGTTCGAAACCCGTTTTGGAAAAATCGGGCTGATGGTCTGCTACGATGTCTTTTTCCCCGAAGTTGCTCGCGAACTTTCCATGAACGGTGCCGAAATCATCGCTCTTCCAATTTGGGGAGGAAATCCGCGTTTGGCGGCGGCCCGCTGCGCGGAAAACGGCGTTTACCTCGTCAGTTCGACCTACACGAATCACGAAAATGATTGGATGAAAACAGCGATTTGGAACCGCGAAGGCGATCGGATTTCAGAAGCCAACGAGTGGGGCACCATCGCATTCGCTGAAGTCGATTTGAATCAGCCCACGTATTGGTATGGCCTCGGGGATTTCCAGGCGCGAATCAAACGAGAGGCTCCGGTGAGGATTTCGGAATGAGGTTTTTTATTGCCGCAAAAACGCGCAGAAGACGCAAAAAATCGATGGGTGGGTAGCGAAGAATTTACGAGATTAACAGACGCATTTGGGATCATCATTCGCATGGACAAACTTAGAGATCCGTTTGAAGAAGATTTTGAGAGGTTTGAATCAGACTTTGTGAAATTTTTCACAAAGTCGCCTTGACCATCGAAAATCACGAACCGATACTCGCGCCGAGTCTATTTTTGATTTTACCACCTGCCTTTAATGTCGACGACTTCCACTACGGAATTTGAAGCCCCCGATGCTGCCGCTAAAGCGATGCAGCACGCGGAAGGCTATCACCAGACAACTGAAGATTTGGTGGGCGAAAAACTGGTCTTGAATATGGGACCATCACACCCAGCGACTCACGGCGTGCTTCGCCTGATTCTTGAACTGGACGGTGAGTTGGTATCAAAAGCAGAGCCGGACGTTGGATACTTGCACCGTGGAGATGAAAAAATCGCGGAAAGCATGCAATACAATCAGTTCGTGCCTTATACGGACCGCTTGGATTATCTCGCTCCGCTGGCAAACAACGTTGCTTATGCCTGTGCGGTTGAGAAACTTCTCGGATGGGAATTGCCACCGCGCGGTCAGGCTTTGCGAGTGCTTTGCTGTGAATTAGCGCGAATTTCCTCACACCTTCTGGGCGTGGGCGTTTACGGAATGGACGTCGGTGCGATGACGGTTTTCCTCTACACTTTTCAGCACCGTGAAACGGTTTATAATTTGAGCGAACAGCTCACAGGTGCTAGATTCACAACGAGTTATACGCGAGTCGGTGGTCAGATCCGCGATTTGCCGGACGGTTTCATTCCAGCGGTTGAGAAATTCATGGAGGAAATGCTGGTGACGATTGATGAAGTCGATCGCCTGCTTTCACGAAACAAGATTTTCCTCGATCGAACAAAGGACGTCGGGATTATCACACCGGAAGACGCGATTTCCTACGGAATTAGCGGCCCGAACCTCCGCGGCTCCGGAATCGAACACGATTTACGGAAGTCGAATCCCTACCTTGGATACGAGCAATACGATTTTGATATCCCGATTGGCGAGCACGGCGACTGTTATGATCGCTATCTCGTGCGGATGGAAGAAATCAAGCAGTCGGTCAAAATCATCAAACAGGTGATTAAAACGATGCCAGACGGGCCGATCAACGTGACTGACCCTAAGCAGACGCTTCCTGAAAAAGACCGCGTTTTGATGAGCATGGAGGAATTGATCCACCATTTCATCCTTGTAACCGAAGGCTTGGATGCGCCTGAAGGTGAAGTTTATTTTGGAGCCGAGAACCCGAAAGGTGAACTCGGCTTTTACATCCACTCGAAAGGCGGCGGGGTTCCCTATCGCCTGAAAATTCGAGCCCCGTCTTTCATTAACCTCAGCATTCTCCACAAATTGCTTCCCGGCTGCATGATGAGTGATGTCGCAGCAATTTTGGGAAGTTTGGACTTTGTGATGGGAGAATGTGACCGCTGACGATCCGACCCTGTTTGATCGCCAACCCAACCCTGTTGATTCGAAATTTTATTTTTTAATGTCATTTGAAGTTCCAGCCGAAGTCGAAACAAAAGTCGACCAGCGCATCACGCACTATCCGGTGAGCAAACGCTCGGCGGTTTTGCCGGTGATTCACGAACTCCAGCATCATTTCGGATTCATTTCCGAAGAGGCTGTCGAGTGGATTGCTGTAAAGTTGGAGCTTGAGCCGATTAAGGTTTTGGAAGTGGTGACCTTTTACCCAGGTATTCGCCAATCGGCTCCCGGGAAATTTCACATCCGCGTCTGCCGCACATTGAGTTGCGCGATGGCAGGAAGCGCGGAACTGATGGATGCGTTGTGCGAAACGGCGAACATTGACCGGTCCGGAACGGATCACCACCATCCAATCGCCGTCAGCCCTGATGGTAAGTTTAGTATCGAATTCGCCGAGTGTCTCGCATCCTGCGGAACAGGCCCAGTTTGTCTGGTGAATGACGATTTTCACGAAGCAGTGCCCAACGCGGCCGAACTCCTTGCGAAATACGACTGATTTTTCTGATGAGTGACGTGAAATACATCTCCGGGAAAGAGCCGCATCCAAAAGAGCGGCGAATGATCTTCAAAAACGTGGATCGCGAAGGCTGGGATCAGTCGATCGAGACCTACGAGAAAGACGGCGGCTATGAGGTCTTGAAAAAGGCGATGAAAATGGCGCCTGGTGATATCACGACTGAAGTGAAGACCGGTGGTCTGCGTGGTCGTGGCGGTGCTGGTTTCCCAACCGGTGTTAAGTGGGGGTTTCTCCCACCAAACAATACCAAGCCAGTTTACCTCATCTGCAACGCGGATGAATCTGAGCCGGGCACGTTTAAAGATCGCTACATCATTCATCAGGATCCGCATCAACTGATCGAAGGGATGATCATCTCTTGTTTCGCCGTCGGAGCGAAGCTCGCTTACATTTACATTCGCGAAGAATTTCCTGAAGGCGCTCAGATTCTCGAAGCGGCGATCGAAGAAGCGCGCGCCAAGAATTACCTTGGTGACAATGTTCTTGGTTCCGATTTCGATCTGGAAATTTACGTTCATCGCGGCGCAGGCGCTTACATCTGCGGTGAGGAAACGGGCTTGATTGAATCTCTCGAAGGCAAACGCCCTTATCCTCGGATTAAGCCGCCGTATTTCCCGGCAGCGATGGGACTTTACCTTTGCCCGACAATCGTGAACAACGTGGAAACGCTCTGTCACGTGGGTCACATTCTCCGCATCGGCGGTGAAGAGTGGGCGAAAATCGGAACGCCAAATAATACCGGAACACGAATCCTCTGCGTCAGCGGTGACGTGCAAAAGCCCGGTTATTATGAGGTTGAAGTGGGTTCTCTCACCATGGGTGAGCTGATCAACGACGTCTGCGGTGGATTGAAAGAAGGCCGCGAGCTCAAAGCCGTTATCCCAGGTGGCTCTTCTGCAAAAGTGCTTCGTGCAGGTGAAACTTTTAAAGTCGGTCGCGGTGATGATGCCAAGGAGATCGATATTTGGAATATTAAGATGGATTTCGACACGCTTGCAGCGTGCGGATCAATGGCCGGTTCAGGCGGCGTGATTGTAATCGACGACAGTCGTTCGATTAGCTGGGTGCTGAACAACATCAATGCTTTCTACGCGCACGAATCTTGCGGGCAATGCACGCCATGCCGCGAAGGTTCGCTCTGGATGAAAAAAATTACAGACCGCTTGGTCGGTGGAACTGCGAGTCCAACCGATATCGACACGCTTTACGACGTTGCAAAAAACATCGATGGCCGCACGATTTGTGCTTTTGGTGAGGCAAGCGCTTGGTCGACCGAGAGTTTCATTGAGAAATTTAAAGACGAGCTCGTCGCTGATACCAATCCGGAATTAGCAGGTGAGAAAGTGAACAACGAAGCGCAATTGGCTGCAGCCGGACTTTTATGAGCGAAGTGAAGCCAGATCTTATCGACGTACAGATCAACGGGGAATGGCATTCCTTCCCGAAAGGCACGCGTATGATTGAGGCCTGCAAGGAGGTCGGTGTCGAGGTGCCGCATTATTGCTACCACCCGAAGCTC
>ERZ887851.3735-NODE-3735-length-10796-cov-4.407038_pt1 | contig 10796 bp, 6 predicted proteins | sample MGYA00521100_ERZ887851 | MGnify/ENA primary metagenome ERZ887851 (study PRJEB32303, sample SAMEA104408602) | aquatic metagenome | biome: Brackish water; feature: Pelagic; material: water | place: Baltic Sea | collected 2014-06-06T16:11:00 | depth 11,444 m ...
CGGTCTGCTTATCAAATCCCTCCAGCTCCTGCCCGTCGACTTTTTCGAGCTCTGGTTTGTAGTCCCACGTATCAACATGGCTCGGACCACCATTGATGAAAAGCCAGATGACCGATTTCGCTTTGCCATCAAAGTGAGCAATTTTCGGCGCGTGCGGATCGGCAGCATTCGCTCCGAGGAGACCTTCCTGCGCAAGCAAGCTGGCAAGACCGACGCTTCCAAAACCCGCTCCGGCTCGCTGCAGCATTTCGCGGCGGGAAAATAAATCAGAATAATGATTCATGGTAGATAGACAAATTCATTGAGGCTGAAAAGGACCTGGCAAAGATCAGCCAGGGCCAGTTGCCGGCTGTCCTTCGCTTCGTTGTAGGAAGCGGATTGAGTTTTGATAAAGGCCCGGCTGTCTTGAAGCTCCGCAGAGCTTGGCTCGCGAGTGAGAGTTCGCAGGTAGAGTTCCCGAATCGCATCGTCAGGGTTTTCAGCACTAACACTGGCGGCCAGAGCACGCGCCCATTTGACGACTTGTGCGTTGTTCATGAAAAGCAACGCCTGCGGGGCGATTGTCGTACTGGGACGACTTCCCTGACTCGCAAGAGGCTCGGGCTGATCAAAAATTTGCATCATGGGAACGAGGCGACTTCTTTTGATCATGAAATAAATACTGCGGCGCTGCTGGTTTTCATCAAGCGTCCCCGGTCCATACATCTTTGGATCCAGTTGGCCAGCGGCGGCGAGGATCGAATCGCGGACGATCTCGGCTTCGAGTCGACGCGGGGTAAATCTCCAGAGGAATTCATTGATTGGATCGATCGCCGCCTTTTCCGGCGAAGCCGCACTGCTCTGCTGCCAGGTAGCGCTCAGTAGAATATCGCGATGAAGCGCTTTGATGCTCCATCCGTTTGTAATGAGTCGTTGCGCCAGATAATCGAGCAACTCGGGATGCGTCGCGAGCGTGCCCTGAAGCCCGAAATCATTCGGCGTTGCGACAATGCCGCGACCAAAATGGTGATGCCAGATCCGGTTGACCGCGACGCGGGCGAGCAGGTGGCCGGCGCCATTCTCCGTATCTGTCATCCAGTTCGCCAATCCAAGTCGGCGGTGGCTTGTGCGATCCCAATCCTTCGGCGGTGCCTTCTGCCAGTCCGACGTCGTCTTGTCGTTTCGCATCAACACTTGCAGATACCCGGATTCAGCAACGCCCAGTTTTTGGTTCGGATCACCCCGGTTCAGGAAATGCGTTTTGGGATAAAAGTGAGGAAACCCGCGGCCGTCAGCATGGTGCTTGGTCGGCGGAAAACCTTCGCTGGTGACCTGCACTTTGGTCATCGATGGCTGCGGTTTTCCAGCCAACGACTGTTGCACGGCAGCATCAACTTTCTTCCAGCCCACATCAGATTTCGCGAAATAAGCGAAGAAGGTTTTGCGATGCTCAGGAAGCAATATCCCGGTGAGCATTGCGCCCATGGCGCTGTTCAACGAATCGGATTGGCCACCCCCGACAACGACCGGAGGTTTTTCTGAGCCACTCACCGACAAACGGAATTTCCCCAAGCTGTGCTGCCCATTATTGGCAAAGCGGAGTTCAAACTGAAGGGTGGTTCCCTTTTCGATTTGAAGCGGCTTTTCCAGTTTAAAAACCGCAGCCTGATCTTTTCCAATCCCACCTGCATCTACAGCCCAGCCAGTGCCATCAGGATTGCTATCGAATGAAGAAGCCACGGACAGATTCGACGTGTTCTGCTGATGTGTTGCTTCTGCGGAGACAAGTTTCAAAGGTTGCTTTTTGTCTTCCGCGTTTACTGACAGCACCTTGAAATTGCTGAGCGCGAAATTCCCATTCCCTGCCCGGCCTGGACCCTTTCGCTTCATCGAAGGATCGGTTAATGCCTCGATGCGAACTTGGCGAATTTCCTTGAGCTGAGTATTGGCTTTGACCGTGTAGGTTTCTTTTGCCGGAGTTTTCCCCGTTGCCAAAATTGCACCGTCGGCCTGAGTTGTGAGCATCGTAGCAGACTGACTGGAAATTGCTTCGGTGGCTTCCAACGTGGTCCAGTCACTGGCCGACACCAGGGACGCAGCATCACTCTTAAGCCAATCGTTGAACGCTTTTATTACCTCAGGTTTCGATTCATACGCTGATTTTTCAGCCACTAAATCCGCGTGCCCGACCTCCCATTTTGTCAGTGCTTCCTTATAGCCCTCGGGATCCAGATCAATATCAATCTCACTCCGAATCGTCGTCGTGAATGTCGATACGAACCGGTAATAGTCCTTCACCGGAATGGGATCAAATTTGTGATCGTGACAACGCGCACAGCCAATCGTCAATCCCAACATGGCCGTTCCGGTCGTGGCAGCCATGTCATCGAGTTCGTCGTAGCGGGCGCTTTCAAATTCCTTTTCAGTGAGCTGAGTAGGAAATACTCCGGCACCTAGAAAGCCCGTCGCCATCATGGCCAGCGGATCATCCGGCGCGATCTCATCCCCGGCCAATTGATATTGCACAAACTGATCCCACGGCATATCGGCGTTGAGCGCTTTGATCACAAAGTCCCGGTAGTGGTAAGCAAATTTTCGATCATAATCCTGCTCAAAGCCGTGGCTCTCTGCAAACCGCGCCGCATCCAGCCAATGCCGCGCCCAGCGCTCACCATAGTGAGGACTCGCCAGTAGCTCATCAACCAGTTCGGCATGGTTCATCGAATGAGCTGCTTTCAATTGCTCAGGCGTCGGCGGCAAACCAATCATATCCAAATATGCACGACGGATTCGCGCTTGATTAGTCGCTGGCGGATTCGGTGCCAGATTATTCCCTCGAAGTTTCGCGAATACAAATTGATCGATCTCCGTCGTCGCCCAGTCGCTTTCAATCGTGGGCGGCACAGCATTCGCAAGCCGCTTGAAGGACCAAAACTCCCGATCGCTATCCGTCACCCGCATAGCCCCGGGCTTGCCTTCCTTCTTCTCGAGAAGTGGCTTGTCGTAGGGCGCACCCAGTTCAATCCATTTTTGAAAATCAGCGATCAGAGTATCCGCCAGCTTGTCCTTTTTCGGCGGCATCTCCGGTTCCTCCTCGTGCTTGATCAATCCCAGCAGAAAGCTGCTTTTCGGCTTCGCTAAATCGATTGCGTCACCCGAATCTCCGCCCTTCAATAGCAATTCCCGCGAGGAAATATCGAACCCAGACCGAACCTTCTCATCCCCGTGACATTTCAAACAACTTTCAACCAGGGCAGGCCGGATTGTTGCCTGGAACAATTCCAGCCCGGCTTTCATACGCTCCGCATGACCAGACGTTAACTCCCGCGCGTCAGCCGAAAAAACAAGGACAAAAAACGCAATGATTGGAATCAATTTCTGCATTGGAGTTTGGAAAATCATTGAGTGAACACCAACCATCCGCGTCCTCTAGCTTCCTAATTCGGCTACACTTCCCACCCCTTCCGATAATCACGCCTCAAAAATTCATTCGCTGCTTCGTGATTCGAAAACGCAAGCTTCTCCGAATCCCACAACAGTTTTTTCTTCGTCAGATCTTCTCGGAGCTGCGAACGCATCGCAACATTCCCTAACAACACCGCTTCCGTCATCGGGCCGGACCAATCGAAATTCGAACCCGCGGCCGGACCGCCTTTGCAGGCCTTGATCCATTCCGCGTGATGTCCCGGCGAGCGCTCCAGTTTCTTCGGCGGCGCGCCATATTCGATGGCTCGTTGTTCTGGATATAATTTCCACGCCTGCCAATCCGACATCAGGCAGCCGTCATCGCCAACCAACATCAATCCGTTTGTTCCCATCTGGTCACCGTCTTTGATCACATCCGGTCGCTGCGGGCGCAAACCACCGTCGTACCACACCAATTTCACCGGTTCCATATTGCCGCGCTTTGGAAAATGCCACGTGATCTTAGAGCCCAACGGAAAGGTTTCCGGATTTACACGGGTCGACGATGCCTCAACACTAATGGGCGCCCCAAGTTTGAGCGCCCGGAAAACAGGATCGAAAAAATGACAAGCGATGTCTCCAAGAGCACCCGTTCCGAAATCCCACCAGCCACGCCATTTGATCGGGAGATACGCCGGATTGTAAGGACGACCTGGAGCCGGCCCGAGCCACAAATCCCAATCGAGATCTTTTGGAACAACCGGCGAATCGGAAGGACGATCGATGCCCTGAGGCCAATATTCATCGAACAACCCGCGTGATGGCCGGTCCGTCCAAACGTGCGCCTCGCGAATCTGGCCAACCGCATTATCCATCACAAATTCCTGAACCAACCGCGTCTGTTCATCCGCCTGCGCCTGATTCCCCATCTGCGTCGCAACACCCGCTTTACGTGCTGCCTGCGTCAGCTCCCGCGCTTCCCACACCGAATGCGTTAGCGGTTTTTCGGTGTAGACCGGCTTGCCCATCTTGATCGCTGTCATCGATGCGTGAAAGTGATGATGATCCGGTGTTGCAACGATTACGGCGTCGATTTCCGAATCCATTTTCTCCAACATTTCCCGATAATCCTTGAACCGTTTGGCATCGGCGTGCTCCCGAAATTTTGGAGCTGCTCGCGACCAATCGACATCCGCCAAAGCTACGATATTTTCGGTTGGCGAAACCGCCCCAATATCACTCGAAGCCCGACCTCCGGCACCAATCGAGGCGATGTTTAATTTTTCGTTCGCAGCGTATGTCCGTGCCGAGCCTGCCTTCAAGATCGAAAAGGTGGTCGCAGCTGCGCCGGTGCCAGATTTTAGAAAATGTCTTCGTTTCATGAGGATATGGGATTCTCGATCGAACAGGGTCAGTTTGGCGAACCAACCCAGATCAATCAATTCGCAAGCTGGGCGGGTTTGCGGAAATTATTTCAAACTGACAGCAAAGACTTCCGCGTTATCGAGATGCAGACGAATTGAATATCTACCGAGCGGGAGACTCTCAATGCTGCCTGATTTCCATTTCGCAAGATTCTTCAAGCCGTCGTTTGTGATTGGTTCAGCGTCATCTTTGGAAAATCCGCGCATCCGGTAACCGTCTTCGTTGAGAATTTCGACACGAATTTCGCCAGCACTGGCATCGGCATTGATGATGATATTTTTGAGTCCATCGAACGCAATCGGTTTCAACGTGACTTGTCCGATATTTTCCAAGGGTCGCTTCAAGGTCGATTGGGCACTGAGGGCGACTGGACGAATTCCGGCAATTCGATCAAGTTCAATGGCGGCAAAACCGACGCCGCTTTGTTGGCTGGGATCAGTCAATTTTGCACCGCCGCCAATCGTCCCGCTGTTGTAGCCGCCGTAATAAAAACGCATTTCGTCTTCGAGAATCACAGGCGTTGAATTGGTAAAGATTCCGCCGTTTGAAAATGCTTGTTCCTTGCTGGCGATGAACGGCTCTTCTCGAAAATTCCGTTCCCATTTCAAACCGTCGCGACTCGTCATCAACTCGATATGCATTGCATCGGCTTTGGCGCCGATGGCTTCGCCGCGGGCACTGAGAATTTGGTTCAAACTGAAATACACGCCTTTATGAAAGAAAACAGGAGACGTGTGATACTCAGTGTTCGGCGGATCAAAATCGTCGGGCCACGACAAAATTTCCGGCTTCGACCAATTTAGAAAGTCGTCACTTTCGACGCGGGCCATCGCGTGTTTCCAGGCCAGTCCGCCGGCAGGCCCTTGAATCCACGATTTGCCATAGGCGACGAATTTCTTGTGATTCGGATCATAAATCACATCCGCCGCATCAGACATCGAGAGCGGAATCGTCCACATTTTCCGCGTGAATTTCTTCCGCTCATCCCACTTATCAGAATAGACGTTTTCGTCGCTAAACGGAGGTTGGAGCGATCGTCCTCCGTAAGCAGTGTGATTCAGCGGATTCTTCTTCGATTTGGTCCAGTGAATGCCATCGGGAGAAAATGCTGCATAAAACCCCGGCCATTCCTGACCAGAATCGTCGGGTCCAAAATCGGTATAAAGCATTTTGTAGCGCTTTTTCTGATCAGTCTCGCGCTCGTCGTAAATCACAGAATTCGCGTAACGGTCGCCGTATCCACCGTCGCCGAGCAGAACAATGTTCGTATCTTTAATCATCCCCACTCCCGATCGAACACCGTCAAAATCATAAATACCGAGCGACGGTTTCGTGAAAGTGATGCCGTCATCCGACTCCGCGTAGCAGACGACACATTTGTGAGTTTTGCGCGGATCGCGACCACCACCGTAAGCCTGATACCAAAGCTGATATTTCCCCGTTTCGGGATGCCGATAAATGCTTGTCCAGCCGATCGCCATTTCCCACGCTTTGTCTTCTTTCACGATGGGGTTTGTCGGATTGGTTTTCGCTGGATGAAAGACGCGCTTTGTTCCGGACCGATACAAAACATCGTGGTCATCGATGAAAAGAATATGACGATTGGCTGGCTTTTTAGCTGTCGAAATGTCGGTCGGCTTCTTCACTTCTTCTGGAAAAATCTGAGTGTGAATCCATTTTGCAGCCGCTTCGGCTGAGCCCTTTGGCGTGGAGTGCCCGCGAGGTTCAGGCATCACGCGAAGCTCAACTTTACTGTCCATTTTTTTCCCGATCGATGCTTTCGTGATCGCCTGCGCAACATCAATCGCAGCCTGCGTGCTGACTCGCGCATCTTGATCGCCAATCACAATCCAAACGGCACGACCGGCCAATTTTTCAGCCTGATTGATCAGACTGAGTTTCTTCGTCAGCGGTAAATCTTCTTTGCCTTTGAATTCACTTAACGCAGCAGGATCAGTCACAGGAGCAAACGCCGCTGCACATTTTACGCGAGGATCGTGCGCCGCGAAATGAACTGCCAAAAATCCGCCGCGAGACGTTCCACATATTGCAATTTTTTCTGGATTGGCAACGCCTGACTTTATCAAATGATCGAGCACGTCGCAAAGTCGCGCGTTGAATTCAGCAACAAAATCCTCTCCCTTTTCTGCGCGAATCCCCCAGCCGCCAAGCCCGCTAGGTTTCCCTTCGCCGGTTTGAGTCCCGTGACACGGGATGTCGATAGAAACTAACAAATACCCCAACTCTGAAAGTTCGTTTCCCGATTGCCGGAAGTATTTGCTCTCCAGCGTTCCTTTGATCGTCCCTGACAGCACGAACACGATCGGAGCCGGATAGTCCGCTGTTTTCCCCCATGTCCCATATTCGACCCCACCCGGAGTTTTTGAGAGTTGAACTTCCTGAGCATTTCCAAACATTGAAAATCCGGCGATCACTACACAGGCTAACAAAACTATCGGCATACGAACCAACAGGGCGGCAAGCTGGCTTGCCAGCGGTCTGAGGATTCTCAAGCGGAACCGGAAGTCAGCCCTTGTACGAAGCAACAGGGTATGTTCGGCGAACGTACCCTGTTGCCTCGGTTTGGGTTTTCGAACCAATAGGGTTGGTTTGGCGAACATACCCTATTGAATCGTGAAACTCGAATTTCGGCGATTCCAATTTCGGACGCGTCTCCGCCATTGTCGAATTTCTACGAAACGGCCATGACCCTTTCCTGTATGAAGAATCATCGCTATTTTGTTTTCGCTACCGCACTTGCTCTAACTTGCGGATTATTTTTTCTGAAATTGCGAGCACAGGATTCGGGTTCTGTCAGGGTGGAAGCATTCGATGTTGATGCGTCTCCTCCGGTCGGTGCGCCTTTGGCCTATGATCCGACGAAGGGCGTTCAAACACCGCTAAGCTGTCGCGGAATTGTGATCGCGAGCACGGGTGATCCAATCGTTCTGGTTGCGGTTGATTGGATTGGAATCAGTAGTGGCGGACAGACGGTTTTTAAGGCGGAGATTGCAAGGGCTGTGGAAACAAAGCCTTCACGAGTCGTGGTTCATACGGTTCATCAACACGATGCGCCTCGATGCGATTTTTTCGGCCGAGGGACTCTTGCTTAGGGTGGGAGTAAAGGACGCGGGTTTTGATTCGAAACACGCCCTGAAAGTTGTCATGGATGCTGCGGCTGCCGCCAAACAATCTCTCACAAATGCAACAACGGTGACGCACTTGGGAACAGGGAAGGGTCTTGTAAAAGACGTCGCGTCAAATCGACGAATTCTCGGGGAGGATGGAAAAGTGAAGGTGACGCGTTACACTGCGACGAAAAATCCGGATGTTCGCGCGATGCCAGTCGGGACGATTGATCCAGAGTTAAAAATGATTTCGTTTTGGAACGGCGACGAAGCGATCGCGGAGCTGACGTATTATGCGACGCATCCCCAAAGCTACTATCGAACAGGTATGGCGAGTCCTGATTTTCCGGGATTAGCACGAAATGCGAGAGAAGATGAAACGAGTGTGCCGCACATTCATTTCAACGGAGCTGGAGGAGATATTGGAGCCGGAAAATGGAATGACGGCGCGAAAGAGAATCGGCAGGTTTTGGCGGATAAAGTGGCGGCGGGAATGAAGTTGGCGTGGGAAGGAACCGAGAAAGTCGCTATCAAACCGAGTGATGTGAAATGGGAGGTTGAACCAGTTTTACTACCTGTCGGCACGCATATGGTGGCTGATGACCTGCAGCAAATCATTCAGAATCGAACGCAAACACCAAGTGCCAAGTGCCAAGTATGGCGCCGCGAAGGCACTGGTTTGGCTCAGGCGTTGCCAGAAGAAAGACCCGATCCATGTTTCCTGCCTAACTTTGGAAGACGCGCGAATTCTTCACATGCCGGGTGAGCTTTTTGTCGAGTATCAGTTGAAGGCTCAAAAGCTAACACCGGATTTATTCGTCGCGATGGCGGCCTACGGAGATTATGCGCCGGGTTACATCGGAACTGAAATTGCTTATGGGCAAGGTGGTTACGAAACGAGTAATCGGGCGTCGCGAGTTGCCCCCGCAGTTGAGGGTGTGTTGATAGACGCGGTAAAGAAATTGCTGAAATCAAAGTAGTAATCATTCGGCGGGCGAGACTTTTCCAATCGTAACTTTAGGGAGTTTACCTTCGAGGAAATTTCTCTCAAACAAGTGGAGGACACCGCCGTTGGGCGAATCCGAAGGAGCCTCGGTTCCATGAATTAAATCGAGGCGACCATCGCCTGTCCAGTCGGCGGCATCAAATGAGCAGGCATGGTCATAAACGTGGAGCTCTTTGTCGCCCTGCTTGAATTTCCCATGCGCCTTGAACTTTGCGTCTTTGGCAGTGCCGGTATTTTCGTAATAGTAAACGGCCCAAACGGTCCCGTTGATAATGTCGAGATCGCCGTCGTTGTCCCAGTCCACTAGCAGAGTGTGGTTGTCGCTGTTATTGTTCTGCCCTCCAAACCAGCCCGTGACCGGTTCTCCGTCTTCGAGCTTAAGCGCCGGACCGGAAACAAAGTCCATCCGAGTTGGATCGGGCTGATCCTTTTTGCGAACGCAGACATGAAAGGCGTTGTCTCGGTCCGAATGAATGATGAGATCCATCGTACCGTCGTCGTCAATATCACCGATAGAAATCTTTGAGCGCCAGGCCAATTCGTCAGTCATTCCATTGACGGTTACAGTTTTTCCTTTGGCAAAAACGGGGGCTTCTCGCGTTCCTGTGTTTTCAAAATATCGCGTCTCCCAGCGCTGACCGGTCGCAAAAAGATCCAGATCACCATCGCCATCCCAATCACCCATCGTGGGGAGCAGCCAGCCGTATTCGGGTTCGGTGGGGCCCTGGGGCCCGAAAGTTGATGGGTCCTCCGATTGGGGGTCGAGGTAGTTCGGCATGTAGATTTCTTTTCCGCCCGCTTCGAGCATGACCGGTTTTTCAAAAACAGGTTCCAGAGTCGAACCGGTGTTTTCGAAAAGCCTCACCCCGGAATGAAATCCGCCCACAAGATCCAGATCTCCATCGTTGTCCCAATCGATCGAGATGGTGAAGTAGTTGATTATTTCAGGCTCCACTTCCTGAGCAAGACCGCGCGAAACCAATTTCGGATAGGTAGCGATTTTTGGGATGCGAGTTCCGGGTTCAGTTTGGCCGCGGATTGGATCCTTCTCTTTTGATTCAGGATGTGAAAAACTAACCTTGGATTTTGGATTCACATTTTCTAAAAACTCACCAACTGAAATCATATCCATGGCGCCATCGTTATTCCAATCGACGAGGAATGGAGAGTCAACCGCAGGAAACCCGAGCTGGATCGGGGCTTCGAAAAGCGGCACTTCGCGAGTGCCACGATTTTCGGCAAACATGATTCGTCCGCCTTCAAGGGGGCGATCCGTTTCGCTGTGATAAAGAAGATCGAAGTCACCGTCGTTGTCCCAGTCCGCATATTCCACACAGCCGTTGGCATGACCTCGACCACTAAGCGGAAATTTGTTGAGGTCTTTTATCGTGACGGGAGTCGCATACGCAACTTTGCCATCCTCAGTTTTCTCTCCAGTATTTTCGAGAAGGTCATAAACCATGACGGCCGTGCCATATGGGGCAACTCCTTTGCTGGTGTCGACTTTGCGAATCCGGCTGACTTTCCGATAGCCAACGATGAGATCGATATCGCCATCACCTTCCCAGTCGACTCGGCGAACTCCGCGAGGTGCCCACGAATTGGTTTTCCTCAAAATTCCCGGGGTCGCTTTTCGGAACTCCGACTCTTCTCGCAGCTGCACAATTTGTTCACCCGGCTTGAGAATCCACAATCCACGTTCATCACGCTTGCCTGTATTTTCCCACCAAGTCAGCCAGAAAATGGGGCCGAATCCGTAGAAGTCGGGATCGCCGTCACCGTCGAGATCGTCCGTAAACCAATTTTGCGGGAGAAGATCGGTCCGGATGAAATCGCCGTTGCTGTCCTGAATG
>ERZ887851.3737-NODE-3737-length-10785-cov-9.512302_pt1 | contig 10785 bp, 8 predicted proteins | sample MGYA00521100_ERZ887851 | MGnify/ENA primary metagenome ERZ887851 (study PRJEB32303, sample SAMEA104408602) | aquatic metagenome | biome: Brackish water; feature: Pelagic; material: water | place: Baltic Sea | collected 2014-06-06T16:11:00 | depth 11,444 m ...
AGTGTAATAAATAGTTTTTTCATTTTAATTGATTTATGGTTAACTTATACTGCAATATACAAAAAAAATAACGCAGGTGTTTTTTAATGTTTTAGAAGCGCTTTCGTTTAATAGAATTCGACTAAACACCTTGTTTCAATCCTCCCTAACGGTGAGGATATTTTTTGCTTCTCTGGTTTTCTCCTTCACCTTAAGAAGAAAAAACATTAGTTCAGGATGGAAATAATGCTATGGTCAACGCGAATAGCTTTAAGCACCAAGAATCAATAAAATTATTACAATACCCATAGAAGAGGAGTTATTCAGGCTAAGTTGATGAAAAAAAAAGACCTGCTTATAATTAAACAGGCCTCCTTATTAATAAATAAAGCTCTTTTACAGCTTCCAGCCGTCTCTATACTCGTAATGAAAATAGTCGTTGGCGGCATCACAATTGGTGATTCGCATATTTTCGGCATCGTATTCCAAAGTGATATCTAATTTTTGAGCAGCCACCGCAATATTGGTGAGCAACATAATTTCAGTCACTTTTGCAGCCACTTCAAAGCTGTTGGCAGCGGGTCTTTTTTCCTTAATGGCCTCAATAAAATCAAGATAAATATTACTGGGTCGGGGAAGCGTTTTTTCGGGAGCAAAATCAGGATTGTTGGGAATCAATTCGGGCGAAGCACCATGGGTGCCGTGCATCAACATACCTCGATCTCCTACATAAAGGGCTTCTCTCAGTCCTCGGTTTTCTTCCAAAGCAGCCGGGCGAGGTGCTTTGATACCGCCATCCGACCAGGTAACCGTCAAAGGATGTTGGTTGTCACGGGCGGCAAATTCATAAGTAACACGTTCCGACTTAGGAATATAATCATTGTTAAACGGAGTAGTTGTCGCTTGAATTTTTGTGGGCATGCCCAAGTCCAATGCCCAAATTGGTGCATCAAAAGTATGCGCACCCATATCGCCCATTGCACCTGTTCCATAATCCCAAAGACCCCGCCATGCGAAGTGTAAAATATCGGGGTGATAGTCTTTATAAGGAGCAGGACCTAACCAAAGATCATAATTCAAATGCTCAGGTACTGCAACCCCTTGCGGACGATCAAAATAACCTTGTTTCCAAACCGGGCGATTGGACCACAAATGCACTTCAGACACCGCTCCAATAATTCCGGATTTAATATATTCCACGGTTTCCAATGTCCCCTCCACATTGTGTCCTTGGTTTCCTACCTGAGTAACCACTCCGGTTTGCTGTGCCAAATCTTTTAAATAGCGCGCCTCGTAGATGGTTTTCGTCATAGGCTTTTCTACATACACATTCAAACCGGCCTTCATGGCATAGGAGGCAATCACGGCATGTGTATGATCGGGAGTCGCAATGACGACCCCATCAATTTCTTTTTCCTTGTCAATCATTTCGCGAAAGTCGTGAAAGGTTTTCGCCTTTGGATATCCTTTAATCACATGTCCAGCATATTCGTGATCTACATCACAAATGGCATAAATATTGGCGTGATTGATTACGGGTCGTTCTCCTTGCTGACCGCGATAATTACCGCTTCTTTCGGGTTGAATCCCTCCATAAGGTTGTCTGAGAAAACCACTCATGCGCGCGGCTGTTACTTGAACATCTGGGCTCGCCATATTACCGATCACCTGCCCCCCACGATTTCCGACACCGATGGCGGCGATATTCACCCGGTCGTTGGGAGAGGCATAACCCAAACTGCTCAGGGTATGACTCGGCACGATGGTAAATAAGGAAGCCGCAGCCGTCTTTTCAATAAATTGTCTTCTCGTAATTGGGGCGGTTTTTGATGATTTCTTTTTTGCCATGTTCTATAGTATTGCGGGCTTATGAATTTAAAAAATTATTTCTTTTTTTGCGCGGCCATCCATTCCATGATGCTTACGGCTTTGCCTTTCACAGTCACCGGACTTCCGTCAAAGTCTAGAAAAACTTGATTGTCGTGAAGATACACCCACGACCAGTGACCGTTATAATGATAGCTGGAACCTCCGTATTGACCGGTGATGTCGATCACATGATCGAACAAACTGTAGTGTACATTACGAGCACCACTTTTGATCAATCGGTGATAAAGCGGCGTGGCTGTTTTGTCGGCCACAGTAGTTTTATCATCTTGAGAATGCACCAACCAAATAGGAATATTTTTTAGTTTTAAAAGGTCCTTATCGGAAACAAATTCATCAAAATAGGCCAAGGAACTGATATAGCCCGCTGCAAAATAGCTCGGATTTTCGATGAGTAATTTTAAGGACATATAGCCCCCGTTGGAACAACCCCCCACATAAATCCGATTTTTGTCAATATTGGGATGCACTTTTACATATTGATCCACCAGTCCCATAATGGCTTTGTGGTAGATATCATCTTCTTGCCCTCGGGTGGAGTTCCCACTCACCCCATGCATCCATCGGGTGGGCGTTTGCGGAGCCAAGACGGCAGCAGCTCCAAAGTGACGTTGTATCGCTGGCGCAGCATAGTTATAGGCCTTATTGGCTAGAATTGCAATGGACGGATCCGTTCCTCCTTCTCCTCCGCCATGCAACCAAATAATCAAAGGAATTTTAGACGAATTGGTTTCGGGCATAAACGAGGCATAAGTCAATTTTATACCATCGGTATGCGTATAACTGCCGTTTAAATCAAAGGCATCCACCACAGGAACAATCCTATCGGCCTCCTGATTCCACAGAGCCTGTGTTTTGGTGTTTAGGACGGTCAACTGAAAATCGATCCAGATATTTCCTCCGCGTGTGGCCGACCGAAAATATTGGATGGGCGATCCCAGTGGATCATTGGGCGCAACACTCAAAATAAGGGTGATATGCTCACCTTCAGCCACGGGATTTCCAGCGGCATCGGAGACAAAGGCATGAACAATGCTGCGTGTACCGGAAGCAAATCTTGCTGCGATTTCACCTTCCGAAGAGGTGCGATTGACATAAACCGTAAAATCTTCTTTTGCAACCGTCGTTAGCGGGGCATCGGATTTCAAGATGACTTTGTTAAGACTGGGTCCCCAGTCAAATCCAGTAAAGACTGCCGTATAATTTCTCCCTTCGGGAGTTTGGGCTTCAATCGATTGGAACGCCAAGGCAAAAAATAAAAGAAGGGCAAGTCGTTTTGTAATTGTTTTCATCAGTATAAGTTTAATTTCGTATGTTCTGAAACGGCAAACACGGATCCGCTTTTAGTAATAAAGAACTATAGTGATTACGAATATGACAAATTAATTCGATAAACGTTTAATAGATTGCTTAAAATTGTCCTTTGGTATAAAAATGCTCATTTGTAAAGGTCAGTTATGGTTTTATTTTTTAGGTGGAGGTACACCCACCGACGTCCAGCCCCCATCAATCACCAAGTTTTGTCCCGTAATTTGTCGCGATTCTGGTGCCACAAGAAACAAGGCAGCACGAGCGATGTCAAGTGTCGTTGAAGGGCGCCCGCTCGGAGTTATTTTCGACCAAACGGTCTGATAAGTTTCATCCTCTTGTGTCCGCTCCGTGAGGGTTGCCCCCGGAACGATGGAATTGATGTTGATTTGGTGGGGAGCCAAATCAATAATTAAATTTTTGGCCAATTGATCAATTCCGGCCTTGGTCATCCCATAAGCGGCTAAATCCGGATGGGCGGCATGTCCAGTTACCGATGAGGTCAATAAAACACTTCCACCTTGCCCTTGCAAAATCATTTGTTTTGCAGCAACCTGGGCAAGAAAGAAAGTACCAAACAAATTCACTTCGAGTAGGGCTTTCATGGAGGAAGGTTGGTATTCGAAAAAATTTCCAAAAGTGGTGATGCCAGTATTGGCAATGGCAATATCCAAACAACCAAAATTGGAAACTGCCGCTGCTACCATTCCTTCGATGACCTCTATTTTTGAAGAATCCCCCACATAGGGTTTTGCGATGCCTCCCCGTGCTTTTATTTTTTCACAAGCGTGATTACAGCCCTCCGCTTCCAACGAATTAAGAATCACTTGAGCCCCTTCCAAGGCCAATTGCATCGCAATTTCAAAGCCGATACCAATGGCAGCACCAGTGACTACGGCAACTTTATTTTCAAATCTTTTTTTGTTCATCTTTATAGTGATCGCCCTTTAAACTTTTTAATAATTAACAAAAAATTCTCCATAAGCGTAAAAGAATGTTTAAAAATTTAAAGTATTAAAAAACGAACTGGGCTGATCGTTGTAGGGATGCGGAAATTTTAATTGATAAAAGTAGGGCTGTAGTCAAATCAATTTTCTTAATTTTAAAATCTATGCCGTTAGTTATTATTTCTTTGGGAATTTTATTCCTCTTTCTATTGATCATCGTTTTTCGTTTAAATGCTTTTATCGCGTTTATTCTGGTTTCCATAGCCATTGGCATAGGACAAGGAATGGAGTTGAATGCAATCGTCAGCTCTATTGAAAAAGGGATAGGGAATACCTTGGGTTTTTTAGTGATGATCTTAGGGTTGGGTGCCATGCTCGGAAAGTTGGTGGCCGAAAGCGGTGCAGCACAGCAAATCACCAACGGATTGATTCGTTTTTTTGGGGTTAAGAATACCAAAACCGCAGTAATGCTGACCGGTTTTATTGTGGGAATCACCATGTTCTACTCTGTGGGCTTTGTGATTTTGGTGCCTTTGGTCTTTACGGTTGCCACGGCAACGGGTTTGTCTTTGATTTCTATAGCACTGCCCATGTTGGCGGCCTTGTCGGTCACACACGGGTTTCTACCTCCGCATCCAGCACCTTCTGCATTATCGGTTATGTTTGAGGCCGATTTGGGCAAGACCTTACTCTATGGGATCGTAGTGGCCATCCCCGCCATCCTCATTTCAGGACCTTTGTTGACCCGTTTTTTGCCCAAGGTTGAAGCACGACCCATCAAGGAATTTATGGCGTCAAAAACCTTTACCGAAGCCGAATTACCCGGACTCTCCAACAGTCTGATTACCGCGCTGCTTCCCGTGCTTTTAATTGGGTGTTCTACCTTATTGACGCATTTGCTTCCGATGGAGGGCATCCTCTTTTCCTTGATTACATTCATTGGTAATCCTGTCATCGCTTTGTTGTTAAGCGTTTTGATTGGGATATACACCCTAGGTATTGCACGGGGCAATTCAATGGATTACATTATGAAAATATTTGGTACTGCCGTTTCTGGAATTACGATGGTTCTGTTGATCATCTCTGGAGCAGGTGCCTTAAAACAGATTTTAATTGACAGTGGGGTCAGTCAATACATTGGTAGCCTTTTGGAAATTTCCTCTTTGTCGCCTTTGGTTATTGCTTGGTTGATTGCCACCCTAATTCGATTTTCGGTGGGTTCTGCCACGGTGGCGGGACTCACGGCCGCCGGAATAGTGCTTCCGCTGGTGCAAAGTTCTGGAGTGAATCCGGAACTAATGGTTTTGGCCATTGGCTCGGGAAGTTTAATGCTGTCCCATGTCAACGACAGTGGGTTTTGGTTGTTTAAAGAATATTTTAATTTGAGTATAAAAGAAACCCTTTCAACCTGGACGATCATGGAAACTTCTATCGGAATCAGTGGGCTGTTGGGGGTTTTAGTTTTGGATAAATTGATATAAAAATGAGTAAAACCTTAAAAGAACGCATCAAAGCCTTAGGCTTGGTGTTGCCTCCCGCTCCACCTCCTGCAGGGGTCTATAAACCCATCTTGATTGTTGAGAATCATCTTTATGTTTCAGGGCAAGGACCTGTACAAAATGATGGCAGTTTGATTCAAGGAAAAGTGGGAACCGTGTTAAATAAAGACCAAGCCAAAAATGCAGCACGACAGGTGGGATTGACGATGCTGTCTTCCATGGTTACACATGCTCCTGATAACATTAAAATTAAAAGGGTAATCAAAGTTTTGGGAATGGTCAATGCAACGCCCTATTTTGGAGATCACCCCTATGTCATCAATGGCTTTAGCGAATTGATGGCAGATGTTTTTGGCGAAGAAAATGGTATCGGCGTCCGCAGTGCCGTGGGCATGCATCTACCACAAAACATTGCGGTGGAGATTGAAGCTCTGTTTTTATTGGAAACCTAAGCACATGAATCCATCCAATTGGTATCGAGTACAGCAAGAGAACCAAGTCCAAAGCCCGGGTTTGGTGGTTTATCCCGATCGGATTCAACACAATATTGATGCGATGATCACACTGGCAGGCGGAATAGACCGCCTTTGGCCGCACATCAAAACCCACAAAATGGAGGCAGTGGTTCGACTTCAAATGAAGCAAGGAATCCGTCGTTTTAAGTGTGCTACTATGGCGGAGGTACAACTCCTTATTCATTGTGAAGTAGATCACATCCTTTTGGCGCATCAACCCACCCGAGAAAAATGTAAAGTTTTCCTCGCGCTTCAAAAAAAACATCCAAACATTCGGTTTTCTACCTTGGTCGATAATACCGCTTCTTTACAATTGTTTTCTGAGCTCGCTGCGATACAACAGCAAAAATTGGGATTGTGGATCGACATCAACAACGGAATGAATCGAACGGGGATACTCCCGGCGCAGGCGCAGGATTTATATAAGGCACTACAAGCCGCTACTGCATTGGAGTGTTTGGGCTTGCACGTGTATGACGGTCATGTCCGATCCAGCGTATTGGATGAACGAATGCATCAATGTCAAACAGATTTTTTAGCCGTAGAAGCATTGATACAACAGATCGAAGCTGAAGGAGGGGACATCGCAGACGTAATTTGTGGAGGATCACCCAGTTTCTATCCGCATTCACAAAGAGCCCAGGTCTATTTAAGTCCGGGGACAACGCTGCTGTGGGACTTGGGCTACCACCAGCTTTGGAGAGAATCTCCTTTTTTACATGCAGCCTTGGTGGTAACTCGATTGATCAGCAAACCCAATACCAATCTTTATTGTTTTGATTTGGGACACAAAGCAGTTGCCTCTGAAATGCCACTTCCCCGAGTAGAAATTTTGGGGATGGAAACAGCAGTACACGTAGGACAAAGCGAGGAACACCTTATGGTCGAATACACGGCTGCCAACGATTTTAAAATTGGCGATTTATTTTATGCCCTTCCCTATCATATTTGTCCGACGGTAGCCAAATACAACAACGCCCACACGGCAATTGATGGCAAGCTTGGAAACCCTTGGAAAATTAGTGCAAGGGAGTATCATTTATCCTTTTAATTCATGAAATTTATTTTTGATGCCCATTTGGATCTTTCCATGAATGCCATGGAATGGAATCGAGATTTGCGAAAAACAATTGCACAAATCCGCGCTCAAGAAAAAGGCATGCACGACCTCCCTGACCGCGGCAAAGGAACCGTCTCTTTTCCCAGCCTTAGAGCCGGAAATATAGGCCTTTGTGTGGCAACGCTCATTGCGCGGTATGTCAAAGAAAAAAATCCTTTACCGGGCTGGAATTCCCCCGAACAGGCATGGGCGCAAACCCAAGGACAGTTGGCGTGGTATCGCGCTATGGAGCAGCAAGGTGTACTCAAGCAGCTGACGACAGTCACAGAACTAATCGCGCATTTAGCAGCTTGGGAAGCGGATTCCACCACCTGTCCCATCGGTTATATATTAAGTTTGGAGGGGGCAGATTCCATCCTTTCTATGGAGCATTTGCACCAAGCGTATGAGGCCGGTTTACGGGCTTTAGGGCCCGCACATTACGGTCCAGGAACCTATGCTTTTGGCACCGATTCCGAACGTGGAATTGGCGCACAAGGAAGGGTGCTTCTCAAAGAAATGGAGGCTCTAAACCTAATTCTCGATTGTACGCATCTCTGTGATCAAAGTTTTTGGGAGGCAATAGACGTTTTTCAAGGACCCCTTTGGGCAAGCCACAGCAACTGTAGAGCCCTAGTGCCCAATAAGCGCCAATTGGACGACGATCAAATCAAAGTAATCATCGAACGACAAGGGGTTATTGGAATGGCTTTTGACGCTTGGATGTTATTTCCAAACTGGATTAGAGGACAAAACCTTCCCAAAGAAAGCGGGGTTTCCTTGGAGACCATCGCCAATCATATAGATCATATTTGTCAGTTGGCAGGAAATTCTCAACACCTTATGCTGGGCACGGATTTAGACGGCGGCTTTGGGAAAGAGCAATGTCCCCACGATTTGGAAACCATCGCCGATTTACAAAAACTGGAGGGGATTTTAATCCAAAGGGGATATACGTCAAAAGAAGTGGAACAGATTTTCTGTACCAATGGAATTTCTTTTCTAAAAAAACATTTACCAAATTAAATAAAACATTTATATACAATAGTTTACTGATTAAAATATTTATAAATGATTTAGCTTAATATGGGTTTTTATTTAACCTTTTTTTGGGTGGTTTCTACGGCTACTCCCAAAACAATTCCAAGAGCTAACCAAAGCCCTAAATTATCTGTCAAAAGACCGACAATGATCCCTAAACACAGCCCAGCACCGGTCCAATATCCTTTTTTCATGCTTCAAAGAAAATAAAAAGGAGCGGATCAAGCAATTCAAAACGTTTTTGTTATTTCCTTTAAAAAAATAGTACTTTTACGTTTCAACCACGTGTAAACCAATTCAGTGTCTGATCATCAATCACTAGCGAAGTCAGAAGAAGTTAAAAATGAAACTTCCGAGCAGCATGTAAATGAATCTTCGATTTCCTCCGCTGGTGCGAGCTATGACTTTGGTCCCGGTGTAACCGCCTTAAAAAGTGCTCAAGCAGCCGCCGATGATAGTCCTTCCCTACGAAAAATAGCACAACTGCAAGCGTTGGCTGATGCTACTCCCTCAAACCAGCTTCAACGAATGGTGCAATTACAGGCGCAAGCTGATCAAAAAGTGACGCAGACTCCCAATGGAATTTTTCAGTTGCAAGCAAAAGCCGATGCCCGTAGGCAACAAACGGGTGAGACCCTTCAACGTCAAGAAAATAAAACCGGACTCCCCGATCCCCTTAAATCGGGCGTAGAAAGTCTTTCTGGGATATCTTTGGACGATGTCAAAGTACATCGCAATTCTGACAAACCCGCACAACTCCAAGCCCATGCTTATGCCCAAGGCACAGACATTCATCTAGGCCCCGGTCAGGAAAAACATCTTCCCCACGAAGCCTGGCATGTGGTACAACAAAAGCAAGGGCGTGTCCAACCTACCACCCAATTAAAAGGAAAAGTCAATATCAATGACGATGCCGGTCTGGAAAAAGAGGCCGATGTAATGGGGGCGAAGGCGTTACAGTTCAAGTCTCCTCAGGCTAGACAATCTAACATGTCTTTATCCGTTGATTCGGTCATTCAGGGGAAATTTGTCAATCCATCAGGAATCATTCAAAAACAGCTTGGTGAGGATGACGATATTTGGTCCGGACAACGATCTGTACAAGATATAGATGGATTTTTTAGTATGTTTTTCACTACTGATATAGATATTTCAATTTTATCAGAAGATGGAGACTTACACGGGGGTCCTGCTCCAGAAGTCATGGAAGATGATGTCCCAGTGGATCTTTCTTTTATTGATGAATTTGAAGAAGAAGAAGTTACGCCCATAACTGCCGAAGAAACAGGAATTTTAGATTCATTAGAAAATAAGTTTCAAAGTTTTGTAGCGAATGGTACTGAACAACCCAACTTAGTGGGAGCATTGGGTTATGCAGACGCCCTAAAAGATGGAATGAGCTCTTCATCATTAAATACAGCTGCAGGTTCTAGAGATCAAGCTGAATACAGTCAAGGTTTTGATTATCGTGGGGAAACCCCAACAGGCGGTGAAGATGTTGGAAAACAGGAAAGTATATCCCCAGATTTTAAAGATGTAACGGACGCAGGTACACTAGGAGTTGCGAGTGCTGCAGTTAGCACAGCATTTTTCGCAAAAAATCTTTATGAGGCGAACAAATCCGGAAATAGTCAGGTTCAAAAAGATTTTTCCAAGGATAAAGCTAAGGAAAACGCCAAAGATATAGGTATGCAGGCATCATATGTCTTTATTCCTCAAGTAGCTGCCGCTATTGCAGCAGTCAGAGCTGGATGGGAAACTGTTGAAGCGAGAACACAAGTAGCTAAGTTAAAAGAGCTTAAAGTTGAGCTTTTAGCGGGAACAGAAGATGGTAATTTGAATACTTCCAATGCGGACTTTAAGGAAATCTTTATTTTAATAGACTGGTTAATTAATAAAAAAGAGAGGAAGTCCTACAAAAAAGGAGCAGACACTACTGCTGCGGTTGCAGCCACTGCTGCTTCTAGTGGTGAGGTCTCTGGTGTTTCAGCAGGAGTTGCTGTAGGTGCTGGGGGAAGTGTTGCAGTCTGGAGAACTTGTAGAAGTATTTGGAAAAAATTTGTACATCCAGGTAAAAGACAAGAAATGGCTCAAAATCTCATACTCCTTTATAAGAAAAACAAGAAGGATGCAAAGCTAATCATGGATGTATTTGGAATAACCGAAGCTCAAATTACCGATAAAAAAGCAGCCCTCGAAATTGTTATGGATGCTTTTAAATCATAAAACAGATTGCTTAATTATTATTAGAATAGATGATGTTTCAAGTGGTAAAAACATAGATGTGATTTAAAATAATTGCTTTCAATATATTGATTATCAATATGCTGAGACCATAAAATTTCATGCATAACAGAAATGCATTGATAGGATTACTTTTGTGTCTCAGGCAGTGGGTGAGATGAATGTTGAGGAACTCAACTCAACTCAACTCTTTTCCCCAAAAAACCGGACTACTTTTGCTTGCCCCCGATGATACAGCCCTTCATCAAGGGTTACTTCCGCCTCCA
>ERZ887851.3739-NODE-3739-length-10783-cov-10.868102_pt1 | contig 10783 bp, 8 predicted proteins | sample MGYA00521100_ERZ887851 | MGnify/ENA primary metagenome ERZ887851 (study PRJEB32303, sample SAMEA104408602) | aquatic metagenome | biome: Brackish water; feature: Pelagic; material: water | place: Baltic Sea | collected 2014-06-06T16:11:00 | depth 11,444 m ...
GATTGACACATAGTGTCAATCTTGATTGACAAACTCAGATATCTTCACATAATGGAGGCATGGACCCACACAGCCTTGCTTTCGCCGACACACCGCGCACGCCCTCGCTAAGAACGGTCGCCGAGTTACTCAAGCCGATTACCTGGTTTCCCCCCGTGTGGGCTTTTGCCTGTGGAACGGTCGCTTCAGGCCAAAGTCTTTCCGAAAACTGGTTGCTCATACTGCTGGGACTGGTACTGACAGGGCCGCTGGTATGTGCCAGTAGCCAAGCGGTCAACGATTGGTTTGATCGCCACGTCGATGCCATCAATGAACCCCAACGCCCCATCCCCTCCGGGCGCATGCCTGGCCGTTGGGGCTTGGGCATTGCCATCTTCTGGACGGTGCTGTCACTGGCTTGGGCCACACTCATGGGGCCATGGGGGTTTGCGGCTTGTGCGTTGGCCATCACCCTGTCTTGGGCCTATAGCATGCCGCCGGTGCGATTAAAAAATAACGGCTGGTTTGGCAACGCCGCGTGTGCACTGAGCTATGAAGGGTTGGCGTGGCTAACCGGCGCGGCCGTGATGCTTGGCGGCGCATGGCCCACCTACGACACCATCTGCCTGGCGTTGCTGTACAGCGTCGGCGCACACGGCATCATGACATTGAACGACTTCAAGGCCATCGAGGGTGACAGACAAATGGGCGTTGCGTCCCTGCCTGTTCAGCTGGGCGCACAAGGCGCCGCCCGCGTTGCCTGCTGGATGATGTGGTTGCCGCAAGTCGCTGTCGCCGCCCTACTTTGGAGTTGGGCGCTACCTTGGCATGCCCTCGCTGTGCTTGCCTTGAGTCTCATGCAATGGCCACTGATGGCGACCTTTTTGAAAAACCCCATAGACAAAGCACTGCAAATGAGTGCATTCGGCGTGCCTTTGTTTGTGAGCGGCATGATGGTGAGCGCCTGGGGCCTGCGACAACTTAGCCAGATGGGGGCGCTATGACCGCACCGTATTTTGGGTGGTTACAAATCGCCCGCTTAGGTCTGATACAAGCCTGTTTAGGTGCGGTTGTGGTGGTGACCACCTCCACACTCAACCGCATCATGGTGGTCGAGTTGGCCATGCCCGCGTTGTTGCCAGGCTTTCTGGTCGCGTGGCACTACGCGGTACAAATCGTTAGGCCACGCATGGGATATGGGGCCGATAAAGGTCGGCGCAGCACCCCTTGGATGATGGGCGGCATGATCGTTTTAGCTTGCGGAGGGGTCATGGCGGCCATCGCTACGGTATGGATGGACACGGCACCCACGGCAGGTATCGCCCTGTCCGTCCTCTCGTTTAGCCTGATCGGTTTGGGTGTCAGCGCCTGCGGCACCTCGCTGTTAGCGCTCATGGCCAAGCAGGTCCCCGACAACCGCCGCGCACAAGCAGCAACGCTTGTGTGGCTCATGATGATCATGGGTTTCGCCGTAACTGCTGGCGTAGTGGGCAAACTGATAGACCCCTACACACCCGAGATCTTGATCAAGGTATCCGCCGGGCTCAGCTTACTCACCGTTGCGATCACGGCGCTGTGCTTATGGGGTTTGGAGAAAGAGGGTGGCGTGAGCGCGCCACAGCCCACCAAAAACTTCGCCAACTTTAAAGAAGCATTTCGCGACGTTTCTGCCGAACCTGTCGCGCGAAATTTCACGATATTTGTCTTCCTCTCCATGCTGGCATATAGCGCGCAAGACCTGATCTTGGAGCCATTTGCTGGCGCGGTACACGGCATGTCACCTGGCAAGACCACGCAGTTGTCTGGCTGGCATCACATGGGTGTTTTGATTGGCATGTTGGCCGTCGCAGGCGCGAGTACGCGCTGGGTAAAGGGCCGCTTGGGCTCCGTCCATGCATGGATGCTCAGTGGCTGTGCACTATCGGCTTTGGCCACGGTAGGACTGGCGATGTCGGCACTAACAGCCCCGCCGATGGCCTGGCCACTACAAGCCAATGTCGTGTTCTTAGGCATCGCTAACGGCGCTTTTTCCATCGCGGCTATTGCCACCATGATGCGCCTCGCTGGCCAAGGAGGCCCCGGTAAAGAGGGGACGCGCATGGGCTTGTGGGGTGCCGCACAAGCCGTGGCTTTTGGATTGGGCGGCTTGGTCGGAACAGGGGCGAGCGACTTGGCGCACGCGGCGCTTGGCGATGCGCGCTTGGCGTACATGTCCGTCTTTATTTTCCAGGCCCTCATGTTTTTAGCGTCTGCCCTCGTGGCATCGCACATGCGCAAGATCACAACAGCGGATAAACCGACAAATCTACCGAACGATATTTTATGGAACAAAGGAACGACCACATGAGCCAGATTGAATATGACTTTGTTGTGGTGGGCGGTGGTCCATCTGGTGCGACGGCGGCCAATGAGCTCGCCGTAGAAGGCTGGCGGGTGCTCTTGCTCGATAGGCAAGGGCGACCCAAGCCATGTGGTGGCGCCATACCCCCACGGCTCATTAAAGACTTTGATATCCCCGATGACTTATTGGTGGCGAAAATACGCTGCGCGCGCATGATTTCCCCAGCCGATAACAAGGTGGACATCCACATCGACAATGGCTTTGTCGGTATGGTCGACCGACAAGACTTCGACGAGTTCTTGCGTACCCGTGCCGCCGAGGCCGGTGCCATCAGACAGCAAGCCGTTTTTGAGAAAGTGGAGCGGGACGCGTCTGGCAGCTTGTGGGTGCACTACAAGCCCGTGAACAAAAAAGTCTATGGTGCCGTGGAGAAAGAAGCCACGGTCAAAGTGCGCACCCGAATGGTCATTGGTGCGGACGGTGCGCGCTCAGAGGTTGCCAGACAACACATACCCAACGCGGAAAAGACCAAGTATGTTTTCGCCTATCACGAGATCGTTCAATCACCGTTAGGGCAAGAGAACCACGATGGCGAACGCTGCGATGTGTACTACCAAGGCGAGGTCTCCCCAGACTTTTACGGCTGGGTCTTTCCCCACGGCAAGACCATGAGCATTGGCACGGGAAGTGCCGATAAAGGCTACTCACTGCGCTCAGCAACTGCCCGCTTAAGGCAAATTGCCGGCTTTTCTGATCTACCCATACTCCGCCGTGAGGGCGCGCCCATTCCACTAAAGCCACTGCCGCAATGGGACAACGGACGCGACGTCGTGGTGGTTGGCGATGCGGCTGGCGTGGTTGCGCCCTCCTCCGGCGAAGGTATTTATTACGCCATGGACTGCGCGCGAACCATGGCACGCGCCGCGCATGAGGCGTTGCAATTTGACAACCCAAAATACCTCAAAGCAGGCCGCAAGCGTTTTATGAAGCAGCACGGCAAGGTCTTCTGGATTTTGGGTGTGATGCAGTACTTTTGGTACCAAAACGACAAGCGGCGTGAGAAGTTCGTCAAGATTTGTGAAGACAAAGATGTTCAAAGACTCACGTTTGAGTCGTACATGAATAAAGAACTCGCCAAAAAAGACCCGATGGCCCACGTTCGTATTTTTCTCAAGGACATGGCCCACTTACTGGGTCTCGCCAAGGCCTGAGGCGCGGGGCCGGGACACCGCCTGCACGGGCGTATTTACCCGGGACGGGAGCCCTTAATGTGTGAAACCGTCCAAGCAGGACCTTGACAAGTTGAAAGGGTTCTGGAGTATTGAAAAATATTCTAGACTTATTAAAATTCGACTGTCTTAGCGGATCGGAATGCTATAACGCTGGCGAATAATCGCCCCAATCACAGGCCCTGTGTCTGTACGCTAGGTTTCTTCAAGGGTTGGCATGTCTAAGTTAAATAGCTTAGCGGGGTTCACGGGTCAGCTGGGACGTGTTGTCTCAGCGAATGACGAGTGCGAGGAATCCCTTGTTAACGTCATAGACGACCACCTCATTCCGCGGTTGTTGCAGTCTGAGCACTATGCGTCTGAAATGGCGGCACAGGGCAGCACCGAAAAACGAGATAGTCCATTTCCGGAATTCATTGCATTTACCGAAGGGTGCCGTGATGGCGACTCATTGCGGGCGAACGCAATCGTTGATGCGTTGATCGCTCAGGGCGTGAGCGACCAGAGTATGTTTCTGGACTTGATCACGCCAGCCGCAAGACACTTGGGCCACCTGTGGGACAAAGACTTGTGCAGCTTCACCGATGTCACCTGCGGCTTGGCGATCATGCACCAGATCACCTACCGGCTGGGCTACGAATACCGGGATGGGCCACAAGGCGAGGGTGAGAAGGCGCACGTCATGCTGTGCGCCGCGCCCGGGTCCATGCATCTTTTAGGCATCACCATCGTCGCCGACCTCTTCAAGCGTGAGGGGGCATCCGTTGTGATTGATGTGTCCGCTACAGAAGATGAATTGGTGCGCACGGGGGCCAATGAGTGGTTTGACGTCATTGGGGTTTCTGTCGCCATCGAGGCGCAGCTAATTGCTTTGAAATCACTCGTCACACGCCTCAAACAGAGCTCAGGGAACCCCGACGTGAAGGTCATTTTGGGCGGTCCCATCTTCACACTGGTCGAGGCCACACCCGAGCTGTTCGGTGCCGATGCGATTTCAAATAATCCGTTGGAGGTGTTGCACACGCTGAAGCGCTACGCTTCTAAATAACGCCGCACGCGCTCAAAACAGCGTTGGCGCTGGCTTCTGGCCGTTCCTCATGAGCCAAATGGCCCAGCTGCGGCTGCTGGTGAAGCACCGCCTGCGGCATCACCTTGCAGGCCTGCTCAGCCAGTGCGGGCGGAATCGTCTGGTCGTTTAACCCGACAAAAATAGAAACCGGGTTTTTTATCCTTGCAAGTGCGTCCGACAACGGCGCCAACTGCCACGCTGCCATCATGCCCAAGACACTGTGAACGTGGCCAGAATGGCTGAACACCGTCTGATACAGCGCCATCCCCTCCTCGCTCAGTACCGAGCCCGTTTGTGCCAGTGACTTCGCCAGAAATGAGGGTCTTTTGGCCAACTTAGCGGTTGCCCATGCAGACAAGGGGTTGATCGCCGCCAGCTTGGCGGCTGGCCCGAAAAGCCACGTTGACAAGCCCGGCAGGGGCAACCAAGCGGGGTTCATCCCTATCAGGTGCGCGGTTGACAACGTGTCGTCACGCAGCACCATGTTGGCGGCAATTGCCGCCCCCGCAGAGTGCCCAACAAGTACCGAGGGCTGCAGGTTGAGCTGGCGTATGAGCGCACAAAGCCCGTCACTCATGCCATTCAAAGATAGCCCGTCCGTGGCTCCTCGGGTGGTGAATACATGACCCGGTAAATCGGGGGCGACGACCCGGAAATGGCGGCTGAGTATCGGTATCAACCCGCGCCAGCTAAAGCTACCCGAACCGGTCCCATGCAAGAGCAATAAGCACGGCCCTTGCCCACTGATCTGAACGTGCCAAGTCCGGCCGCCTGCCACCACAAACCGACTCATCTCCGCAAGCGGCCAGCGATCACGGTAGCTACCCCACGGCATCCCGGGATACAAGCGATCAAACATCCTAAGCGTCGCCCCGCCGCAGGTTATCCATCGCCGACGCGATACGCTCTGCTTGCGCTTGGGGCATGGGCAGGTAGCCCGCCCCCATGGCATCGGCCAAACTGCGAACCTGGGCATCGGGCTGTGCCGACGTATCGATCCACAACGAGCGATGGCCATTTAAGCGCCACTGTGCACACCACGTTTGGGTATCTAACAAGGCCTGCGAGCGCCCACCTCGGCCCGCTAAGTCCACATTAGCCCGACCGTCACTCAGTACGACTAACAGCGGCGTCACGCCTTGTCTTTGCAACTGCGTCGCCTGCGATACCGACAACTGCAGCGCCGAGGCCAATGGCGTACCGCCCCCACCCGGCAAGCCAGTCATGGCACGCTTCGCGCGCACCAGTGAGCGCGTCATCGGCAACAACAAGTCGGCACGGGCGCCCCTAAATGCCACGATGCACACGCTATCGCGTCGGGCATAAGATGCTTGCAACAAGCGCTCGACGGCGCCCTTGGCCTCCGCTAATCGATTCAGGGCGGCAGACCCCGAGGCATCTAAAGCAAAAATCAGACAACTTGCACTGCGCTGTTGGTAGCGGTGCACATGAAAGTCTTCGGCACGAATAGCCACGCGTCCCGGCTGTGCACCCGCACGTAGGCGCTGCTTAGGCGCGGCGGCGCGCAAGGTGGCCAACACATGCAAGCGCGCGTGCCCCCCGGGAGGCCCAGGGCGTGGCGGCAGAGGCCTCCCCCGCTGCACGCCCGCTTTGGCTTGGCCGCTTCGACCTGACGTATGCCCTTGGTTTCGACCCGCCTGCGTTAAGAGCCGGTCTAAGACATCATTCGGTAGGCTCGCCAATGCGGCGGCCACGACCAGTTCCTGCAAATCGGCCGGAGAGGGAGACTGAGGGTCTGTCTGGTCTGTCTGCGGATCTTGGTCCGCCGCATCGGAAGCAGGCGCGTCCTGAGACGGCGGCGTTTGCGCTTCCGGTGCTGTGGCCTCCTCGGTGGGTTCAGAATCTGCCTCAGCGTTGGATTCAGCGTTGGACTCAGCCGCAGGGCTTCGCGTCGCGCGCGGAGCCAATACACACCGCGCAGCAAAGGCCACATCCGTATCGTCCAAGGCCACACGACCGTGCAACGCCGCATGACAACACGCCACACGCAAAGCCAAACTGGGGATGCGCAAGGAGTCAATGCCGAGTGCCTGTGCCGCCGCACACAGGGCCGTGATCTGCGCATCGCTCGCCTGCACCCGTGGCAAGGCGTGTTGAATGTCGCGCAAGCTATCCGCATCAAGACCCATATCTGGCAAGACAGGTGCCCACCGCTGATCCGACGACGCTGGGCTCGCAAACAGGTCGCGTCCAACGATATCGGCGGGCGCCAGCTCACGCAGGTCAAGCCAGATGCCAAGACGGTCTTGCAAGGCGTCACTGAGCGGCGGCTCGTCGTCGGTGGACTCGTCCAACGCAACCACGCCAAATGCGGTGCCCATGGTCGTGGCGGCATGATCTGCGCTGTGTAGCGGCGGAAGGGAGCGCGTGTCCATCGCTTGCGTCATAGGCGCAATCAAGGCGGCAGGAAACCGCTCGGCCATGCTGATGCAGACCAGTCCCTTATCGGCTTGCGCAAGCAAGCCCGCCTGCATGTGCAGGTGGCCCGTTTGCAGGGTTGTCGACAAATCAATGCCGCCCAACAGGCGATCACGGTCAACATGACCGGGTAGGTTCACGGTGTTCACACCGGTCTGCGTCAAGTGGGCAAGCCACTGCGTACGCACCGGCCCAAAGGGCGCTTTTAGCCACACACCACCAAAGCCGCTGGGGTCGATTTGCAACAACTGCAACGATGTCATCGCATCGTTCCAGGTGTCCAACCATTTCAGGTCATCAGCCATAGGGCGCGATCAAGCAGCCAACAGGTCTTGCAAGCACCTTTGCACGCGTTGCCCCGAGTCGGTGTCGTCCAGTGGATTGCGCCGCAAGCGGTGGCGTAAAGCCAAAGGGGCAATGGCGATGAGGTGCTCGGTCTTCACCACCTTGCGCCCTTGCAGGGCCGCCAACGCACGCATCGCACGCATTAGGGTGAGCTCCGCACGCAGTCCATCGGTTCCAAGCTGCTGACACAGACGTGCACACAAGGTGAGCATGTCGTCATCAATCGAGACACCGTCGAGTGCCTTACGCGCTTTCACAATGCGCTTTTGTAACTGGTCACTCTCGTTTTGCCAGAGTGCCTTGAAAGCCACCGGGTCCTTGTCAAACGCATCACGTCGCTTGATAACGTCTACGCGCAATGCGACGTCTTGCGGGGTTTTTACCTGAACGGACAGACCAAAACGATCTAACAATTGGGGACGCAATTCCCCCTCTTCCGGATTACCGCTACCGACCAAGACAAACCGCGCCGGGTGCCTAACGCTCAGGCCTTCTCGCTCCACCACATTTTCGCCAGAGGCCGCCACATCGATTAACAGATCAACCAAATGGTCGTCGAGCAGGTTCACCTCGTCGATATATAAAAAGCCACGGTGTGCTTGTGCCAGCAAGCCAGGGGAAAACGCCTTAATCCCCTGGGAAAGGGCTTTCTCTAAGTCGAGAGCCCCCACAATGCGGTCTTCAGTGGAGCCCAATGGCAAGTCAACCACGCCCACCGCGCGACTTTCGCTGGGTAACTTGGTCGGCTTGCCTGCCTTATCAGGCACTGGGGTGACACAAACCGGGCAACTTTGCGCCGGTTGGCTGGGGTCACACCGGTAAGGGCAGCCTTTCACGACTTTGATGGGGGGCAACAAATCGGCCAAAGCCCGCACCGCCGTCGACTTTCCTGTACCGCGGTCGCCCAACACCAGGACACCGCCGATGGAGGGGTCAATGGCGACCACTTGGATCGCAAGGGTCATCTCATCTTGCCCAACGATTGCGGCAAAGGGGAAAGTGGCAGCCATGAAGGTTCTATTCCAGTTAGTTTTCTGCCGACCATCATCTGAAAGTCGCCGAAAACTGTCAAGTAAAATTTACACTTTTCCGTCTCAACGCGCAAGCGCAAACGGATCGCAGTGGCAGGCTCAGACCGCTTGTCTCATGACGCGCGAGTGCCGATGCACCGACTCAACCAAGGCCGCAACATGGTCTGGCGGCGTCAGTTGGTTGATGCCATGACCGAGGTTAAAAATATGCGTGGGCCCTGTGGTGTTCGGGTCGGTGTGTGGCTGACCAAAGCTGTTTAGCACCCGCTGCACTTCGGTATCAATGTGTGCGGGCGGCGCAAACAGCACATTGGGGTCAATGTTGCCTTGCAGGGCCTTCCCCGGCCCGCCTGCGGTGCCACCGACCACCGCCCGGGCTTGCCCCAGGTTCATGGTCCAGTCCAGCCCCAACACCTCACAGTCCAGTGACTGCATGTCCTGCAACCACAGGCCGCCACCTTTGGTGAACACAATTCTGGGGATCGTTTGCCCGGCATGCTGCTTTTTCAGGCGTGACAGCACCATCGCGGTGTAGTGGAGGCTAAATGACTGAAAGGCCCCATCCGCCAACACCCCTCCCCAACTGTCAAAGATCATCACGGCCTGTGCACCCGCCTCGATTTGGGCGTTCAGATACGTGGCAACAGACAAGGCATTGATTTCCAAGATGCGGTGCATCAAATCGGGGCGGCTATAGAGCAAGCTCTTCACAAGACGGTAGTCGTCAGAGCCCCGACCCTCGACCATGTAACACGCCAGTGTCCAAGGGCTGCCCGCAAAGCCAATGAGGGGCACCCGGCCGTTCAGGGCCTTTCGGATCGATGAAACCGCGTCAAAGACGTAGCGCAATTTATCCATATCCGGCACCTGTAGCTCGGCAACAGAGGCCTCGTCGCAGACGGTCTTGGCGAACCGAGGCCCCTCAGACGCCTCAAAACGCAGGCCCAGGCCCATGGCATCCGGCACCGTCAGTATGTCGGAGAACAAAATGGCTGCATCCAACGGAAACCGCTCCAACGGCTGAAGCGTGACCTCGGTGGCGTAGTCGGTATTGGTCGCTAACCCCATGAAACTACCCGCCTTCTCCCTCGTTTCTCTGTATTCCGGCAGATAACGGCCCGCCTGGCGCATCAACCAAACGGGGGTGTGATCGGTCGCCTGCCGCAGGCAAGCACGCAGAAACGTGTCGTTTTGTAGGGGCTGAGTCATATGTTTTTGTTTGAAAAAAGCACGAAATGAGGCGCGCAGACCCCTGAGGGATCAGAGAAAGTGTCAACTAAAATTTAATGAGAGTGTCAATTTAACTTGACGTTTTGTCAAATACCTGTAAATTACCCTACAGACAAACACGATTTCGGGCCACACATGGATGCTTTACTGGACTGGATTAAATCACCCGCGCACCTGAGAAAGCTCTCGCGGGAAAGCTTGCCTGACTTAGCGCAGGAGTTGCGACAACGCCTCATAGACACGGTGTCGCAGACGGGTGGGCATTTCAGCTCCAACCTAGGCACCGTAGAGCTAACGATCGCCTTGCACTACGTTTTCAACACGCCTGAGGACAGGCTGGTTTGGGACGTCGGCCACCAGACCTACCCCCACAAAATGCTGACAGGCCGTTTAGATCGCATGGGCACGCTGCGTCAACACGGCGGCCTGAGCGGCTTCCCTAGACGAGAAGAAAGTATTTACGACGCGTTTGGTACGGCGCACTCGTCAACCAGCATTTCTGCCGCCCTAGGCATGGCAATGGGCGCGAGGCAAACCGGTAGCAAGCGCAAGGCGGTGGCGATCATCGGCGATGGGGCGCTAACGGCTGGGATGGCCTTTGAGGCATTGAACAATGCGGGCGCCAGTGACTGTGACTTGCTCGTGATACTGAACGACAACGACATGTCCATCAGCCCCCCCGTTGGTGCTTTGAACCAATACCTCGGCGAGTTGATGTCCGGGCGCTTTTATACAGAAGCCAAAAAAATCGGCGAACGGGTTTTACGCAAAGCGCCCCCGCTATTTGAGCTCGCACGCCTTTTGGAACAGCAAACACAGAGCCTGGTCCAACCTGACACCATTTTTGAAAAGTTAGGCCTCACTTACACCGGACCCATCGATGGCCACGATGTCACAGGCTTGGTTGAGACCCTCACCAAACTCTCGGCAACCAGCGGTCCTCAGTTCTTGCACGTGGTCACACGTAAAGGCAAAGGCTACGAGCGCGCCGAGGATGACCCTATTAGCTATCACGGGCCAAGCAAGTTTGACCCCGCAATTGGCTTGGTCCCCGCTGGCCAAAGCAAACAAACCTTCACTCAAGTATTTGGCCAATGGCTATGTGATACGGCAGAGAAAG
>ERZ887851.3742-NODE-3742-length-10767-cov-9.662621_pt1 | contig 10767 bp, 6 predicted proteins | sample MGYA00521100_ERZ887851 | MGnify/ENA primary metagenome ERZ887851 (study PRJEB32303, sample SAMEA104408602) | aquatic metagenome | biome: Brackish water; feature: Pelagic; material: water | place: Baltic Sea | collected 2014-06-06T16:11:00 | depth 11,444 m ...
CTTTGGCTGAGGTTGATAATGATCGAGTGTTGGTTTTGATTCGTTTAAAGGGAGGGAATGATGGTTTAAACACGATCGTCCCCATCTATGACTTTGACACTTATGCAAACAAACGTCCTAAAATTCATATTCCTCAAAACAGTCTGGTAAAACTCAACGATGATTTCGGAATCCCAGATTACATGAAAAAGATTGAGGGACTATGGAAAAATGGAGCGATGAAAGTGGTCCATGGGGTAGGTTATGAAAATCAAAACTTATCACACTTTAAGTCTTCTGAAATATGGGCTTCTACCTCAGAAGACAGCTCGGTCACCTCAGGTTGGATGGGTAGGTATTTTGAGGAAAAACACATGGACTATTTGACCAACCCTCCCAAAAACCCGTTGGCCATTCAGGTAGGTAACGGAGGAAACTTAGTTTTTAATGGTGATTTAACCACTTACGCTTTTTCAGTATCCAGTCCAGAAAGGTTGAAAAAAGTTGCTGAAAGTGGAACTATTTTTGATACCAGTAATCCACCAGATTCATTGCACGGAAATCAGGTTAGTTTTCTCCGAGAAGCCGTAAACTCTACCTATAGATACGCTTCGGTGATTCATGAGGCATACGATAATTCAAGAGAATACAGCGGTTATGGGAACAGCTCGATCGACCTTCAGTTGCGTTTGGTCTCTCGGTTTATTAAGGGAGGTTTGGGTTCAAAAGTTTATATGGTAACCTTGAACGGTTTTGACACTCATGCCAACCAGCCAACGCGTCACGAAACTTTAATGACCCAACTCTCGAATTCTATTAAAACTTTTTATGCGGATTTAAAAAACCATGGAGTTGACGACAAGGTTTTATCCATGACTTTTTCGGAATTTGGAAGGCGTGTTGCCGAAAACGGTTCTAGCGGCACGGATCATGGTTCTGCAGCGCCAATTATGCTTTTTGGGCCCTCTTTGAATGGAAATTCTTTTGTCGGTGAACATCCCAGTTTAAGCACTTTGGATAAAAAAGGTAACATGGCCAACAGTACTAACTTTAGATCTGTTTATGCTACGTTGCTAACCGATTGGTTGTGTGCAGATCCTGACTTAATAAGCAAGGCAATGATTGGAGCGGAGTATAATCTTTTGGGCTTGGGCTTGGGTTGTAATGGAGAGCAGTTTTTAAAACTGACGAACGATCCTATTTTACCATTACATGCCGCAGTTTATTCAGGAAATGACATTGATTTACATCTTAATATTAATAAAAGTAGTCAGGTTGAAATCGTTATTTACGACCTATTGGGAAGAAAAATAGGGACTGTATTTAAAAATATTTTGACCTCTGGAAAACACAACCTCCCCCTTAGGGTTGATCCTTATAATAAATTACTTTCAGGTCAATATTTCTATAAAATTGAAGTAGATGGAGGCAGTACTTATAGCAAAGCGTTTTTAGTTAAGTAAGATATATTCAGTTCTTAATTCCACTAATTTTTTGTACTTTCTCAACCAATAAAGCCAGTTCTAGAGCGTTTTGGTTACTCCAAAGCGAACTTTCTATTTTACCCTGGGCAATGCATTGATTCACCTCATTTATTTCATTCGTATAACCAATTCCTAAAGTGGGTAACTCGGTAGTTGTTGCCTCACCATTTCTGATTAAAGTGATGGCTTCCGTATCGTGCCATCTTCCGGGCAGAACGATTTCAGCTTCTGTTCCGCAAATTTTAGCTTCGTTATTGCTGTTGTTAGTAATCCCACAATATAAAATGGCTTGAGCATTTTCATATTGAAAAATCATTGAGGTTTGAACATCTACACCTGTAGGGCCAAACTGTGATTGCGCATTTATTTTTTCAGGCATACCTAGAATTAAGTAGCTCAAAAAAATTGGATAAATTCCAATGTCATACAAAGCGCCTCCTCCTTTATTTAAATCCATAAGTCGATGAGAAGGATCCGCATCCATTTTATAAAAAGAAAATTCAGAATATAAAAACCGAACTTCTCCTAACCTTCCCTCATCTGACCATTTTTTCGCTTTTTGAATTGCAGGATTAAACCGAGACCACAATGCCTCCATAAGAAAACAGTGATTGTTATTTGCCGCCGCAATCATTTGCTTAATTTCTCCAGAATTTAAGCCCAAAGGCTTTTCGCACAAGACCGCTTTGCCTTTTGCGATGGCAGCAAGCACAACCGTTTTGTGATGGTTGTTAAGTCCTGCCACATAAACAACCATAACTTCGGGATCATCAAATAAATCCTTATAACTACCATAACACCGATCGGCATTGAAGTCTTTTTTAAAACTTTCAGCCCGATGAATGTCACTAGAAGCGACAGCTACCAACTGGGCTTCGGCAACTAAATTCAGATCAGAAGCGAATTTCTTTGCAATATTTCCAAGCCCAGCGATGCCCCATTTGATCTTTTTATTCATGTTAGATATTTTTAATCCAATTTAGTGAAATTCAGGATTATATTTTTTCAAAGCCTAACAATAGTTTGCGTTTTTAAAATTAAAAGTGATCTAAAACTCAAATACTCCTTTGATATTTTATAAATTGTTGTCGATAACGAAAACCAACTAAACCAATGAAAAAGTATATCTTATTAATATTTCTAACTTCTGTCCTTATTTCATGTGAAGAAACGCAACCGCCAAACATCGTCTTTATTATGTCTGATGATCATGCCTATCAAGCCATTAGTGCTTATGGTCATGACCTAAATAATACTCCAAATATTGATCGAATTGCAAATGAAGGAGCCTTATTTGAAAAAGGTTTTGTCACCAATTCAATATGCGCGCCTAGCCGTGCAGTAATGTTGACGGGAAAACACAGTTTTGTGAATGGAAAAGTTGACAATGTTCAAAAATTTGATTGGGACCAGCCCAATTTTGCAAAAGTTTTAAAAGCCAATGGCTATCAAACTGCAATGATTGGTAAAATCCACTTGAACGGACTTCCTCAAGGGTTTGATTACTCAGCTGTTTTGCCTGGTCAGGGTCATTATTATAATCCGGATTTTATTATCAATGGAATTAAGGAGCGCATTCAGGGTTATGTAACCAAAATCACAACTGAGTTAAGCTTGGATTGGTTAAAAAATAAAAGAGAAAAAGACAAGCCGTTTTTACTATTATACCATCAAAAAGCACCCCACAGAAACTGGCAGTCTGAAGAAAAATATTTAACGCTGTTTGATGATAAAACTTTTGATTTTCCCTCCAATTTTTTTGATAAATACGAAGGAAGAAATGCAGCTGCAGCTCAAGAAATGTTAATTTCCGCTACCGAAGAACAGATTGCGGCTGCCCACGGAAATGGAGGCCATGGACGTTGGGGTCACGATTTTAAATTTTTAGTAGATCCTTATGGAAACGAAACCAGCTTTAAGCGTGAGTTAGATCGATTTACTCCGGAACAAAAGGAAGCTTGGCTGAAAGTTTATACCCCTAAAAATGACGCCATGAAAGCTGCCAATCTTGAAGGAAAAGAATTGGCTTTGTGGAAATTCAATCGTTATTTAAAAGATTATCTAAGAACCATTCAATCCGTTGATGACGGTGTTGGGGAAGTATTAGATTACTTGGATGAAAATGGTTTAGCAGAAAATACTATTGTGATTTATACTTCGGATCAAGGATTTTATTTAGGAGAACACGGTTGGTTTGATAAAAGATTCATGTATGAAGAATCTTTGAGAACTCCAATCCTGATGCGATATCCAAAAGAAATTAAGGCAGGAACTAAGATCAATCAAATGGTTCAAAACTTAGATTTTGCACCAACATTTTTAGATTATGCAAACGTTTCGATTCCGGAGGACTTACAAGGAGAATCTTTTAGGAAATTAGTCAGCAAGGAACAAAGCGAATGGAGAGATGCAATTTATTATACTTATTACGAATACCCATCTGTTCATATGGTGAAAAGACACAATGGCGTAAGAACAGACCGATATAAATTAATTCATTTTTATTATGATATTGACGAATGGGAGTTGTTTGATCTATACACTGACCCTCAGGAAATGAAAAACCTATACGGTGATCCTGAATATGCAGAAGTTAAACAAATGATGCATAAAAGATTTACAGAAATGCGAGAGAAATATGGAGACTCAGATAAGTTGGATCAAATGCATATTGAAAGTTATTTAAGTCAAATGAAGAAATAATATTTTTTGGAGGGCATTACAAAAACTCTAGGGGAAACCTAAGCCTTTTTTTCATTTGATTTGTACGATTTAATTGTTCAATCTGGGCTTAAGAAAAAAACTTATCTGTATTTGATTTTAAATATTGTTGTCAAAGTTTGTCAGAACTAAATAAGTAAAGGAACTTTGGTAAAAAAAGATGAAGACCCTAAAAGAACTTGTCGACCTGATTTCTCTTAAAAAAATTGATGAAAATCGATATGAAGGAGAGAACTTTCAAACCCCTTGGGGAAGAGTTTTTGGCGGACAGGTATTGGCGCAATCTCTTCATGCGGCATATCAAACAGTCCCCAAAGATCGATTTGCACATTCCATGCACGGATATTTTATTTTGGGGGGAAACCTAGATTTACCCATAACTTATGAAGTTGATATCATCAGGGATGGAAAGAACTTTACGACCCGACGAGTGGTTGCCTTTCAAGAGGGGCGGGCCATATTTAATATGTCAGCTTCGTTTCAATTAATACAGCCTGGTGTGGACCATCAAAACGGAATGCCAAATTATATTCCACCGGAGAAGCTATTGAGTGATTTAGAGCAATTAGAGGCACAAAATATTTCTCCCAAAGTCTATGAAATGTTTAAAAAAATAAAACCAGAAGCTATTGAATTCCGCCCTGTTGAGCAGTTTGACCTTGTGAGTGAAGTTAATGCTCCAGCAGAAAGTAATTTTTGGTTAAAATCAAATGAAGCTACACCTTTCGAAATGCCCATGCAGCATCAACTATTAGCTTACATATCCGATTATGGGCTATTGCGAACCGCAACCTTACCCCACCGTAAAGAATTGAGTAAAGGGACGACTTTCTTTGCCAGTCTGGATCACGCTTTGTGGTTTCATCGTGATTTTAGTTTTGATCAGTGGTTGCTTTATTCCGCGGATAGCCCTAGTGCTTCTAATTCAAGAGGGTTTTCTAGGGGCTCTATTTTTGACAGAAATGGACTTTTGATCGCCTCTGTTGCACAAGAAGGGTTAATCAAACATAAACTTTAAAATGCTACTTTAGGAATGTTTATTAATTTTAGTAGACTTCTGTTAGCCTTGGCTGATTTATTTTTAATTTGCATCTAATTATTTTATAAAATGGAGATTGTTTTATTGCTTATTTCAGTAGCGATATTGTTGCTACTTCTATTTCAGCTTTTTAGAAAAAAGGAAGAAACAACTGATCCTATTCCAGAGTTTCGGCAGCTGATTCAGCATGAATTCAATCAAAATAGAGAGGAGCTTGCTAAGAATTTTAGAGAAAATCGGATAGAATTTACTCAAAGTATTGAAAGACTCAATGAGGCGCTAGGTAAAAAAGCCAAAGAGGATCGCGAGGAATTAAGGAATACGCTAAAAGATTTTCAAGAAGCTTTTTCCAAGAATGTCCACGCTTTCAATGAACTGCAAAAACAAAATTTCGCAAGTATGGGGCTCAAGCAAGATGAGCTTGTGAAATCCACAGAATTGAAGTTGGAAAAAATGCGGCAGACGGTTGATGAGAAGTTACACAAAACACTTGAAGAGCGACTGGGTAAATCTTTTGAAGTTGTTACCCAACAATTGTTGAGAGTTCAGAAAGGTTTGGGAGAAATGCAAACTTTGGCCTCCGGAGTCGGCGACTTAAAAAAGGTTTTAAGTAATGTTAAAACCAGTGGTGTTTTGGGTGAAATTCAATTGGGAAATATATTAGAACAAGTTTTGGCCCCTGAACAATATGCGGCCAATGTAAAAACTAAAAAAGGTTCAGATGCTTTGGTTGAATTTGCCATTAAGATGCCGGGTCGGAACACTGAAGAAGGCGCGGTTTACCTTCCCATAGATGCGAAGTTTCCTCAAGAAGATTATCTAAGATTACAAACGGCCTATGAAAATGGTGATGTTTTAGCAATAGAAACTTCTTTAAGAGACTTGCTCAATACTATCAAGAAATTTGCGAGAGACATTTCTCAAAAATACATTGATCCCCCACACACAACAGACTTTGGAATTATGTTTTTGCCTTTCGAAGGACTTTATGCAGAGGTAACGCGCCATCCAGCATTGATTGCTCTGTTACAAAGAGAGTATAAGATAATTATTACCGGCCCAACGACCTTGGCCGCCATGCTCAATAGCCTTCAGATGGGCTTTAAAACGCTTGCAATTCAAAAGCGTAGCAGTGAGGTCTGGGAAATTTTGGCGAGTGTAAAAAAGGAATTTTCGACTTTTGGAGAAGTGCTAGAAAAAGCGCAAAAGAAAATCAACGAAGCAGATCAAGAGCTAAACAAGTTGGTGACGACAAGAACTAAAATGATGTTATCCAAACTGCGTAAAGTGGAGCAAATTGAGTCCATAAAACCAGACGAAATTGACGAAGAAGATTTACTAAAGCTGGATTAAATTAATATCCGACCATCACCTCAATATTTGGGTACTGAGCAGCAAATTTTGCAACCCCTTTTTTAGTTACCCGCGTTTTCCAAAGGAACAGTTTTTTTAGTCCTTTCATTTTAGAAAACACTTCAAAAGATGCATCTGTTATCCGGGTTCCATAAAGGTTCAATTCTGATAAGTTATCTAGACCTTCCAGAAATACAACCCCTTTGTTACTGATGAAATTTTTCTGAATTTTTAATCGAGTTAGATTCTTTAAGTTGGATAAATAAGTCATTTCATCATCACTTAAATTAGAATCTATAATGGACAACCAAACAACATGCTCCTTTATTTTATCTAATGATTTAAGATTTTCTTTTGTTATGTTTTCTCCCATGAACTTGAGATCTAAAACAGCGTTTTTATTAGACAGAAATCGGAACTCAAAATTTTCATTTTCTAAATAAATCAAATCATTTTCTGAGAGATTCTCCAAAACTAAGGTTTCAAGAAAAGGCTTTTCGCGTATATCCACTTTGTAAAGGTGGAGGAGTAGTTTTTGGATTTTAGCATCTTCTCTAAACGACGTGATGGGTTGCTCAAGTTTAGCACCTTCTTCTATCCACCATTCGAGAATTTTGGTTTGATCGAAAGAAAGGGGTATTCCCGTTGGCGGCATAAACTTTTCATTTCCTTGGGACATAACAACCCGATTGAAAATCGAGCTCTTGTAGGCATTTCCTTTCGATATTCCAGTTTCATTTTCGCCACCTTTTACCAGCAACTCAAAAACCGTCATATTCAACCCTCCAGAAGTGTTCTCATCATTGTGACACGCCATGCATTTATCTTCTAAAAAGGGATGAATCAAGTCTTCATAAACAAAAAGAGAATCAATAGATCGAGATGAGATGGTGTTTATTTCTTCATAATCATCTCCAAGTTTTTCTTTAATTATTTCGGGGAGATTTTCAGTTAAATAATCTTCTCCATGGGTCATCGAACCACCATAATGTCCAGTAACAGTCAACAGTATGATTACAACAACATTTCTAAACCGAGAGAGGAAAATGTTTGTGGGAAGATTTAATGATTTATAGACCCAAACGAGAAAACAAACAACGACAAATAGAATTCCACTCCAACGATGAATATCGATTTGAGATTCAAAATAATAACCATTGTCTCCAAGAAACCATCCAAACAAGGAGGCCATTAAACTGCTTATAAAAGTGAAAAGCCAGCCCAAAGAGATCATTCTGTTTTGGATAATGCTTTTTGAATTTGCAAAAAACTCAAAAATCATTGTGAGTAAAACAAATCCGATGGGAAGATGAACAACAAGAGGATGAAGGCTTCCTAAAAAATTTAATAAATCGTAAAACATATAAAAGTATTAGGAAAGAATTTCATTAACAACATTTCCACTAACATCGGTCAGGCGGTACCTTCTGCCTTGAAATTTAAAAGTGAGTTTTTCGTGGTCAATGCCCAACAGATGCATCAATGTTGCTTGAAAGTCGTGTACATGTACAGGTCTTTCAGTAATATTATATCCAAATTCATCAGTAGCTCCCAGCGTAATTCCTTTTTTTATTCCTGCACCTGCCATAAATATCGTAAAACACCTTGGGTGATGATCTCGACCATAGTTGTCAGGTTTCAATAAACCTTGAGAGTAGTTTGTTCTTCCAAATTCCCCTCCCCATATTACTAAAGTATCTTCCAAAAGGCCTCTTTGTTTTAAGTCTTTAATCAAGCCTGCCGTCGCTTGATCAACGTCCCTAGATTGAGCGCCAATACTCTTGGGCAAGCCGCCATGCATGTCCCAGCCTTGATGATAAAGCTGAATGAACTTAACATCTTTTTCTGCAAGTTTTCGAGCCATTAGACAATTGGCTGCAAAAGTCCCAGGAGTTTTACTGTCTTTTCCGTAGAGGTCAAAGATGTATTCTGGCTCATCAGAGAAATCCATTACTTCAGGAACCGAAGTCTGCATTCTGAATGCCATTTCATATTGGGACATTCGTGCCAGAATTTCTGGATCGCCAATATCGGCATGTTGAATTTTTTGAAGCTTATTTAAAGACTTAAGCTGTTCTTCTCTAACATTAGATGAAACTCCAGGAGGGTTGTCTAAATATAAAACAGCATCTTTTCCAGCCCTAAACTGTACCCCTTGGTGTTCTGAAGGTAAAAATCCATTTCCCCAGAGTCTAGAGTATAGCGGTTGTCCGTACTTTTCTTTAGTAACCAATACGACAAATTCAGGCAAATTCTTGTTGTCCGATCCCAGACCATAACTAAGCCAAGACCCGATAGAAGGCCTTCCTGGCAGTTGTGATCCTGTTTGAATCAATGTCATCGCAGGATCGTGATTAATTGCATCCGTATGCATTGATTTTATGAAGCACAATTCGTCAACGATTTTGGCAGTGTGCGGCATTAAATCACTCATCCAAGCCCCACTGTTTCCATGCTGTTTAAAATTAAATAGCGATCCTGCCATTGGGAAAGAATTTTGTCCTGCTGACATTCCCGTCAGCCGCTGTTCTCCAATAATACTTTTCGGAACTTCTTGACCAAACATCTCATTGAGTTTTGGTTTGTAATCAAAAAGATCAAGTTGAGAGGGAGCGCCACTTTGAAATAAATAAATTACCCGTTTCGCTTTGGGCGCAAAATGTGGGAGTTTTTGTTTGTTGCTGTCTAAAAGATTCAGAAAGTTACTGTTGCCATAGGCGTCAGTTGGGCTCATAAGGCTTCCTAAAGACAACGCCCCTAATCCCAATGAAGTTTTAGTTAAAAAATCTCTTCGGCTGTAGTTTTTATCGGAATGGTCGTGATTACAATTCATCTATCTTTTCGTGTATGTTTCATTGTGATTCAAAAGCGTATTGGCCACCAAAGTCATCGCCGCAGTTTTAGAAAGACTAAGCCCTCTGTTGTAGGGTGTTTCTCCTACATTAACCAATTTATATGCTTCTGAAGGTTTTGATTTATAATATTTAAGCTGAGAAGAATACAGTTCTTTGAGAATTTCAACTTCTTCTTTTTCAGGGTGACGAGAAGTCGCCAGTCGGAAACCATAATCGATTTGCTCCTCAATTGTTTTTCCTGCTTCAAGAAGGATACGTTGCGCAAAAACTCTTGAAGCCTCAAAAAACTGAGGGTCATTGAGTAAAACCAAAGCTTGAAGTGGGGTGGACGTAGTTTGTCTTTTTATGGTACAAACTTCTCGGGAAGTTGCGTCAAAAGCCATCATGGAAGGTGGGGGGGAAGTTCTTCTTATAAAAGTATACAACCCACGGCGATACAAGTCTTCACCTTTCGATTCTTTATAATCAAGAAGAAACTGAGAGAAAGTATTTTTCTCTCTCCAAAGACCACTCGGTTGGTAAGGTTTTACGCTTTCTCCTCCAAATTTGTTATTGATCAAGCCACTCACTGAGAGAGCATTGTCTCTGATCATTTCAGCGGGTAGACGAGAACTATTTGCTCTGGACAAGTAAACATTTGTAGGGTCTATTTCGGTTAAACGCTCATTACTTATTGATTGTTGTTGGTAAGTCTTTGACAACGCCATTTTCTTAATTAATTTCCTAACATCCCATTTGTTTTCAACAAAATCAATCGCAAGCCAATCTAAAAGTTGTGGATGAGAAGGCATGAAGCCTTGTACACCAAAATCAGTTGGAGTGCTCACCAAACCTTGCCCAAACATCATGAGCCAAAATCGATTTACGGTAACTCTTGCAGTCAAAGGATTTTCTTTATCAAAAAGCCATTGGCTCAATCCCAGCCTGTTTTTGGGAAGGCCTTTTTTCATCGGAGGAAGCACATGTGGCACTTTGGTCTCCACCGGAAAAGCAGGGGAGGTATAATCGCCTCTATTATAAAGGTAAGTCGTTCTGGGCTTTTCCATCTCCTCCATCACCATTACTTCTAAAACAGGAAAATATGTTTCTATGAACGCTGCCCTTTTCGCTTTTAAATCTTTTTCTAAAACTTTAATTTTAGCGTCAGAATTTACCCAGTGATCTTTAATCAGCCTTTCATTGGGCTTTTCAATTTTGGATAAGGTGTTGTCATAGACCATTTTAACTTCAAGTGCAGTTAATTTATCTTTATAAAATCTAAAGTCATCCATTTTCCCTACGAACAATCCGTTATCTCCTGTCGAAGCCTCTTTGGCTTTGCCAATCATTAAAGGAA
>ERZ887851.3745-NODE-3745-length-10765-cov-6.493744_pt1 | contig 10765 bp, 9 predicted proteins | sample MGYA00521100_ERZ887851 | MGnify/ENA primary metagenome ERZ887851 (study PRJEB32303, sample SAMEA104408602) | aquatic metagenome | biome: Brackish water; feature: Pelagic; material: water | place: Baltic Sea | collected 2014-06-06T16:11:00 | depth 11,444 m ...
GAAACAAATATATTTACCCTAGGTACAGGTTGGTTTTTAAAGACATTTGGACTGCTAATAATCATTCACCATTTCTGGTTCTTCATGCTCGAAATGTTCAAATTGAATGAAATCGTTTTTGTTCTACAAAAAACGGGATTAAGTCTTGTAGTCTCCGTTTTGATTTGTATTTTATTGCAATACTTATTTTTAAGGAAAAGGAAAAGTAATGAAATATGATTCGCGTAAATATGTGATTGTCACGTTTTTCTGCCTAATTGGTGTCATTTACACAATGAAGCTGTTTTACATGCAGGTGGTTGACGATCAGTGGAAATTACGCGCACAACAAATTGCTGAAAAAAAGACAGAGATTACGCCGCCTCGCGCTGTGGTTTTTGATCGAAATGGGAAAAAAGTCGTCTCGAACCAAACGTACTACAATTTGATGGTTTGCGAAGATGACATCAGGCATTTTAATCCTTCCAAACTTGGAGAACTCATCAACATGACGCCTGAGGAAATCCGAAGCCGTTTAAAGGAGATTAAAGTCGAACAAAAGGACTATTACAGCAAGAATCTAAAAAGAAGGGACTCAAACTATAGATCGTATAGATCCTATCCTTTCATTAAAGAACTTACCTCAGATGAAATGTCGCGGATTGTGCCGCATCTTGAAGAACACCCGGGCTTTTTTGAAGAAATTACAAGCATGAGACACTATCCTTATGCGAACGGTGCAAATATTCTTGGATATCTAACTGAAGTGAATGCAGGCGAATTGGAAAGGCTTCCTTTTTACAAATCTGGCGATTACATTGGGCGTTCAGGGATTGAACGTTACTACGACAAATATTTTAGAGGTGAAAAAGGAGTCAAGTATATTGTTCAATCAGCAAAGAATAATCAAATTGGGTCCTTCGAAAATGGCAGGTACGACACTACTGCAGTTCAAGCTCCCGCAATTCATTTGGGATTGGATGCAGAGCTCCAAGCTTACGGAGAAAAATTAATGCAAAACAAAAAAGGCTGTATCGTAGCCATTGAACCTTCAACCGGGGAGATTTTGGCATTGGTCTCCGCTCCGACTTACGACCCTAATTTACTTGTGGGGAGACGGAAAATTAAAGCAAACATGCCGGCATTGGAAGAAGATTTAAATGTGCCACTTTTCCCACGACCATTGGCAGCCCAATACATGCCCGGTTCAACTTTCAAGTTGCTTCAATCATTGATTGGCATGCAAGAAGGCGTTATTACTGAAAGTTCTGGCTTTGCATGCAACAAAAGTGTTGTTGGATGCCACAACCACCCTTCCGCTAGAAGTGTAGCCGAAGCTGTTAAAATGTCGTGTAATCCGTACTTCTATGCGGTAACTCGAAGAATTATTGAACAAAAAAAGAAAAAAAGTCAGTTCGAAGACGCTCCAATTGGTCTTGAAAAGTGGGTTCAATACATGCACAGTTTTGGATTGGGTGAAAAACTTGATACGGATATCACTGGCTTAACTTCAGGGAGAATACCAGATATCGCCTTTTACGACAGATGGCATGGACACCGTCAATGGAAATTCTCAACCATTCGATCCATATCAATTGGTCAAGGAGAAGTTGAATTAACTCCTCTTCAGCTTGCAAACGTTGCAGCCACAATTGCAAATAGAGGTTGGTTCTATACACCTCACTTCGTAAAGTCAATAGGAGACAAAGGACCATTGGAACAATACAAGAAGAAAAACTACACAATGGTTGACCGAAAGTACTTTGATCCAGTAATTGAAGGAATGCGCGGATGTGTTCATGATGCTGGCGGAACAGCCCGACGTGCGCGTGTAGACAGTGTCATCATTTGTGGTAAAACCGGCACAATAGAGAATTACATCCACGGGGTGAAGCAAAAGAACCATTCAGCCTTTATTTGTTTTGCACCTATGGACAATCCAAAAATTGCCGTTTCGGTCTTTGTCGAAAATGCAGGAGGCGGAGGCGGAACATGGGCTGCACCTATTGCAAGTTTAATTATGGAGAAGTATTTAAATGGTGAAGTAAAGGACAAGGCGAAAGAAAAGCGTATTCTCGAAGCCAAACTTTCCATCTTCGAATGAGACAAGGCAAATCTTTAACTGGAGGTGTAGATTGGATATTACTCGCCGTGATTCTAGTTCTCATGGCTATGGGAATTGCAACCGTTTATTCAACCGCATACCTTCCCGACCACTCAAATATTTTTGATTTCTCACAAGTGTATGGTAAGCAGATCATGTGGGCAGGAATCTCTTTGTTCTTGGGATTGTTGGTCTTTTTGATTGATTCTGATATTTATCGAAAATTCGCGCTTTCCATCTTCCTGTTTAGCATGGCACTACTCGTTATTGTTCTGTTTATGCCCGCACGGAATGGAGCCCACTCATGGCTTGGAATTGGCTCGCTTGGAATTCAACCGGGTGAGTTTGCCAAAATCGCAACCGCCATTCTCCTTGCCCGATACCTTGGGGAATTGAATCAAAAACAACAAACGATTAAGACGGTAGTAATCGCCAATGGAATTATTCTTGTTCCAATGGTTATGATCCTTCTCCAGCCTGACGCAGGTACGTTTGTAGTATTTACCTCTTTTTTATTTGTGATGTACCGCGAAGGTGTTACGTACGACCCAATAATTCTGAAAGTCGTTAATCTCATTCCCGGTATTAAGTTTCGTCAAACATGGGTCGGAAGTCACTTTATTCCAATTCTATTTGTTGTTGTCTTTTTAAGCGTCACAACGCTTCTGTTCAGTAATGAGATTATAGAACTTAGTATGTTTCCAGGAGCTGAAATCCCAGGTTACTATGGCGTCCTGTTCTTCATCTTTCTGCTTTGTATCTTAGTCTATGTTGCCCTTCGATTGGCAATTTCAAAAAGGGATGCGAGAAGAGCGGCTATAATTGCCATTATTGGGTTCGTTTTGGCTGGAACCATCACTAAAGCCGTCGATTCTGGTTTTCAAAAACTTGCCGGTCATCAAAAAGAACGTATTGAGCTCTTTCTTGGATTAACGGATAACGAACAAGCAAAGAACGGGGCCGATTACAACAGAAATAGAGCCATTGCATCGGTTGGTTCCGGTGGTTTGTTTGGAAAGGGATATAAAAATGGAACTTTGGCAAATGTTCGAAGTGCTCATGTTCCAGAAAGCGAAACGGATTTTATCTTTTGCCCCTTCGCAGAAGAATGGGGTTTCGCTGGAACTCTCGTTTTAGTGTTTCTGTACCTGTTTATGATGTTAAGAATTGTTATAATCGCTGAGCGGCAAAGGTCCAGGTTTAATAGGGTCTACGCCTATTCCGTAGCAATGATTCTATTTTACCATTTTGCCATTAATATTGGAATGAGCATTGAATTTGCACCTGTAATAGGGATTCCCCTGCCTTTCTTTAGTTATGGGGGGTCTTCAATGATGTCATTCTCAATGATGATGTTTATTTTACTTAAACTTGACAGTCAGCGCAAAGACGTCTTAAATTGATTTTTTAGATCAACCATTTATCGGTGAGAATTCCTATTTTTATCACTCTATCAATCCGCCATGAAAAAATTACTCGAAAAGCTCAAGTTCAGAAAGGGCGCAAAAGGAAAAATTAAAAAGGCAAAGACGCGTTTCGGAAAAAAAACGTCAATCATCCTATTTGTTGTTTGTTGGTTATTGGCCTTAACACCCGTAATGGTGATTACCTATCTTTTCTCCTCTCAATCTGAAAGTGACCTTCCTTCGGTTGAAATGTTAGAGAACCCACCAGAACTTTTAGCTTCTGTTATCTTCGCTGACGACGGCCAGACAGAATTGGGGCGTTACTGGAGCGTAAACAGGACCAGTGTTGCCTATAAAGACATTTCACCCTTCGTTTTTGATGCTTTAATTGCTACAGAAGATGAACGCTTTATGGAGCACTCTGGAATTGATTTTAGAGGACTTGCTAGGGCCATTACAAACATGGGAAATGCTGGTGGAGCATCTACGATTTCTCAACAATTGGCCAAACTACTCTTTACACTTCAAGAAAGAGAACGAATTGCAGCACTGCGAGCAGAAGGTAAACCAGTGCCTGCTGGACCTACTGGGTTCAGAAAACGTTTGAATGAAAAAATCAAGGAAAACATTATTGCCATTCGACTGGAAGAACGCTATACAAAGGAGGAGATCATTACAATGTATCTCAATCAGTTTGACTTCCTTCACAATGCCGTAGGAATTGAAAATGCGGCCAAAGTATATTTCAATAAAAAACCGATTGATCTTTCTAAAACTGAAGCTGCAATGCTTGTTGGGATGTGTAAAAACCCTTCATTGTACAATCCGCAGACCTATCAAATAAAAGATTACCGATCCAAAGCGGCCAAAGCGAATAACATTTCTGTTGAAAATGTTTCCGAATCTCAAATGCGTATTTTAAGATCCGAAGACAGTGTGAGAGCGCATGAGCGTAGAAACCAAGTTCTTTTCCAATGGAAGAGAAGCACAATTGCCGAAAACCAGGCGCTTAAAAACTTGATGACTCAAGAGGAATATGACACACTGACAAAACAACACCAAGCGACGAACTATCAGATTGTCGATCACAAACAGGGAATTGCGCCTTACTTCAGAGAATCACTTAGAAGCCAATTAACGGATTTGTTCAAAAAGCGCAATCCAGATGGAAAACTTGTCTATGCTAAAAAAGATGGTAGTGCTTACAATGTTTACAGAGATGGATTAAAAGTGTATACTACGATCAACGTTTCGCTACAGACGTATGCTGAAGGCGCAATGAAAAGGCACTTATCGGAGACTTTGCAACCGGAATTTGATAAAAACAATCGAACCCTAAAACGACCGCCATTTACCAACAGAATTAATGAGGAAGTTGCTGAAACATTGATGAATTCAGGTCGAAAAAAGTCTGAGCGATTTAGGACAATGAAAGCAGCAGGAGTATCAACTGCCGAAATTGAAAAATCATTTGAACTGCCAACTCAAATGCGTATTTTTTCTTGGGGCGACGATATTGATACTATTCTTACACCGAATGATTCGATTCGGTATTATAAGGGAATTCTACAATCTGGAATGATGTCTCTTGAGCCATCAACTGGATTTGTTAAGGCTTGGGTCGGAGGAGTTGATTTCCATCATTTTGCCTACGACCACGTAAAACAAGGAACGAGACAGGTAGGGTCAACTATTAAACCCTTTGTTTATTCTACAGCATTGGCAATGGGCGTGGCTAAGCCATGTACGATGCTAAAAGGAGAAGTCAATACTTGTGTGGATGTGTTTGGATCCATGGGAAACATAGAGTCCAGATGGTGCCCCTCCGGTGCTTTAGACCAAGACAGATCAGTAGAATATTGCTTAGCAACATCAAACAACCCCGGGACTGTCCAGGTTATGAAAAAGATGGGTGGATATGCAGGCCCGAAAAATATTTCCAAGCTATTGAAAGATTTAGAGATCGTCTTGCGACCTGAAGATGAAGTTCCATCTATGTGTCTTGGCGTGATGGATTTATCTGTATATCAAATGGTTGCCGCACAAGCAATGCTTGTTAATAATGGGATTTACAACCGACCTACGACCGTTTTAAGAATTGAAGACAGACGCGGAAATGTTATATACAGCGCAGAACCTTATTCCAAAGAAGTTCTAAATGCAAACCTTGCACACAGAGTTTTATTAATGATGAAAGGAGTGGTTCAATATGGAACAGGGACATCGTTAAGGGGAACATACCATCCTTGGGGTGGACTAAACTACCCAATGGCGGGTAAAACGGGAACTACTCAAAGTAATTCTGACGGATGGTACATGGGGCTAACACCTGACTTAGTTACTGGGGTTTGGGTGGGCGCAGAGGACAGGGCCGTTCGATTCAAAAGTATGACTTGGGGTCAAGGTGCACGAATGGCACTTCCCATTTTTGGATACTACATGCAAAAGGCCTACAAGGATACGGACTTAAATATATCAAGAGAAGATTTTGAAGAACCCATGGGTTATGACCCGCTAGAATTTGGCTGCGATAGTGAAAATAATGGAGGTGACCCATTCGATTTCTTTAATGGAGGATAACATAAACGATTATGAATAAAGTTGTAAAGAACCCTGTTGAGGCTCTCGAAGGATTAGAAGATGGTATGACCCTAATGTTGGGTGGATTTGGGCTTTGTGGGATACCAGAAAATTCAATTGCCGAAATGGTGAGAATGGGCGTATCTGGATTAACATGTATCTCCAATAATGCGGGTGTCGATGATTTTGGATTGGGTCTGCTCCTTCAAGGGAAACAAATCAAGAAAATGATTTCGTCTTACGTGGGTGAAAACGACGAGTTTGAACGCCAAATGCTTTCTGGTGAGTTGGAAGTGGATTTAATACCTCAAGGATCATTGGCAGAAAGATGCAGAGCAGGTGGCGCAGGAATCCCTGCATTCTATACACCCGCAGGATATGGAACTGAAGTTGCAGAAGGAAAGGAAGTTCGAGAATTTAATGGAAAACCTCACATTTTAGAATCTGCATTAACAGCTGACTTCGCTATTGTGAAAGCTTGGAGAGGCGATACCGAAGGGAATTTGATCTTTAAAGCAACAGCTCGAAACTTCAACCCAATGATGGCTATGGCAGGAAAGATTACTGTCGCGGAAGTCGAAGAATTATTGCCTGCTGGATCTCTTGATCCAAATGAAATTCACACACCAGGTATTTTCGTTCAACGTATTTTCCAAGGGGAGACATTTGAGAAGAGAATTGAACAACGCACAGTTAGACAGAAATAATTATTAAATGATGAATTCATAATTATGAATTTATAATTCCTCATTAAAGATGGCATTAGATAAAAACGGTATTGCGCAACGAATAGCGCAGGAGTTGAGAGGTGGATGGTACGTGAATTTGGGAATCGGTATTCCAACTCTCGTGGCAAATTATATCCCGGAAGGAATAGAAGTAGAGTTTCAATCTGAAAATGGAATTTTAGGAATGGGACCATTTCCTATTGATGGTGAAGAAGATGCTGATTTAATCAACGCGGGAAAGCAAACGATTACCGCAATGAATGGCGCGGCATACTTCGATTCAGCTATGTCATTTGCAATGATCCGCGGACAACACGTTCAATTGACTGTTCTTGGAGCCATGGAAGTTTCTCAAAATGGAGATATTGCTAATTGGAAAATTCCAGGGAAAATGGTTAAAGGAATGGGAGGTGCAATGGACTTAGTGGCATCTGCTGAGAACATTATTGTAGCTATGATGCATGCAAACAAAGCTGGCGTTTCTAAGCTTTTGAAGAAATGTTCGCTTCCATTAACGGGCGTTGGCTGCGTTAAAAAAGTGATCACCAACTTAGCAGTTATGGAAATAAAAAATAACGCGTTTCACCTCGTTGAAAGAGCTCCCGGTGTTACCGTTGAGGAAATTGTGGCGGCAACAGAAGGTGATTTGGTTATTCCCGATCATGTTCCTGAAATGCAGCTTTAGTTCTATTTAAGACTTATAGAAATTCATCTCCACAAGATACTCGTGTACAGGTTCCGTTAAAAGATACCGTACGTCTTTGCCCTCTTTAATATGCTTTCTAATAAAGCTTGATGAAATATTCATAATAGGAACGTCATTACAAATATGCACGTTTTTATGATCAAAAAAGCTGTTTGTTCCCTGACCATATTCAGTTGACATTTCTTCTAATTCCTGAATTGTATGCACTCTAGGGTAAACATAAATTTCATGGTTCTCAAGAATCGTATCGTGGTTTTGCCATTTGTGGAAAGTCCTCAAATTATCCTCTCCCATAATAAGAGCAAACTCATTTTCCGGATGTTTTTCCTTTAAATAAGCTAGAGTTGTTGCCGTATAACTTGGTTTAGGTAATTTGAATTCGATATCGCTCGCTCTAAGGTTAGAATTGTCCTTAACCCCCTCTTTCACTAAAGCTAATCGATGATAATCCTCTAGCAAATTGCTTTTCTTTTTTAAAGGGTTTTGTGGTGAAACAACAAGCCAAACTTGATCCAAATCGGAATTAGTAGCCATGTAATTGGCAATCACTAAGTGTCCAACATGAACGGGGTTGAATGTTCCGAAATAGAGTCCTATTTTCATTTTGCTTTTAAGAAATCCGAGACCAACTGTTCTGCTTTTTCACAAGCTTCTTCCAAATTATCATTAATCAATACGACATCAAACTCTTCTGCAAATGCCAACTCCTTCGTTGCTTTAGCCATTCGTTGATTGATCTTATCTTCCGATTCTGTACTGCGTCCACGTAATCGCTTTTCCAGTTCTTCGTAACTCGGAGGCTTCACAAATACAGCAAAAGCGTTATCACCAAATTCCTTTTTAATATTTAAGCCCCCGATAACATCAACGTCGAAGATTACGGCATTGCCTTGAGTCCAAATGCGTTCCATTTCGGATTTTAACGTTCCGTAAAAATTATTCGTGTAAACTTCTTCCCATTCAACGAATGCATCATCCTTTATCTTTTCACGAAAGCCATCAACTCCCAAGAAGTGATAGTCCTTTTTATCTTCTTCATCTGGACGTGGATCTCTGCTGCATGCTGAAACTGAGAATTCCATCCCCAAATTCTTAGTTAACAAATCATGTACAATTGTCGTTTTACCCGCGCCTGAAGGAGCCGAAAAAATAACGCATTTACCATTGCCTTTTAAGTCCATAATTTTTAGAAAATCTTAAAGTGTATTTAATATCTGTTCTTTTATTTTTTCGAGATTGTCTTTCATCCCGATAACAAGCTTCTGCATTTCTGCATGATTACTCTTACTTCCTAAAGTATTAATCTCTCTTCCTATCTCTTGCCCTATGAACCCTAGCTTCTTGCCTGATTCATTTAACTGCATTGTTTCTTTGAAGTACGTAAGATGATTTGAAAGGCGCATTTTCTCCTCCGCGATATCCAATTTTTCGATATAAAAGATCATTTCCTGTTCAAAGCGATTTTCATCATGGCCTTTATCCAATTCTTCCAATCCCTTTTTCATTCTATCTCTAATTGCGTGAATTCGCTCCTCTTCATACTTGGGAACTTCATTCAATAAATCTCTAATCTCATTAATTCTCAAAGCAAATTCGCGTTCTAAATCTTCACCTTCTTTACTTCTGAATTCATTCAGTTTTATTGTTGCTTCTTTAACAAGTTCAACCATCCATGATTTCTCATCATCAGTTAAATCCTCTTTCGAATTCTCAATAATATCAGGCATTCGCATGATCATCGCTAAGTAATCTGGATCATCTTGACCCATTACATCATTCAATGCCTTTAGTTCGTCGTAGTATTTCTTAGCAAGCGTCTTATTGATTGAAACGGAGCTTTCCTCACCGATACTGTCAACGTTAATGAAAACATCAGCCTTACCTCTTCCTAATTCAGTAGAAATTATCTTTCGAATCGTACCGTCCAGCTCTTTGTACTGTGAAGGCATTCTTACATTCAAATCCATAGATTTACTGTTCAAAGAACGAATCTCGACAGAAACCTTTTTAGAATTAAACGTTCCGGTAGCCTTTCCAAAGCCAGTCATTGATTTAAGCATACACTAATTTTTTTGGTAAAGTTAAGAAAAAGCCACTGTTTAGTCATTACAATGTAATTCACTGAGACAAAGACTCCTTTTTGAAAGATTTGGACGAGGTTATGTACACGCCGATGAATATCAAAATCATGTACATTATTTTTTCGCTGGTAATTGTTCCTGTATAATCCTCTGCCATTCCAAGAGCGCTTAAGCCAACCGCGAAAAGCATAACCAAAACAGGTTGTAAATAAATATAGGCACTTGTTGCAGACGGACTAACATGTTTTAACCCGAAGACAGTTAATAGGTACGCCAAGAAGGTAACTCCAACCACAACATAAATTATCACGAAGACCATACTCATCGGTATTCTAGAGAAATTGGTTATGGAAAGTTCCATAAATGTTGGCGGGTAAAGCATCACGAAAATGAAGCCGAAAGAGAAAACATAGGTGATAACTGTGAGAGGTTTGTATTTACCCATTAGAGGCTTAACCAACACCAAATAAAGAGCATAACTCGCGGCGTTTATAAAAATGAAGAAATCCCCGAGTGAAGAGTCTCCGATTCCTGTTCCTGCGGTTAATGTCAATAAAACAGCTCCTGTTGCTCCAATCAGAATTCCTACGGAACGTCTTAATGTTATTGCTTCTTTGAGAATGAAAAAAGAAAGAACAACTACTAGAATAGGATTGATTGTCATTATAATTCCTGTATTAACAGGAGATGTAAGACTTAAACCATGAAAGAAGAATAGTTGATTCATTGCAACTCCAAACAAACCACATAGAGCCATTAAAGACAAGTCCTTTCGTTGTACCTTTTCCCGAACAAAAATGATTTTAAAAATCCAAAAAAGAAGTGTTGCACCTGAAGCTCGAAGAAAAATGAAAACACTAGGAGTTAAATAATCCGGCATAACACCTTTCGCTATTACATGATTTGCCCCGTATAGAGCATTTACAGAAAACAAGGCGATATGTGCTTTTAAAACTTTGGACATAAAAAAAGGGCCTTGGCTGAACCAAGACCCTCAAAAGTATGCTTTTAGAATGACTATTTCGTTACAACAATTCGTTGTACTGATTTAGAGTCATTCGCTGTAATAGTTACAAAATAAACTCCAGCTTCCATACTGTTCAAATGAACAGGAAGTTCCATTGATTCAGAAACATTTGTAAATTCTTGAGTCATGATTACTTTACCCCTTGCTTCAGTAA
>ERZ887851.3749-NODE-3749-length-10755-cov-7.178318_pt1 | contig 10755 bp, 7 predicted proteins | sample MGYA00521100_ERZ887851 | MGnify/ENA primary metagenome ERZ887851 (study PRJEB32303, sample SAMEA104408602) | aquatic metagenome | biome: Brackish water; feature: Pelagic; material: water | place: Baltic Sea | collected 2014-06-06T16:11:00 | depth 11,444 m ...
CATTCTGAACAGTTTTTAACGTCTGCTACAGATGCAGAGGACGCTGGTGATGGCGCTAGCGTTGACGCTGGTGCAGACGCTGGTGCAGACGCTGGTGATGATCTGTTGCCAGAAAATGTTATTGCTTTGTTCAGCGATGATGCAGAAGAAATTGTTGCTGGTGTTACATGGAGCACCGTTTGGGATGACACAACGGATCCTGTTGACTCGGTCGATGAGAACGGAAACACAATTAAGACCTATGAAGCGATTAATTTTGCCGGCATCGAAATGCCAGCGGTCGACGCATCTGGTATGACGCATTTCACAATTAGTGTGTATACGCCGGACGCGACGTCTCTAGAGATCAAATTAGTGGATACGACGGATGCCAATTATTTGAATTGGTCTGAGGGCGTCGTCTTGATCGATGCGACTAGCGATACAGCTTTGGTCCAGAATGAATGGGTAACCATTGACATTGAGTTGGCAAGCCTTGGTTTGCCGCAGCTTACGTCAATTGGCCAGATTGTCCTGTCTGTAAAGGAAGAAGCTGGTACCACACGGACACTGAAAATAGACGATGTGGGTTTCATTAACGAAACTGCTTCTGTCTCAGATGTGTCTGCTAGCGCAGCTGGTTCACCTGCTGGTGTTGCCTCCTTCTCTACAGCTGAGTTGGCAGAAGCCGTTGGCCTGCCGGATGGTATCGATATTCTTACCTATAATACACACGATACAACTGCAGCCGGTTATGATGCTGAAATCGCACACGAAGTTGAGACAATTGCGCAGCATTTGATGACGACCAAGCAACTGGTTGCGGCGGCTATTAGCGGTGCGGGTACACCTGAAACGGGTGTCGCTGTTTCAGATGATGTAGCGTTTGAAGCATCGCTTGATAGCCTTATCAAGTTGATCTTAAAAGCTCATTCTGAAGGTGAGACAGGTGGTATCGCTGGTGAACTTGACCTTACAAATCCAGCTCACTTGTTAGAACTTGAGGCCTTCATTGAAGACGATCTAGCGACAGGCGATCTAGCCGATACACTAGCTGCTTCTGGAGCCTCTGTTCCTACGGCTGTGTTGGAATACGTTTTGGAGCATTCTTCTGCGGCGATTACGAATGTCGCGGGAGCTTTTGACGACCTTACATATGAAGATTTCGGCGGCGTTCTTGCCGGTGCAACATCAGCAGTTAAACATGATGCTGCCGATGAGATTTACAATCTAGGTGTTGAGGCCCGTGCTTATTACGATGCCAATGCAGCTGGATTTGCCGATGGAACGGTAACGTTTGAAAAATCGACTGACGTAGTATTTACGAGTTTGAGCACGGATTGGGATGCGTCTGAAGCTCCTGTTTTCGAAGTTATGGATGGTGATACAGTACTTGCGTATAATGCAATAAATTTTGCAGGTATCGAGATGCAAGCAGTTGATGCCTCATCTATGACCCATCTTCACTTGGAAGTATGGACACCGGATGCGTCTGCCCTTGAAATCAAATTAGTGGATACGACGGATGCAAATTATTTGAATTGGGCCAATGGTGTGGCCGTATTCAATGCGGATAGCACACCGGCGATAACTACCGGAGAATGGGTTAGCATTGACATTGAACTGGCCGGGTTAGGTTTGCCTACACTCTCCTCGATTGGTCAGATGATCGTATCTGTAATGGAAGAGGCCGGCACAACCAAAACACTGAAAATAGATGATATGTATTTCTATGAAAGTGTTGAAGGTGGCGATGCGTCAGCGGCGACAAATGTTATTAGATTGTTCGGCGAAGGGTTTGTCCCAACCGAGGAAATTGATCTAAACACAGCCGAGGGTGTTGCAGCTCAAATTGAGGCTAATAAAGCCGCAGTAACTGCTTACTTCGAGACCAAGGGCGCGGTTCCAACGTTGGAAGCCATTGCGGCTGCAACTGTTGAGGAAGATTCTAACTTCCTGACAGCTTCTGGGACGGCTACAGGTACTGTGTCTGGTCTGGGTGTTTCAGAGGGCGATACGCCAACTTATGTTCTTGGTGGAACCAGCACATTGGCTGACGGCGTTTACACAGCCGTCGGTACTTATGGTTCGTTGACATTGGATAGCACCTCAGGTGCCTATACCTATACATTGAACACCAGCGACGCTGTCGTTCAAAGTCTTGGTGGCGATGATGTGAGAACGGAAACTTTCTCCGTTCAATCAACAACTGCTGATTACGCGTCTCAGGTGGAAACATTCACCGTGACGGTTAACGGTAAAAACGATCCGGTCGTCATCAGCAGCGGCACCACAGCTTCGGTTGATGAAGGTACATCAGTTGATACAGTAGTTTATCAAACTGTAGCGACAGATGCTGATGCAGGAGATAGCGTTTCTTACTCAATATCCAACACAGCAAACTTTGCTATCGACGCCGAGACAGGCGCCGTGACATTGAAAGCTGTATCGGATTATGATGTACAGTCATCATACGAGTTTACAGTAACAGCCAGCTCTGGTGTCAGTTCTAAGACTGTAGACGTTGTTCTTGATGTTGTAGCTTTACCAGCCGTTCAGTTCTTTGTTCTAGAAACAACGAATGACGGGTCCGATTATACAACGACTGTGTCCCTAGACTTTGCAAAACTGGCTGAAGCTTATCCTGAAGCTGATGGCGATGGCCTTTCAGGTTATGTTGTTAGCTTCTCGCCGACACAAACGTGGCAGACAGTTCTAGGTATTGAAGAGGGTAATGTTGGTACTTGGACACATAACATCGAAGGCGATAGCTTGCTTAAAACGAAGGTTGTAGACGTTACGAAAGACACAACCGTTAATGCAACAGTTCTAGATGCCGGTGGTAACGATGTTCAGGCGGGCGATACAATGCTTCTCGGTACATTGACATACACATTAGCTGACGGCGTTGATGATTTTGACCTCGAAGTATCGAACAGTTACATCACAACTTTTGATCCAGCTGCTCGTTATGATCAGGAAAACTACACAATCGATATTATCTAGTTTTCGGATTTAAGGTTCGAAGCCAAATTTTAAAGACACGGAGATATACATGTCTGAAGCAAAGAATAAAGAAGCCAAGATCGTCGTTGACGGCAAAGAGGTAAAGCAAAACGAACTATCCGATAGGTCCAAGAAGATATTGGGTTTTGTTGCTAGATTGGATCAAGAGATTAGAGATATCCGCTTTCAGCTGGATCGTGCGACATTGGCTCGCAAACAAGCGATGCAAGATCTGAATTTAGATCTCGAATCAGATAAAGATAGTAAACAAGTCGCCAACTAATTTAGTTTTTTGTTTTTGTGTACCGAGGGTATTTTATGAATAAGTTTGTTAAAGTTATTGGTTCTAGTATTTTATTCGCAGGTTTTGTAATCGGCTCGGCTAGCGCTGGCGGTTATGCGGACTCCTCTGATGGAGATTCATACGCAGCCGCTGATGCTGTTAATGCGTCCCCAGCGGAAGTCTCGACGGATGTAACGGCTGAAGTTGCGCCTGTTACTGAATATGCTTCTTATGGTTATTACATTGGTGTTTCATCGCTTGAGGCGAACGTCGAGTCTGCATCATTAGATATCGAAGATTCGTCGCCAGCGATCACGGTCGGTTATAAGTATGCCCCAGGTGAAACTCTGCAGTTCTCTGTAGAGGCAACCTACATGAAGGTTTATGACGAGAGTGAAACGACCGGCAGTTCTACTATAGAATCCGAATCGGACGCCTTTGCGATTTCATTTTTGTTGGCAGCTAGTGGTGTTTCAAACGTTAAGCCTTATGTGCGCGCTGGCGTCATCTACGGTGAAATCGAAAACAACCTTTATGGAACAGTCACTGAAGAAGACGACACAACAGCTATCTTGGGCGTTGGTCTAGACTTCGATCTGGCTGCGCTTGGCCTAGGGTTCGATACGCGCGGTAGCTTTGTAAGAGTTGATTATTCTGAAGCGGAATTTGAAGACACAGATACTTATGATGCGGAGCTTATATCTGTGGGACTATTCTACCCATTCTAATATAAAAGAACTGCGTTGGGCTCTCGTGGGCGTATGTTGCGAGAGTTTCTCAGCCTTCTAAGACGATTATAATTACCAATTTTTACAGGGCTAAGTTTTGCTGGTTCTGTATTAATTGGTAATTTTTTTTGCATTGCGTTTATTGACGAAGCTCCTTACTTCTAAGTGATTAATATATTTGATTGTTTACGGGTAGCCTAGGGCGCTCGATTGGGGCTTTTAATATGCAAAACAAGTCGATACCTTTCATAGATCTTGCAGCGCAACAAACGATTATTCGTGACAAGATCGATGCTGCCATCGCGCGCGTTTTAGATCATGGTCAATATATATTAGGTCCGGAAGTATCACAATTTGAGGCGGATCTGGCGGCCTTTACAGGCGCCAAGAACGTGGTCTCGTGCGCCAATGGTACAGACGCTCTTAGCTTGATGATGATGGCTTGGGGGATTGGTTTGGGCGATGCAGTCATTGTACCCTCCTTTACATATGTGGCGACTGCGGAAGCGGCTGCGCAATTAGGGGCGACGCCATTTTTTGTCGATATTTTACCGGACACGTTCAACATGGATCCGGCTAGCTTCGAGCAAGCGGTCATCGAAATTAGAGAGCTTGGATTAAGGCCAGCTATGGTCACGGCGGTCGATTTGTTTGGACAGCCTTGCGATATTGCCGCGATTTCGGCAATAGCCAAGCGTGAAAATATTCGGGTCTTGGTGGATGGAGCGCAAAGTTTTGGCGGCTCACTGGACGGCCACCGTGTCGGCACGATGGGCGGTGCGACGACGACAAGTTTCTTTCCGGCGAAACCGCTTGGCTGCTATGGCGACGGGGGAGCGATATTCACCGATAATGACGAGCTGTCGGACTTGTTAAAGTCGCTTCGGTTTCATGGCATGGGTGAGCATAAATATGATCATGTGAATGTTGGTTTGAACTCAAGATTGGATACCATTCAAGCGGCTATTCTAATTGAGAAATTAAAGATATTTCCAGCCGAGCTAGCGGCACGTCAGCGGGTCGCAGAGCGCTATAATGAAGCTTTGGCGGGTGTAGCTATAACGCCTTTTGAAATGGCTGGTACGACGAGCGCTTGGGCACAATACACATTGATTGTAGAGGACAGAGCGGCGTGGCAGGAGAAGCTTGCGGCTGCAGGTATTCCAAATATGGTGTACTATCCGTTATCGCTTCATCAACAGCAGGGCTATACACGGTTTCCGAAATTAAAGGCCGGACTGGGTGTGTCCGAGACGCTATCGAAACAAGTTTTAAGTTTGCCGATGCATCCATACCTGAGTGAAGACGATCAAGATTACATCATTCAAACCATATTAGGATAATTACAATGGCCATAAATTTTGCAGTTATTGGTGTTGGTAATATTGGGCAGCACCATGCTCGGGTTGCCTCGCAGTCCTTCAGATATAATCTTGTCGGCGTGGTCGATCCAGATCGTCGCCGCGCGCAGGAAGTTGCGGATCGACTTGGATCCAATGCGTTTGTTTCAATCGAAGAGTTGATGTCGCATCAGGAATTGGACGCTGTATCGATCTGTGTGCCAACAAGTTTGCACAAGAAAATTGCCCTCAATTGTATCGATAAAGGTTTGCATGTTTTGGTTGAGAAACCGATCGCGAGCACGGTCGAGGATGGCGAGGAGATACTGAAAGCGGCTAAGGCCAAAGGTGTGTCTATGCATGTCGGGCATATTGAGCGGTTTAATCCGGCTGTCCTTGAAGTTAAACGCATTATCGATAGTGGTGAGTTGGGCGCGGTTAATTCGATCGTAGCTCGGCGCGTGGGTATCATGCCACCGCAGATCCAAGATGTTGATATTGCTGTGGATTTGGCTATCCATGACATCGATATTATTTGTTATTTATTTGGCGAGCAACCGCAATCTGTGCTGGGTAATAAGCAGAAAACTATTCTTCAAGACCGGGCTGACTGCGTGGAGATATTCTTTAAATTTTCGCAAGGGTCGGGATTTATTCAATCCAATTGGATTACGCCTGTTAAAATTCGTCGCCTGAATGTTACTGGAACTCGTGGATATATTACGATGGATTTCATTGAACAGACGGTCGATATTTACGTCGGTAATGAATCTCTTTTTGAAGTCGACCGGATTATGCCATATGCGATTGCGCCAGAACCAAAACATACTTCAATTAAGTTGCCAAAAATTGAGCCATTGGCGCTCGAGTTGGACTATTTTGCTGAGCTAATCGAAACGAAAAATCCAGGCGATAGTCAGTTTGCAATTGATGCTTTGAAGTTAGCGTTACAGCTTTAGGTGCGTTTAGGTGCGTTTAGGCGCGGGGAAGTCTCTAATATATGTCTCAACCAACAGCGATTATTATAGGTGTCACTGGGCAAGACGGAGGCTATCTAGCAAAGTCTTTATTGGAAAAAGGCTACCGTGTGATCGGCGCCATTCGTCGGAGTTCCATCCTTACTCTGCCGCGATTGGTTGAGCTTGGGGTCGTCAATGATGTTGAGTTGGAAACGCTCGATATTCAAGAACTGCCGAATATTTGTCGGCTAATCGAGACGACTGGCGCAACTGAAATTTATAACCTCGGCGGGCAGAGCAGCGTTCAAGCGAGCTTTCAACAACCAATTTATACGGTTGAAACGGCTGGCTTGGGGACGTTGCGTTTGCTCGAAGCTATCAAGCTGGTTGGTAAAGGGGTGCGCCTGTATCAGGCTTCTTCTTCGGAAATATTTGGTCGAAATGATGCGGCCGTTGTGAGCGACCTCGTGGACGAGAATACGCTAATGCGGCCTCGCTCACCTTACGGCGCGGCAAAATTATTTGGCCATTGGGTGGTGGTAAATTATCGTGAAGCGCATGATATATTCGCGGTCTCGGGCATCTTGTTTAATCACGAAAGTCCGTTGCGTGGATTGGAATTTGTCACACGAAAAATAACGGCAACCTTGGCTCAGCAAGCCGCGGGTAATCAGCAGGTTTTGCGGCTCGGTAATCTCGATGCGAGACGCGATTGGAGTTATGCTGGTGACTTTGTCGAAGCGATGTGGAAAATGTTGCAGGTAGACGAGGCCGATGATTATGTCATCGCCTCGGGGGAGACGCATAGCGTGCGTGATTGGGTTGAGATTGCGGCTCAACATTTAGGCTTTGATATAGCATGGGAAGGTGAAGGTGTTGACGAGGTCGGCTTTGACCAAAAAACGGGCCGCCAGCTTGTTAATATCGACAAAGCTTTTTTCAGACCTAGCGAACCTGAGCCGATGCTTGGAGATCCGAGCAAGGCGCGAGAAAAATTAAACTGGAAACCCGCCGTAAATTTTGCGCGGCTTGTCGAAATGATGGCGAAAGCCGACTATGATCGGGCCAAAGCCGGTGGCGACTGGTTTTGATTTTAATTTAGGGGATTTTTTTGTCACAAACACCTTCACAGGGCGAGACGACCAGCCAAGAGCGTCAGCGCGGGCTTATACTTCTTTTCGTGAGCCTATTATCGCTTGGCATGGGGCAGTCACTATTTTTTGCTATTTTTCCACCGCTTGGAAGAGACCTTGGATTATCGGAAATTCAAGTCAGCGCAATTTTTACGTTGTCAGCCGTGTTGTGGGTCGTGATGAGCCCTTTTTGGGGCAAGGCGAGCGATCGTATTGGTCGTAAACCAGTAATACTGGTCGGCTTAGCTGGCTTTGGCATATCAACGGGCGGCTTTGGTATTTTGCTGTGGCTTGGCCAAAATGCTTTGCTAAGCCTCGTGCCACTTTATATTTTAATGATTTCTGTACGGGCTATTTTTGGTCTGTTTGGATCTGGGGCGCCGTCCGCCGCGCAAGCCTATATTGCCGACCGCACGACCAAGAAAGAACGTGCGAGTGGTGTGGCCGCCATAGGTGCGGCTTTTGGGATGGGTACAATTATGGGCCCAGGGTTTGCGGCAGCGCTTGCAGCCGTTCACTTGCTCGCACCTTTTTTCGCCCTCTCGGTTTTCGCACTTGGCAGCGCAATTGCCATTGCCTTGTTTTTGCCGGAGCGTAAGTCACCAAAACTTACGCAGGATAGCAACGTAAAACCTTTACGGTTACTGGATATGAGGCTACGGCCGTTTTTGTTTATGGGCGTAGTTGTATCGCTAACTCAAGCTGCGGTTATGCAGGTTGCGGCATTCTTTGTGATGGATACAATGCATCTCAGTATTGCTGAAACTGCGCAAATTGTTGGTATTGCTATGATGGCCATGGCGATGGCGACGTTACTGGCCCAATTGGTTATTATTCCGCGATTTAAATTATCTGTGCGGCAATTGCTATTCAGCGGCATCGTCATCACTATTTTCGGAACGGCATTGCTGCTTATTCCAGTGAGCGTCGGCTCCTTCGTTATAGCCCTAACCGTTCAGGGGCTTGGTATGGGGTTGCTGCGACCCGGTGTTGCAGCTGGCGCGTCATTGGCGGTTAGCGAGACGGAGCAGGGTGCCGCAGCTGGCTATATAGGCTCTACCGCCGCCGTTGGTATTATCTTTGTTCCATTGGTGTCGATGCCGGTTTATTTAATCAGCCCGACAGGCCCGTTTTGGATTGCGTTTATTCTATCTTTCTTGATGCTAATTATTCTACACGTCTCCGATATTGGGAGTCTTGAAGAAGAAGTTGATGGTCAAGACGTCGAAGCAAAAACGTTAAGTAATCCTGATCGGCATTAGTTTTTATTTATAGCTTAATATGGCCAGCGGCTCTCCACTGCTCCATTTGGGCTGCCACTGCGGCCGCAAAAGCATGCGGACGATCGAGCATGATATGATGATGTGCGCCCGGGATTTCATAGAAAGGCACGTCCGGTCGTTGGCAACGAACGAAGTCGATAATCTTTGGCTTGGTAAAATTACGGTCATCACTCTCGTGGCTTAGGCTTCCAAACATCATCGCCATTGGTGTTTGAATGTTGATAAACTTTTCGGCGAGATCTGAGCCAACAACGAAATCGTCATAGATCGCGCTGTCGAATTTCCATGTCCATCCAGTACCCTTGCCTTGGCGGTCATCGCGCAAAATTTCACTTTCGACTGACAAATCACGCAACGAGTGTTTAGCAATATAGTTAACGATAAACTCATTCTCACAAGGCTGTTCGGGCAGCAACCGGAAACGGTCCATTCCCTCGTCATGGCTTTCATATTGACGTGTAGGAATGCCAGCCGCTCGATCCGCATACCATTCCGTATGATATTCAGGGGGCGAGGTGACATAATCACAGATCAATGTGGCCGCGATTTCAGCTCCGTACAGCTCGGTAGCGATGACGCTGATCATTCCCCCAAAACTATGCGCAACGACCACTGGCTTACTTGCAAAGCCGCTTTGTCGGACGGTTTCAATTAGGGCTTCGGCCATAATCTCTCGGGAGTATTCAGGGAGCCAATCACTGTCGCCCATACCAGGAAAATCTAAAGCGACCATATGGTAGCTAGGGAATAATAGGGGGGCGATGAAATCAAACCACCGAGCATGGGCACCATTACCATGGACAAACACGATGCCAGGTGCCGGCTGCTCCGGCTTCCAGTTTCGTGTATGCAAATGCTTGCCGCGAAAGGCTATGCGATTGGCTGTGGGGGCGCATGAAAGCGCCTCTTGAAACCAACTCGGTTCAAAGTCAATACGTTCGCGCGCTGGCAATAATTCTTGTTGCCCACCATTCTTTAAAGTCATATTAAATCTCCCTGAGCGACGCACATTAGTGAAAATTGATTTTCTGCCAAGAGTTTTATTGATATTTGTCGCGTCATATTGACATTTATCGCCGATGCCAGTAGCTTTCGCCCAATCTTGAAGTGCGTTTGGGCACTGAATTAATTTATGGAGCCGACGATGAAAGTCCGCAACTCATTGAAATCCCTTAGGGGCCGCCACCAGAAGAACCAGTTGGTTCGTCGTCGTGGACGTTTATTTATTATCAATAAAGTTAACAAACGCTTCAAAGCGCGCCAGGGCTAAGCTCTAGGTCTTTTTATAAGCATCTGTTTTAATTCGCCTAATTTTGTTTGGTGCGAGTCAATTTTGATTCGCGCAGTATGTTTTAGACATATATTAAGTCAGAATTAGGCATATATTTCTTCACTTATTGGACAAATCTGATTCGCTGAGCCAAGATGCTGAGCGAATTTTTTGTTGGATATCCATCGTAAGATATCCAAGTCTTCAGTGTGGTGGGTTTCTAATTGTTTTTTCTTGTTCTGATCGCTTCCTTAGCAATAATTTTATTAATACTAATGCTGGCTTTATGGGCCCATGACGCCTATCTGCGCTTGCAAATTGCCAAAAGCTATCCAGCGATTGGTGAGATGCATGAGGGGAAAACAGCCCGGCTGCATGTCCTTCGGAAAGGCAAGGTGGGCGCTCAACCTATTGTTTTAATTCATGGGTCTAGCGGATCCTCGCGCGATATGATGCAAGCTTTCGGTCTAGCTCTCGAACAAAATTACGAAGTTCTATCCGTGGATAGGCCTGGTATTGGCTGGAGTGAAAACAAAATCCCTGACATTGAAATGTCCGATCCTCGCCAACAAGCGGCAGCTATTCACGAATTTGTTATGTCTCAGCTCGGGGGATCGAAGGGACAAAAGAAGCCGATTATCGTTGGGCATAGTTGGGGCGGTGCTGTCGCAGTCGCTTATTTAATGCAATTTTCCGATGATATTGCTGGTGTATTGTCGATCGCGCCGCCCCTATTTCCGTGGCGCGGGCCGCCAGCCTGGTATGAGAAACTGG
>ERZ887851.3753-NODE-3753-length-10742-cov-8.832600_pt1 | contig 10742 bp, 7 predicted proteins | sample MGYA00521100_ERZ887851 | MGnify/ENA primary metagenome ERZ887851 (study PRJEB32303, sample SAMEA104408602) | aquatic metagenome | biome: Brackish water; feature: Pelagic; material: water | place: Baltic Sea | collected 2014-06-06T16:11:00 | depth 11,444 m ...
TGTATATACAGCATATAACTAGCTATGCCCTCTTGCAGCCAGGCCTCTCTGCCCTCTGCCATAGAGGCCTGCTTGGCCACAAAGCCCCCTTTGGCGCCTGTGGGTACTATCACAGCATTTTTAACCTGCTGAGCCTTCACTAGGCCGAGCACCTCGGTGCGGTAATCCTCGAGCCGATCTGACCAGCGCAGGCCACCGCGGGCCACTTTGCCACCACGCAGATGCACACCCTCTACCCGGGGCGAATAGACAAAGACTTCAAAGGCAGGCTTGGGTTTAGGGGCCAGAGACAGTTTTGCAGACTCCAGCTTGACCGAGATATAGGATTTGTGGGTGCCATCGGCAAAGGTTTGGAAAAAATTGGTGCGCAGAGTTGCCTGAATCACCTCAAGATAGCCACGAATCACATTGTCTTCGCTGATATTGTCGACCGCATCCAGGGCTTCAACTATCTTATTAACCAGACCGGCCGAGCGGTCACTGCGGCTATTACCCGCATAACGGGGATCAAAATAACTTTTAAACAGTGCCACCAGATTGCGGGTGATATCCAGATAGCGAGACAATGTATCTGCAATAAAGTCCTGGCTGTAGGAAATGCCCAACTGTTTAAGGTAGCGAGCGTAGAGGCGCAACATAGCCACCGCGCGCCAGTCGAGACGCGCGCCTATAACCAGTCGGTTAAAGCTGTCATTCTCTGCATCGCCCTTCCATACGGTACTGAGCGCCTCTTTAAAACTGCCCTGCACCGCCGAGACATCCACATTCACGTCCAGGGAGAACGATAGATTAAATTCTTGCATCCACAGCTGATGCTCATTGTCTGGCTGTATCAGATAGGGATGCTCCATAACCACTCGGAACCCCAGATTCTCCAACATGGGAATCATATCTGAGAGTTCCAGAGGCGCATGGCGATGGAATAGCGCCAGCTGCAAGTCATTGTTCTCTGCCTGGTGCTGATGCTTTAGATCTATGGCCAGCTCAGTGGCATCCTCCAAGCCATCGAACAATGCTATATGAGCCAGCGCCTCATCCGGAGCATAGAGCTCTCTATAGGCCGAGGGAAAGGCGCTTCTAAAGCGCCGACCCAGAGCCAGGCCATCGGCCTCACCCAGAGTCTCCAGCGCACGGTCAGCAAAGGTATCGGACCAACCCCTGGTCACCTGCTTTACCAGCTCCTCAAGCTGCCTACCCTGTACCTTAAGTTTTTTCTTATTGCTGATCTGATAAACCAGGTAGATTCGCACCAACACAGATTCTGGCAAGAACTGGGTGCTGTATTCATTTTCTGTTGAATCCAGCTGCTCACCTATAACCTGCTGAATTTTCTGCCGGGCGCTGGTACTGAAATGTTCTCTGGGAATATAGACAATACAGCTGACAAACTTGTCGAAGGGGTCCGGGTGAACAAACACTCGCGTGGCTCGCCGCTCATAGATCTGCCAGATACCTATAATAGTTTCAGCCAGGGCCTCGCGGCCAACATGAAACAGCTCGTCCCGCGGATGGAAATCCAGAATTGCCATCAACGCCTTGCCATCGTGGCTATTGGGACTAAAACCAGAGTGCTCCAACACCCAGTTAACTTTTTTGCGCAACAGTGGGATACGCCGCGGACTGTAGGAATAGAACTGCGAGGTATACAGCCCAAGAAAGCGCACCTCACCAATGGGTTGCCCAGACTTATTGTAGCGTTTGACTACTATATAGTCTGAGTACACATCCCTGTGCACCCGCGAGCGCTCAGAGGATTTGGTCACAGCCAGAAGATCATCGCTCTGATAGAGCCCACTGACCCCAGGGCTCAACTCATCGATTAACTCCCGCCGAGCTTCGCGCCCGTATTTTTTAAACAGGCCGCAGCGGCTTTCTGGTACTTCGCACAGATACTGTTTGCCGCCCTCGGGCACCAGGTTATATTCGACACAGCCGGTAAAGGTAAAGTAACCATTGTAAATCCAGCGTAAAAACTCCAGAGACTCCTCCAGATCTTCAACCTCTGGAGCATTTTCTTGAAGTTCAACAATCAGGCCATCAACACGCTGGCGCATGGGGTCGAAAGCGTCGACCACTTCCTCCACATCGTCCAGAACGGCCATCAATTCGAGCTGCAGATCAGCCAACTCTGACTCGGCGTGAAGATCCACCTCGACAAGAATAAGCGCTTCGCGCTGAGCGCCCTCTAAATAATCCTTGTGGGTGCTTTCAAGCAACCCCTGATCATTGCGCAGGGCCCACACAGGATTACTCTGCAATGTATAGATATTAAGCCCGCGGCGGTTGAGTACAATGCGCAGGGAGTCCACCAAAAACGGCATATCCCGCTGATTGATATAGATACTGGTGTAGCGGCTGGACCAACCATCAGACTCAGGTCTAGGATTAAATACCCGCAGTGCTGCATGGCAGCCATTAACCGGCTCGGCCGCCAGCGCACTAAAACTGAGCAACCCCCAGAGACTGTGAAAAATATCCTCTGCAGGGCGATCTAAATAGTCGGCATCTGGATAAAAGTGCATGGCGCTGACAACAAACTGCTCAAATTGTCTAGCCTGGGATTTATTGAGATTCTTTTTGGCAATACTGGTCAGCGACTTTAGCAAATCAGTGCGCTGGCCTTTAGTTTTTGCATCCATGAGCGGGCTTTGAAACCTTTTTGTGTTTTATAAGTCTGTAATCTGGTGTTATTCAATGTCCTATATGCAGAGTAACAAATAGCAGTTGAATTTAGATACAAAAATTTAAACCATTTGCCAACAAATAATGACATTAGTTCTGTCTAAATATAGACCAAAATCCTGCCATTACAGGCCATATAAAACTGCATTTGAGACTTGCCCTCTTTGCAACTAAACTCTGCATCCGCTTTAACAACCGAACCAATTTTTAGGGGTTACTTTTGCACCAGAATATAAATCAACTCAAGGACTGGCTGGCCAGCAAAATTGTCGGCCAGGAACATCTGATAGAGCGATTGATGATCGCCTTGCTCGCCGATGGTCATCTTCTTGTAGAGGGCGCCCCTGGGTTGGCCAAGACCAAGGCTATCAAGACATTGTCCGAGGGTATGGATGCCGACTTTCACCGGGTTCAATTCACGCCTGATTTGCTGCCGGCGGATATCACAGGCAGTGATATCTATCGCCCCCAGGAAGGTACCTTTGAATTTCAGGCTGGGCCTCTATTTCACAACCTGGTACTGGCTGATGAAATTAACCGTGCGCCAGCCAAGGTGCAGTCTGCCCTGCTGGAAGCTATGGCTGAACGTCAGATATCCGTAGGCAAAAACACCTATCCACTGCCCGAGCTATTTCTGGTTATGGCAACCCAGAACCCCATAGAGCAAGAGGGTACCTACCCCCTGCCCGAGGCACAGATGGACCGCTTTCTGATGCATATTATGGTCGACTACCCGGCACCGGAAACCGAGCGTATGATCCTCAACCTATCCCGTCAGGAAGCACTGAAGGCTGAGCAGACCGGCGTCGAAGCTCTGACCCAGGAGACCCTATTTGAAGCTCGCAAGCAGGTGCTAGCCGTGCATATGGCCGAGCCTGTTGAGGAGTATCTGGTGCAACTTATTCTGGCCACCAGAAATACCAGTGCCTACGGCGGCGATCTGGCCCTGTGGCTAGACTTTGGCGCCAGCCCCAGGGCCACTATTGCCCTGGACCGCTGCAGCCGCGCACTGGCCTGGATGGAGGGGCGAGACTTTGTTACCCCAGACGATATTCGCGCTGTTGCTCAGGATGTATTGCGCCATCGTCTGATTCTTAGCTTCGAAGCTGAAGCTGCTGGCATCACCGCCAACCAGGTGATAGACAAACTGCTGGCCACGGTGCCCTCAGCCTAGCGGCCTGTCACTGATGAATCAGTCAGATAACAGCCAGCCAGGCAGCCAATCAGAGGGCGATCACCCAGCGATTGCCAATCTTAGCCATATGGTCAAGCTGCGCCATGGCGCTCGTGAACTGACTGGATTTCCCAGAATACAGGCGCGACAGATGCTTGCGGGCGGGCATAAATCTAAGTTTCGCGGTCGCGGTATGGATTTTGATTCGGTGCGCATCTATCAGCCCGGAGATGATGTGCGCAGCATTGACTGGCGAGTAACGGCCCGCACCCAGACTCCCCATACCAAAATTTTTACGGAAGAGCGCGAGCGCCCCATTTTGGTCATTAGTGATCTGCGAAGCTCTATGTTCTTTGGCAGCCAGCGACTCAAATCTGTGGTTGCCTGTGAAATCTCTGCCGCCCTGGCCTGGGCCGGTCTGGCAGCCAATGACCGGGCTGGCGGCCTGGTCTTTGGTGCTCAGCAACAGACTGATATTAAGGCTCGCCGCAGTCATCATGCGGTGCTGCAATATATTCACAGCCTGCAGGAGTTCAGCGGTAAGTTACTCAACCCAGAGCCAGACCGCTTTAGCCTTGCCCAGCTACTGGAAGAATCGCGACGTTTTATACTGCCTGGCAGCACCGTCTTTATTGTCAGCGACTTCCATGATCTGGATAACAGTTGCGAGCGCCATCTGTTCGAACTGGCGCGCCATGCCAACCTTAATTTCTGTCATGTTTTCGATAGCATAGAAACTGAGCTGCCACCGCCCTCAGTGTATGCAGTTACAGACGGCCAGCAACAGACCCTGCTGGACACTGGTAGCCAAAAACTGCGCCAGCGCTATGCGGATGCCTTTATGCAGCGCGGCCAGACCCTGCGCAAATTGAGCGAACAGCTTTCTGCTGGGCTGCTGCCCTTTGATACCGCCGACAATATAATGTCGGTGCTGGCCCGCGCCTATGGCAAACGTCGCAGCTCGTCTCGATCCAGCAGGTCAGCGCAACCATGAGTATCGCACCATGAACCCTAGCGACCCTCTGGCCGAACTGCGGGATATTCATCTGCCCAGTAGCGTATCAGCCTGGCCACTGGCCCCGGGCTGGTGGATACTTATTGCTATCGCCTGCGCTGGGCTGAGCGCACTGTTTATTGTTTGCCTTCGCCGCCACCGAGCCCGCCTCTATCGTCGGCAGGCCCTGATACAGTTGCAACAGATTGAGCAGAGTTCTAACAACCAGGTTGTGGCTCTGATAGAGCTGCTCAAGAAAACCGCCAATAGCGCTTACCCGGGCCAACATTACAGCAGCCTGAGCATCAATGAATTTTTTATATTCCTCGCGCAGAGCTGTCCGGCGGCACTGTTCCCCAAGCCGCCAGACAACCTCAATAGCCTGCTCTATGCAAAAGAGACCGAACTGGACCCTCAGCTCGCAGAACAGCTGATTAAAAATACAAGGGTCTGGATTCGCCAACACCTGCCCAGCCATAAACTGGATTATCAGTCCCTATGTTAAATTTAGTCTGGCCCTGGGTGCTGGCACTGGCCCCGATACCATTTATCTATCGCTGGTGGCGCAAACCAGCAGCCACTAATACCAGGGCACTGCGCGCACCATTGCTGGCCAGTGCGGCAGAGGGTATCAATAGCGCAGATGGCAGCCAGCAATGGCTGAGGCGATTACTGTTACTGCTGCTCAGCCTCTGTTGGCTAGCCAGTCTTTTGGCGCTGTCCCGACCCCTCTGGGTGAGCGAACCTGTGGCTCTGCCCACCGATGGTCGTGACATTTTATTAGCCGTAGATATTTCCGGCAGTATGGCGCGCGATGATATGGAGTTGCGAGGGCGACAGGTCAACCGATTAGTGGCGGTAAAATCTGTGGTCGGTGACTTTGTAGTGGAGCGCAAAGGTGACCGACTGGGGCTAATACTCTTTGGCGAAAAAGCCTATCTGCAGACACCGCTCACCTTCGATCGCCTAACTATGCAAACTCTGTTAAACGAGGCGCAAATTGGCTTTGCGGGTAACAATGGCACAGCTATTGGCGACGCCATAGGGCTGGCAGTTAAACGCCTTCAGGAACGCCCAGAAAATCATCGCGTGGTTATCCTGCTGACTGACGGTGCCAACAATGCCGGTGAACTGGATCCATTAAAAGCTGCAGATTTAGCCCGCCGCGCCAAGGTTAAAATCTACACCATAGGCATAGGTGCCGAGGTTCAGGAAACCTGGGGGCTGTTTGGCAAGCGAGTCACCAACCCCAGCGCCGATCTGGATGAAACTGCCCTCAGCAATATTGCAGAAGCCACTGGCGGCCAGTTTTTTCGCGCCAGAAATCCTCAGGAGCTGCAGGCAATTTATGCAGAACTTAACCGACTGGAACCCATAGAGCAGGATGCCGAAACCCTGCGCCCTATAGCTGCTCTATTTCACTGGCCTCTGGGCTTAGCCTTTGTGCTTAGCCTGTTGATCGCACTGCTACGTTTTGTTACAGGTAACCCCAGAGGTGAGCATGTCTGACTGGCTACCTGCCCTGAGCGATTTCCATTTTATGCGGCCCTGGTGGTTTTTGGGTCTGGTCCCAGCTCTGCTGGCCCTAGGTCTATACCAGTGGCGCAGGCGCAGTGCCGGTAATTGGGAGAAAATTATCAACCCAGCCCTGCTGCCCTTTTTAATGGAGGGCGCTGGCCTTAGCAGTCGTAAATCTAACTGGTTATTAACTGGCCTGGGTTTGGCCTGGGCAATTTGCTGCATCAGCCTGGCTGGTCCAACCTGGCAACAGTTACCTCAGACTGTGCTTAAACAGGACAGTGCTGCCATACTGGTATTTGATCTGTCCCCCTCCATGCTGGCCGAAGATGTTTCCCCCAGCCGCCTGGTCCGAGCGCGCTTTAAATTAATCGATATTCTTAACAGTCGCCGCGAAGGTTTTACTGCACTAGTAGTCTATGGTGGAGAAGCTCATACAGTGTCGCCCCTGACTGAGGACAACAATACCATCATCAGTCTGGTGCCCATACTGCACCCAACGCTCTTGCCAGAGTACGGCAGCAATACCGAAGAGGCCGTAGCCATGGCCATAGAACTGGCTGCCAATGGTGGCTATGAACAGGCTGATATTATTTTAATTAGCGATGGGGTTTCCCCCGCGGCCTTTGGCAGCATCAAAACAATTATCGGGCAAGCGGGAAAATATCGCCTATCAATACTTGGGGTGGGTACTGCCGAGGGTGCGCCAATTCCCCTGGGTAGCAGCGGCTTTGTTAAAGACCGCAGCGGCAGTATTCTTATTCCCAAGCTGGACTCAGCTTCAATGCAGAGACTGGCCAATAGCAATGCTGGTATCTATCGCGATATCAGCGCCGATGACAGCGATATCAATGATTTGTTAAAAGTCACAGAACAGGGTTTTACCGATGCGACCAGAGAGGTAGATCGCTCCTTTGATCTTTGGGATGACCAGGGCTTTTGGCTGATTGTGCTGCTTTTACCTGCATTGATCCTTAGCTTTCGCAAAGGCTCAGTGGTAGTGATACTGATCGCTCCGCTACTCAGCCTGAGCGAACCGGTCACCGCCTCCATCTGGCAGGACCTTTGGCAGAATCCAGACCAGCAAGGCCTAGAAGCCTTAGATGCTGGTGATGCAGCTGCGGCCCAGAGTCTGTTTGAAGATAGTCAATGGCGTGGCAGCGCTGCCTATCGCGCCGAGGATTACGCGAGTGCCATTGGTGAATTTATTGGCCAAGATAGCCCAGACGCCCATTACAACCGCGGCAATGCCCTGGCCAAGTCCGGAGATCTGGAGGGCGCTATCGACGCCTACAATAGAGCACTTGAGTTGCAGCCAGAGATGGAAGATGCATTAGCCAATCGCGACCTTGTCAAGAAGCTACAACAGCAGCAAGAGCAAAATAAAGAGCAGGAGCAGGATCAAGACCAACAATCAGATCAGCAACAACAAAACCAGGATCAGAACCAAGAGTCTTCACAACAGCAGAACCAAGAATCTCAGCAGTCACAGAATAAAGAGCAAGGGGAAGAAGGCAGCGAGCAACAGCAGGAGGCCAAGACACAAAAAGAGCAGCAGGAAGAGGAAGAGCAACAGACAGAGCGACAGCAGCAGCAAAAAGAACAGGAGCAGGAGCAGGAAGCCCAGCCCGCAGACCCTGAACTCAGTGACCAAGAGAAGCAAAACCAACAGGAAATCGAGCAGATGTTGCGCCAGGTACCAGATGATCCCGGCGGTCTGCTGCGAGAAAAATTTCGCTACCAGTCGCGGCAGCGTGCACTGGAGCAACGACGTCCCAAACCACCCAACGAGCAAGAGCGCTGGTAAATGAATGTACAGTCTTTAAAACTATTAATTGCCTTCTGTCTGATCACAGCCTCAGTTTTCAGCTGGGCAGAACTGACAGCTAAAGTTGACCGCAATCTGTTAGATACCAATGAAACAGTGCAGCTGGTGGTTCGCTACAGTGGCCAGGCAATGACCTCAGAGCCCGACTTTGGGGTTCTGCAAAAAGACTTTGACATACTCAGCAACAATCGCCAGCAGCAATACTCCTGGATCAATGGTCAATCTCAATCCTACACTGACTGGAATATGGTGCTTATGCCGAAGCGCAGCGGCACTATTCTAATTCCCTCCATCAGCTACAAAAATGAAGTGAGCAATGCCTTAGAAATAACTGTGCGCCCGGTCAATAGAATTACCGCAGGAGCAGGCAAGCAACCGGTTTATACCGAGACCCTGGTTGACAGACAGGCGGTCTATATTCAACAGCAAATTATTCTGACCCAGCGCCTGTACACCTCGGTGCAGCTCCAGGACCTGAGCCTATCGGAGCTGGAGATAGACAATGCTCTGGTAAGACGCATTGGTGAAAATCAATTTCAAAAAATGATTAATGGCCGCAATTATCTGGTTATAGAAGTCAAGTACGCGCTATTTCCTCAGGTCAGCGGAAAGCTGGATATTCCCCCCATGAGGTTCGGCGCTTTTGAGAGTAGCAGTCGACAATTTGGTGCTTTCTCCAGTCGCGGCAAGCAGCTCTTCCGCAATACTCAGGCCAAGACCATAGATGTGATGGCCAAGCCCGCCCATATAGCACCGGCCGAATGGATGCCCAGCAGCAGGGTCGAACTGCAGGAACAGTGGAGCAGCGACATCAATAATTTAACACTGGGTGAGCCAATCACCCGAACCATTAGCCTGAGCGCGCAGGGCCTGACCGGAGCTCAGATTCAACCCTTAGCCAATCCAGAGAGTACTGATTACAAAACCTATCCGGACCAAGCAAAAATTGAGGAGCAGATAAGCTCCGCCGGTATCCTCGGCACCCGCACTGAAACAGTGGCTCTGGTACCTATGCGTTTGGGGGAGATTCTTATGCCGCCCATTGAAGTGCGCTGGTGGGATACCGAAAACCAGCGCATGCGGACTAGCACAGTACCAGCGGTAACCTTACAGGTGGGCGCTGCCGCTACTATTACATCTGCGCCCCTGTCCCAGCTGCAGGCAGATCAGCCGAGCACCCCACTGGCACTGACACCGCTGAGCATACAGCCAGAACCACTGGAACAATCAGCACTGGTCAAATGGTCGCTGGCATTTAACGCACTGCTGCTTACCGCCCTAATTGCACTGTTTACAATACGCAGAAAACAACCCTCGCGGCGCAGCCCTCAACAGACCGCTGATGATAGTCTGCAGCTCAGTCTCAGCCAAAAATTAAAGCTGGCAGAAAAACAGGCTGGAGAAAATAATCTCACCGGCATGCGCGATAGTATTTTGGACTGGGGTAAAACACTGCTCACCAACAACCCGCCAAGCACATTGAAACAGCTAGCAGACCAACTGCAAGATCAAAATCTAAAAGCAGCATTTGAACAGCTGGATCGCCAGCTATATAAAGGCGATAACTGCGCTGATGATCTAGACCTAAAGAGGCTTATCAAACAGCTTAGAACCAAGTCTTCAAGAATAGCAACTGGGGCTAAAAAGCAACCTAAAGGACAGGTATTAAATTCACTATACCCTGGCAAACAATAAACTCCAGACAGCGAAAATAGGCTATATTCCGGTTTACTTTGTAGGCCCAGAGAAGCACTTTAGGTAAAACAATAACTAGAGGAAGCACCCAAATGTCAGAGCAGCCTTATGAGCACCAGAGTGAAAACCCCAGCCCCCATGACCACAATGACCAAAAAACCCTCAGCCAGAAAAATGCTGCAAGCTATTGGCAGGCCAATCTGCGCTTGCTGGCAAAGCTTTTAGCCATCTGGTTTGCCCTGTCATTTGGCTGTGGAATTCTTCTGGTTGACTGGCTGGACCAGTTTACCTTTTTCGGCTTTAAGCTGGGTTTCTGGATTGCTCAGCAGGGAGCTATCTATGTATTTGTTGCGCTGATATTTATTTACGCCTGGCGCATACAGATTATTGAACGTCAATATGGCGTTGATGACGATGCTGAGGAGAGTTCAGTATGAGCACTCAGCTACTGACTTATTTATTCGTGGGTGCCTCCTTTGCACTCTATATAGGCATTGCCATCTGGTCGCGCGCAGGCTCCACCAAAGATTTCTATGTGGCCGGTGGTGGCGTACATCCGGTGGTCAATGGTATGGCCACTGCAGCCGACTGGATGAGTGCGGCTTCGTTTATTTCTATGGCTGGCATTATTTCCTTTATGGGCCGCGACGGCTCTGTCTATCTGCTCGGCTGGACCGGTGGCTATGTGCTGCTGGCACTGTTGCTGGCGCCCTACCTGCGTAAGTTTGGTCGCTTTACGGTGCCCGACTTTATTGGCGAGCGCTACTACTCCAAGACAGCGCGCATAGTGGCGGTTATCTGCCTGATCTTTGTGTCCTTTACCTATGTGGCCGGCCAGATGCGCGGTGTGG
>ERZ887851.3759-NODE-3759-length-10734-cov-7.787246_pt1 | contig 10734 bp, 13 predicted proteins | sample MGYA00521100_ERZ887851 | MGnify/ENA primary metagenome ERZ887851 (study PRJEB32303, sample SAMEA104408602) | aquatic metagenome | biome: Brackish water; feature: Pelagic; material: water | place: Baltic Sea | collected 2014-06-06T16:11:00 | depth 11,444 m ...
TCATGTGACGGGTATAATGGCAGATTTTCCTTTGAAACCCAATCTATAGCTGACGAAAAATATAGTCGCCTCCGCGACTAGATAAAAGCCAGTTTAGGCCAGTCTATGGCTATTTAAGGGCAGTTTAGGACCAATCAGGGATTGTCTCACGCGCCAATAGCTCTTCAACCGTCGGTCTAGCACGCGCCACAAAATACGAGCCATCACGCACCAGAACTTCTGGTGCTAATGGGCGTGTATTATACGTTGAACCTTGAACCGCTGCATAAGCTCCTGAGGTGAAAATAGCCAATAGGTCGCCCGCTTTTAGCGTTGGTAATTCGCGATCTTTACCTATGAAGTCACCACTTTCGCAGACAGGGCCGACAACATCCCAAAGAGCCGATTCATTGTCGGTTTGCGCAGTTGGATGAATTTCGTGAAAGGCACCATAAAGCGTCGGGCGCATTAACTCCGTCATGGAGGCATCAACGATCAGGAAGTTTTTGACCTGGCCACGTTTTTCTCTAATCACCGACGTCACAATAATACCTGCATTGCCAGCGATCATCCGTCCAGGCTCAAGAATAATTTGACAGCCACTGGCTCCAAATATCTCACCAATCAGCTGAGCATATTCCTGGGGTGACGGAGGCTTGTCATTGTCAGACTGATACGGCACACCTAATCCACCGCCCAAATCCAAGTTTCTGATATTGTGCCCAAGCTCTTTAAGCCGTGCCAACAAGCCAGCCACTTTCTCAAACGCCTTACGAAATGGTAAGAGGCTTGTGATCTGACTGCCAATGTGAATATCAATTCCCACGACTTCAATATTAGGTAATTCTGCCGCAAGCTTGTAGGCGTGCTCGACATCGTCCCACGCTACACCAAATTTATCCTCAGCTTTTCCCGTTGATATTTTTTCGTGCGTACCCGCATCAATATCCGGGTTCACGCGAAAAGCCACAGGGGCAATCATATCGAGTGCCTCTGCTGTTTGCGATAATTCGTGCAATTCGCTTAAGCTCTCAACATTGAATTGTACAATGCCGGCTTCCAGTGCTTGCTGCATTTCTTTGCGTGTTTTACCGACGCCGGAGAAAACAATTCTTTGTGCCGGAATGCCAGCTTTGAGTGCTCGCTTTAACTCACCACCAGATACAATATCGGCTCCAGCGCCGCACGCCGCTAATGTGGATAATACCGCTAGATTGGAATTCGCTTTGACGGAAAAGCATAAAAGCGCTTTCGGCGCTATACCTGCATTATCCAGCGCATTGGCAAGCGTCTTGTAATGGTGTTCCAATGTAGCGGTGCTATAACAATAGAAAGGCGTGCCAACCTCCTGGGCGATTTTGGATATGGCAACGTCCTCGGCGAAGAGTTCGCCATTACGAAATTCAAAATGGTTCATTTGCTAGCGCGCTCCCTCAGACATTGTTGCTGAAGGCTCCAACGGCAAAGTTAAATTTCCTCGTTTGCCACAAGCTTCAACGCTAACAGCCAACCCCATAATGGCGAAGGCTAACAATATATTTTTAAGCCTCATAACGCCCTTCCTTTTGCAACTGTGTTAACCAATCGCTCGCACTCTTTCGCACATTGTCTGGTGCTGTGCCGCCAAAGCTAGTTCGGCTCGCGACGGAGTTTTCAACTCCAAGCACCGTAAATACGTCTTCTGTGATCCGCGCATCGACCGCCTGCATGTCGGTTAAAGATAAAGCCTCAAGCCCACATTTTTGAGTTTCTGCGAGAGCAACCAATGAACCCGTTATGTGGTGCGCATCGCGGAACGGAATATTTAATTCACGCACAAGCCAGTCAGCTAGGTCCGTAGCCGTGCTAAAGCCAGCTCCTGCAGCGGACTTCATCCGTTCGGCATCAATTCCCATTTTATCCATCATGCCCGCCATGGCCGCCAAGCAAAGTGACAGACTGTCTAACGCATCAAAGACACCTTCTTTATCTTCCTGCATGTCTTTTGAATAAGCCAATGGCAGGCCTTTCATGACAATCAGAAAACCGGTTAGGGCACCGATGATGCGACCTGATTTTGCCCGTACGAGTTCGGCAGCATCCGGATTGCGTTTTTGCGGCATGATAGAAGAGCCGGTTGAAAAAGCGTCGGGTAGTTCGAAAAAGTGAAACGCGCTCGATGCAAAAATAACGATCTCTTCGGCTAGACGCGACAAGTGAGTAGCGCAGATAGATGCGGCCGACAAAGTCTCTAGCGCGAAGTCACGCGCAGAGACGCTGTCGATGGAATTTGCGGTTGGCCGATCAAAGCCCAGCGATTTTGCCGTTAGTGTACGGTCAATCGGGAACGACGTTCCAGCCAGTGCGGCGGCCCCCAATGGGCATTCGTTTAAACGTTTGCGGGCATCGAGAAAACGGCCTTTATCGCGCGCTAGCATCTCGACATAAGCTAGCAGGTGATGGCCAAACGTAACCGGTTGCGCATTTTGTAAATGCGTAAAGCCAGGCATAATCGTTTCAGCATGGTCTAGTGCGCGGGTCGCCATAACGTGCTGAAGCTTTGTGATTTGGCTATCAATATGATCAATGGTGTCGCGCACATAAAGGCGGAAGTCTGTGGCGACCTGGTCATTGCGAGAGCGAGCTGTATGCAGCCGACCTGCGGTTGGACCAATTAATTCGCGCAACCGATCCTCGATATTCATGTGAATATCTTCCAAGGCGCGTGAGAATGTAAACGAGCCATCCTTGATTTCGGCCTCTATTTTATCAAGGCCTTGAATGATTGCATTGCCATCAGCCGGCTCTATAATGCTTTGTTGGACGAGCATCGCGGCATGCGCACGTGACCCTTTTAAGTCTTGTGAATAAAGACGCTGGTCAAATCCGATGGATGCGTTTATCTCTTCCATTATGTCGTCGGGGCCGTCGCCAAATCGGCCGCCCCACATGCGATTACTCATATTTCACTCCGCTATAAGAGAGCCAGATGCCAGAACAGTTACCTAAAAAACAAAAAATATCCCGTCTTTGGATTATAGTCGCTATTAGCTTGGCTGTCGCGCTCGCTCTTATCCTTGCTTATGTTTATGCTTCCCTATACCTGAGTGAGGGGTCTAAAGGCAACCCAACAACCACGTCTTCGGAAAAGTCTATTTCGGCTGAGTTGGAGTTGCAAAGCAAGTTTATTCGCCATGCAGAGCCCAAGGAAATTCCGATTATTGAATTTAGTACTGAAGACGGCACGCAAAAAACCTTTCAAGACTTTGAAGGCGAGTTATTACTCGTTAACTTTTGGGCGACTTGGTGCGCGCCTTGCCGCCGTGAAATGAAACAATTGGATAATTTACAAGCGCATTTTGCTGGTCAAGGCTTGCGGGTTATCGCGATTAGCCTAGATCGCGGCACGATCGAGCGTCCCAAAGAGTTTCTTGATGAATTGGGCGTAACTCATTTGGCGCGTGGCTATGACGCTAAGCAGAAAATGGCACAAAAGCTGCGCTTGGTAGGTCTACCGACAACGCTTGTTATCACTCCCGATGGCCGCGAACTTGGCCGTTTACAGGGGGAAGCCGAATGGGATGGTGAAGCTGCTATTAAGTTCATCGAGAGTTTATTTTTAGACCTACCGCCTGCATAGGTTCAAGACTAGGTTCAAGACTAGGTTCAAGACTAGGTTCAAGACTAGAATACGATTTGTTGGCCGCTCGATCAATATTTAGCCGAATGAGACTAGCGACGACAGTTTAGCGGGTAGGTACGGGCTCGGGACCGCTATAATCATAAAAGCCGCGGCCCTTTTTACGGCCTAACCAGCCACCTTCAACATATTTTACTAATAATGGGCAGGGACGGTATTTGCTGTCTCCGAGGCCTTCATATAGCACTTGCATAATGCTTAAACAGGTATCTAAACCAATGAAGTCAGCTAGCTGAAGTGGCCCCATACGATGGTTGGCGCCAAGCCGCATGGCTTTATCAATACCCTCCACCGAACCCACGCCTTCATAAAGCGCATAAACGGCTTCGTTGATCATTGGTAGTAAAATTCGGTTGACGATAAAGGCTGGAAAATCTTCAGCAACGGCGCTGGTTTTGCCCAATTTATCAACAATCGCGGCAACGGTTTCAAATGTCTCATCGCTCGTCGCAATACCGCGGATAATCTCAACCAGCTCCATAATAGGCACTGGGTTCATGAAATGCATGCCGATAAATTTTTCAGGGCGATCCGTAACCGATGCTAAGCGTGTAATAGATATCGACGAGGTGTTGGAAGCAATAATTGTTTCCGGTGGTAATATCGCGCTGACTTCGCGTAAAATATCACCCTTCAGGCTCTCATTCTCTGTCGCGGCCTCAATAACGAGGTCGGCCTCCGCCAGTGTGAACAAATCCGGCGCTGCATGAATACGCGCCAAAGCCTTACTGCGGTCATCTTCCGTAATACGCTGGGATGCGGCTTGGCGGCTTAGGTTGCCATTAATGGTCGCAAGGCCCGCATCAACGCGTTCCAGAGAAATGTCGTTTAGCAGTACTTTAAATCCTGCTAGGGAAAAAACATGAGCTATGCCGTTGCCCATTTGGCCTGCGCCAATTATGCCAACGGTTTGCGTCATATTCTGTCTCCCTAGCCGAATTAAAGTATTTCGAGACTTGTAGCTTAGGACTAAAGACCTATTGCGCCAAGCTCTTCTTCAAGTTCAGGAACAGCGGTAAATAGATCTGCTACCAAGCCGTAATCAGCAACCTGAAAAATTGGTGCTTCTTCGTCTTTATTGATTGCAACAATCACCTTGCTGTCTTTCATACCCGCGAGATGCTGGATCGCTCCAGAGATGCCGACGGCAATATAAAGGTCTGGAGCAACAACTTTACCTGTTTGACCAACCTGATAATCATTTGGAACGAAGCCAGCGTCTACTGCGGCGCGCGAAGCACCAACAGCGGCGTTTAGCTTGTCTGCAACTTTTTCAAGCATCGCAAAGTTTTCACCTGATTGCATTCCGCGACCGCCGGAAACAATAACTTTGGCCGCTGTAAGTTCAGGACGATCCGATTTAGTCAACTCTTCGCCAACAAATTCAGACAAGGCAGGAAGATCGCCAATAGTGGCGGCTTCAATCGCTGCACTGCCAGTAAGCTCTGCAGCTTTGAAGGCCGTTGTACGAATTGTAAGTACTTTTTTAGACTCGCTTGTCGAAACCGTCTGAATTGCGTTACCAGCATAAATCGGGCGCTCAAACGTATTTGCATCAATAACCTTCGACACGTCAGAGACTTGCGAGCAATCAAGAAGAGCCGCAATGCGTGGCGAGAAGTTTTTGCCATTTGTCGTTGCTGCGGTAACGATCGCATCATAGCTTCCAGCCAAAGATACAACCAAAGCTGCAACAGGTTCGGCTAGCATTTTATCAAATGCAGGCGCGTCAGCCAGTACGACTTTGCTGATACCAGCAATTTTACTCGCCGCGTCGGCAACCGATGCACAACCTGAACCCGCGACTAACACATGAACATCTCCACCTAGTTCAAGCGCCGCTGTCGCGGCTTTAACAGTGGCTTCGCTTAGGTCTGAATTATTATGTTCTGCAATCAATAGTACTGACATTAGAATACTCCTGCTTCATTTTTGAGCTTATCGACAAGCTCGTTAACGCTTTCCACTTTAACACCAGCTTGACGTTCGGCTGGCTCAGTAACTTTAACGGTCGTTAGACGCGGCGCGACATCGACACCATAGTCTTCCGGAGTTTTCTCATCGATAGGCTTTTTCTTTGCTTTCATAATATTTGGCAAAGATGCATAACGTGGCTCATTCAAACGAAGGTCAGCGGTGACGATCGCTGGAGTTGCCAGCTTAATGGTCTGAAGACCACCATCGATTTCGCGTGTGACAATTAGCTTGTCACCATCTTGTTTGATTTCAGATGCGAAGGTTCCTTGTGCCCAACCCAACAGAGCTGCAAGCATTTGGCCGGTCTGATTGTTGTCGCCATCAATCGCCTGTTTACCAAAGATCACCAAACCTGGCTGCTCTTCCTCAACGATTGCTTTCAAGATTTTAGCAATAGCTAGTGGCTCAGCTGCTTCATCTGTTTTGACGAGAATGCCACGATCGGCTCCCATAGCTAGGGCTGTGCGAATTGTTTCTTGTGCCTGTGTTGGGCCCACGGAAACAACGATCACCTCAGTGGCGATACCAGCTTCTTGGAGACGCACGGCCTCTTCGATAGCGATCTCACAAAATGGGTTCATCGACATTTTTACATTGGCCAGGTCTACACCAGACTGATCTGCTTTAACCCGGATTTTAACGTTATAGTCTACAACCCGTTTAACGGGCACGATTACCTTCATGCTTCTGCTCCTAATTTTGATGGGCAAACTGGCTTTAATTGAGGCGCAAATTACGCCGAGAGTGGGTCTAAGTCAAATCCTGATCATTATACAAACTGCGTCAAAATTGTCTGTTTTGATGCTTTTCTGGCTCAATTTAGCTAAAAATAGGCTAATTATGCGTTTGATTAGCGTTAGTTAAGCATGTGGGAGCAAATTTCTAGTGATTAGCACCGACTTGCCACAAAATATCGCCCTTGCCTTGATTATTGGCCCATCGGGCGGCAACAAAAGCTAGATCAGACGCTCTATTAATGAATTGCTTCGCATTTTCACCAATTTTCTCATTATTCAGCACTTCCATTGCGATCATATCTCGTTCAGCGCGCCGCAAAATGGTTCGGGCGAGGTGCAAATAGGCCGCTGCGGGAGTTCCGCCGGGTAAAATGAACGAGCTGAGAGGCTCTAAGTCCTTGTTTAGTGTGTCAATCTCAGACTCGAGGCGCGCAACTTGCTTGGTGCTAATGGCTAGTCGATGGGCATTTTGTTCACTATTGGGCTCGTCTTCGGGGGTCGCAAGCTCAGCCCCCAAGTCGAATAAATCATTTTGCAAACGCTCAATAATCTCTTTGATTAGGCCTTCCGCATGGATACGCGCAATTCCGAGCGCGGAATTAGCCTCGTCGACGGCACCATATGCGGCAACACGAAGATCATTTTTATGACGCCGCGTACCGTCGGCCAGAGAGGTTTCCCCCTGATCGCCTGTTTTGGTATAAATCCGAGTTAATTTGACCATGCACGCGTTCCTCTAACTCCAGCCTCTAAATCAAGTCTCTAAATCAAGTCTCTAAATCAAGTCTATTCGCAATTTAGGATTGTTGCGAAACATAAAAGAAAATCATAACCAGAACAACGACAGCAAATTGCAGCCCGACGCGCCAGCGCATAAGTGTTTGCGAGAGGGTCGAACTGCCACCGCGCACCATATTTAACAGGCCCAGAAGTAACACGATGGTAACGGCGACGATGCCGATGGGAATTAAATAGGTAAGGATGTTCATTTTATATCCGTTTCAATCAAGGTGGCTGATAAAGTAATAGTTAGTCTCTCGTGCCGAACGTTCAAGCCTAGATTTCACTTTAGCTTATGCCTCACGTCTGGCAAGGCGGCAGATTAACTCACTTGGTTTTAGCTCATTACGTCGGTCAGCGCTTCGCTTAGCTGCTTAGATAGCGTGTCTCTGGATACAGCGTCACCGAGCCCGACAGGTCTAGGTAAATGTTCAATAATTCGATCTGGCGACCAGCCCAAGGCCTCAAGCTCACGGAAGCCTGTATCTCCAGCCGTTTTAGAGAAGCGTCGGCCATCCAAGTGGCCTATCAGCGGGTGATGGGCGTAGACCGGCGCCGGGATCTCGAGTAAAGCTTGTAAAATACGTTGTATATGGGTCGCCGCGAGTAAGTCGGCTCCACGTGTCACGTGGGAAATTTTTTGAAATGCGTCATCAATAACAACGCTAAGATGATAGCTCGTCGGCACATCTTTACGGGCAATGACGACGTCACCAAACTTATGCGCGTCGACTTGGATTTGTTTTTTTTGTTCCAGAGATAGGTCTTCACTATAGCATTCCGTGAAAAATAACGGGCCACCATTATCGGCCTCTGCCATCGCTTGAGCTTTCTTAATATCCAGCCGCCATGCGTAATCTCTGCCTTCCCACATCATGGCCTGGCGCTTACTTAGGCTGATGTCGCGGTAGAGGCCGGGATATACAAGTGCGCCGTCGGGATCGCGAGGCCAAGCTTTTAAGCCACCTGGTGCAGCTTCAATATGTTGACGAATTTCACTGCGCGTTGCCCAACAGGGATAGAGAACGCCCAGCTCTCGTAATCGGTTTAAATGGGTTTGGTAAACGGCAAAGCGCGTTGATTGGCGCAACACAGGTGCGGCGTAAGATAATCCGATCCAGCTCAGGTCGGATGAAATAGCATCTACATGTTCTTCGCGCGCACGTCCGATATCGATGTCTTCAATTCGCAATAAGCATATACCGTTTCGAGCTCGAGCAAATTGCGCAGCAATATAGGCGGAGAAGACATGGCCTAAATGCAGTCTACCATTTGGGCTAGGAGCAAATCGCGTAATAATTTCCATCGCTATACTATCGATATACCATTGTCATATTTAAGCACCATCTTCGTGCGTTACCGTTCGGCCAATTAAAATAGTTTTGCCACTTGCTCGCGGCTTTTCTTAACGCTTAACTACCACGGATGAAAATTTTGCGAAACCAGTCAGATCTTATTAAGGCCGTTGGCGAGCTTGTCAGTATGGATCCCCATCTCGCGATGGCGGTTGAGCGCGCCGGCATCCCAGAGTTGCGGACACAGAGGTCTGGCTTCGAGGGGTTGATTTCAATTCTGGTTAGCCAGCAAGTATCTGTTGCTGCGGCACGCGCTATTGAAACGCGTTTGTTTGATTTGCTGCCCGATCCACATCCAGCCGCTTTTATGGATTTATCTCCGGAGCAATGTCGCGCTGCCGGATTGTCGGCACCCAAACAGCGGTATTTGCGCGAGCTGTCCTCGTGTATTTTAAGCGGTCAGCTTGATCTCGATAGTTTTGACGCATTGTCTAATGATGAAATACGTAGTCAGTTGCAAGCGGTTAAAGGGGTGGGGCCTTGGTCAGCTAATATTTATCTTATGTTTGCATTGCGGCGTGCCGATAGCTTTGCTGGTGGCGACTTGGCTTTGCAAGAGGGGTACCGTCGGCTCGCAGATTTAGAGGCGCGCCCGAGTGCCAAAGAAATGGATGGAATTGCGGTTCGCTGGAGCCCTTATCGTGCTGCAGCGGCACTTATATTATGGCGCTATTATGCGCATCTTCCGATTTCGGAAGGTTAGAGATTGTTTGATGCGAGAGCAAAAAAACGTGCAAAACACTCCGAGAATATGTGTGTTTGGCCACGAATCGGCAATACTAATTTGCAATATCAGGCGGTAGTCCTAATTGATGTAGTGGATAATTGGGTCATGTAACTGAAACATTTTATTTTGAGAAAAATGAAGGGAAAACGGGGAAGCAATGCAAGGCAATTTGAACGTGGCTCAATTCAAAGAAGTCTCTGGGGTTTCAGAGGCCAGCAGCTTTGAGCCAAATTTTTCAAATCCTGAGTCCTGTCCAGCCTTGGTGTTGAATGCAGACTTTCGCCCGCTGAGCTATTACCCGTTGTCGTTGTGGTCTTGGCAAGACGCTATCAAAGCCGTGTTTTTAGATCGTGTGAACATTGTTAGCGAGTATTCTACCTGCGTGCATTCGACGACGATGGAGTTTGCTTTGCCTAGCGTGGTGTCGCTGAAGTCATATGTTAAGCCGCCGGCTTTTCCAGCTTTTACCCGCTTCAATCTATTTTTGCGCGATGGTTTTTCCTGCCAATATTGTGGCAAGCATGGCGACCTGACTTTCGATCATGTTATTCCGCGCCGCGCGGGTGGGCGTACAACATGGGAAAATGTTGTTGCCGCCTGTTCGCCGTGCAATTTGCGCAAGGGCGGCCGTATGCCCAAGCAGGCCAGCATGTTTCCGCGCCAGGCGCCGCGCCAACCCAATGTATTTCAGCTACATGAAGTTGGCCGGAAATTCCCACCTAATTATATGCATGAGAGTTGGCAGGATTATCTTTATTGGGACACCGAGCTAGAGGCTTAAGCTTGGCTGGTTAAGCTAGTAACTATACTTTTTTAGATACAGCTATTGCCGTCCGACAGCCAAAGCCGATCAACGACCTTAAGAGTGTATAACCCGTTGCTTCTTCGGCACCATGTTCTAGGGCTGTCTTGCGATGTTCTGCTTCATCTGCCTGAAAACGACGAATGGTATCGGCCAGATCTTGATGGTCCGGGTCATCACCAATTTCTTCAAGCTGCTCGGCATAATGCTCGTCAATTACTTCTTCAACGGCTGCCGTACAAGCCATTGCCGCCTTTTCACCCATGAGTGCAGTCGCGGCGCCCAACGCAAAACCAGCCATATCCCAAACTCCAGATAGAGCTGTCGGGCGAACTTTATGTTTCACGAGTAAGTCGTCAAAATGCGTTAGGTGCTCTTGTTCTTGCTCGGCCATATGACGGATGAGATCGGACAATGCCTGCTTGTCTTTGAGGGCTGAGAATACCGCTAATTGACCATCATAAATTCGTACAGCGCCGTGTTCACCAGCATGGTCGACGCGTAATAATTCTTGTAAGTCCGGCATATTCAATTTTATCCTAAATAATAATTATGATCTCAAGTTTTCGTTGGCTTCGTGCCCCAGAAGCGGTAGCTGCCGGATAAAGCTATCAGAGATAAGCCTAAACTAGCAATAAAATTATATCCCGCAAGCGATATTCCAAACAAGGTAAAAGCGGCGGCATCGCAACGAATAA
>ERZ887851.3760-NODE-3760-length-10733-cov-60.822907_pt1 | contig 10733 bp, 10 predicted proteins | sample MGYA00521100_ERZ887851 | MGnify/ENA primary metagenome ERZ887851 (study PRJEB32303, sample SAMEA104408602) | aquatic metagenome | biome: Brackish water; feature: Pelagic; material: water | place: Baltic Sea | collected 2014-06-06T16:11:00 | depth 11,444 m ...
AGGCCATCATCGAGGCACTGGTCGGATCCTGCAGGCGGCCCTCGTCGATGGCCTGTAGGGCCTCAGCGAGATCCACCCGTCCGTCGTAGAGGGCCCGGCCCACGATCACCCCCTCCACCCCTAGGGGCGCCAGGCTCAGCAGCGACAGCAGGTGCTCCAGGTTGCCGACGCCGCCAGAGGCGATCACTGGCACGGCACTGGCCTCGGCCATGGCCCGCAGGGCTTCGAGGTTGGGGCCCGCCAGGGTGCCGTCGGTGGCGATGTCGGTGCTGATGATCGCGGCGATGCCGCTGGCGGAGAAGCGCCGGGCCAGTTGGGTGGCCTCGGTGCTACTGTCTTCGATCCAGCCGCGGGTGGCCACCTTGCCGTTTTTGGCGTCGATGCCCACCACGATCCGGCCGGGATAGCGCGATGCCAGCTCATCGACTAATTCGGGTTGCTCAAGAGCCACGGTGCCGAGGATGACCCGATCCAGTCCGAAGCTCAGCAGCTCCTCGGCCCGTTCGGCGCTGCGCACCCCACCCCCCAGCTGCACGGGGATGCTGAGGGCAGTGGTGATCGCCTTCACGGCCGCATCGTTGATTGGTTGGCCGCTGCGGGCGCCATCTAGATCCACCAGGTGCAGCCGCCTGGCTCCCTGCTGCTGCCAGCTGAGGGCCTGGGCCACTGGGTCGTCGGAGAAGCGCGTTACCTGGTCGTAGTCGCCCTGGTGCAGCCGCACGCAGTGGCCATCGAGCAGGTCGATGGCGGGAATTATCTGCATGGCTGCTGGAGGCAATTGCTGCCAGCCAGGCTGCCAGAGCTGCCGGTTGCGCAGCTCAGCTAGCGGCACCACCAGCCGAAAGCCCCGCTCCAGCACCGCCTGGAGTTCCACGGCCCGTTCCGCGCCCTGGCCCCGCTCCCCCAGCAGGGAGAAGTGGCGATAGCCGCGGCTGCCCGCTCGCCACAACTTAATGGCGGCGGGCTGGGCGGTGTAGGCCTTGGCCAGACGCATTATTGAGAGGGGCAGATAAAGACGCTGGCGGCGCCACCGATCGAGCGGATCGACACGGGCATCACGGTGGTGGAGTAACCGCCAGCTAGCCGGGGGTTTGAATGGCGCCCAGTTTCGCGTCCCGTGGGCAGCAGCATGAACATCCTGGTGATGGGCGGCACCCGCTTCGTGGGCAAACCGCTGGTGGAGCGGCTGCAGGCTGAAGGCCATGCCCTCACCTTGTTTACCCGTGGCAACAAGCCAGCGCCGGCTGGGGTGGAGCACCTGATCGGCGACCGCAGCACTGCTGGGGGGCTGGAGCCGCTGGTGGGTCGCAGTTTTGATGTGATCGTCGATAGCTCGGGCCGCAGCCTTGAGGATTCCCGCGCTGTGATCGAGCGCACCGGGCCTCCGGCCCATCGCTTTGTTTATGTGAGCTCGGCTGGCGTCTATGCCGACAGCGAGCTTTGGCCCCTCGATGAAAACAGCCCCGTTGATCCCGCCAGCCGCCACGCTGGCAAGGCCGAAACGGAAGCCTGGCTGCGCAGAGAGGGCATCGCTTTCACCAGCTTCCGGCCCACCTATATCGTGGGGCCGGGCAACTACAACCCTGTAGAGAGCTGGTTTTTTGATCGCATCGTGCACGGCCGGCCCGTGCCCCTGCCCGGTGATGGCAGCACGATCACCCAGCTGGGCCATGTGGCAGACCTAGCCGCCGCCATGGCTCGCTGCATCGAGGTGGATGCCGCCGCCAACCGCATCTACAACTGCACCGGCAGCCAGGGCGTCACCTTCCGCGGCTTGGTGCAGGCAGCGGCCCGGGCGGCCGGCAAGGAGCTCGCTTCTGTGGAAATCCGCAGCTTCGATCACGCTGCTCTCGATAAAAAAGCCCGCAAGGCCTTCCCGCTGCGCCTGGCCCACTTCCTCACCGACACCACCCGGGTGCGGCGCGAACTGGCCTGGGAGCCGGCCTTTGACCTTGAGGCCACCATCGCCGACAGCTACACCAACGACTACGCCCTGCGGACTCCCACCAGCCCCGATTTCTCCGCAGACGAGGCCTTGATCGGCTGAGCTTCTTTGCCGCAGCTGGGAGGCCTATTTCCATAGGCTCCTGCCATGAACTGGACTACCGACTCCATTCCCGATCAGGCCGGACGCTTGGCCCTGATCACCGGCGCCAATAGCGGCCTGGGCCTGGAAACGGCTCGGGCGCTAGTGGCCAAGGGCGCCACCGTGGTGCTCGGTTGCCGCAGCCTGCCCCGGGCAGAGCTGGCCAAGGATGAATTGTTGGCAGCGGCCGCTAGCGGGGGTGGTGCCGTTGAGCTGCTGGAGCTTGATCTGGCCAGCTTGGCCTGCGTGCGCCGGGCCGCTGCGGAATTGGCCGATCGCTACGGCCGGCTGGATCTGCTGATCAACAACGCCGGCCTGATGGCCCTGCCGCGGCAGCTCACCCCCGACGGCTTCGAGATGCAGCTGGGCGTGAACCACCTGGGCCATTTCGCCCTCACCCTGGCCCTGCTGCCGCTGCTATCAGACCGCCCCGATGCGCGGGTGGTGAGCGTGACCTCAGGGGCCCAGTATTTCGGCCGGATTGCTTTCGACGACCTGCAGGGCGAGCGCCGCTACGACCGCTGGGCTGCCTACGGCCAGAGCAAGCTCGCCAATGTGATGTTTGCCCTAGAGCTGCAGCAGCGGCTGCGGGATCAGGGCCAGGCGGTGTTGTCGCTGGCGGCCCATCCGGGCTTTGCCCGCACCAATCTTCAGCTGGCCTCGGTGGCTGCCAATGGCTCGTGGTTTGAACCCCTGGCCTACCGGCTGATGGGCCCGCTGTTGCAGAGCGCGGCCATGGGAGCGCTGCCCCAGTTGTTTGCCGCCACCGCACCAGAAGCCACCCCAGGGGGCCACTACGGACCAAACGAGTTTGGTGGCATGCGGGGCTGGCCCACCGAGGTGCGCATTGCCCCCGCTGCCCTCGATGCCGATCAGCGCCAGCGGCTCTGGCAGCGCAGCGAGGAGCTCACTGCTTTAGGGCTTGCGTAGGTAGCCCCAGGCGGAGCTCAGCGCCAGCAGCAGCGAGGGCCAGAACAGCCACCACCCCGCGCTCTGAAATGCCGCCGCCAGTCCGTAACCCCAGCCGTTGGGCCAGAGCAGCAGCAGCAGGCTGGCGAATTGCAGGATCGTTTTGAGCTTGCCGGCCAAGGAGGCCGGGCCGCCACTGGCTTCAGTGGCGCGCCAGCCGGAGACAAGTAGTTCCCGGGCCAGCAGCAGCCAGATCGCCCACAGGGGCAGGATTCCCTTCGCTCCAAGCCACAGCAGCGGCGCGCTGATCAGGATTTTGTCGGTGAGGGGATCGAGGCGGGCGCCCCACACCGAGCCGCCGCCGGCCCGGCGGGCCAGGGCGCCATCGGCCCAGTCGCTCAGGCCGCCCAGTAGCAGCAGCCACCAGGCCAGGGCTGGTTGGCCCCCCGCCAGGGCAACGATCAGCGGTAGTCCCAGCACGGCCCGGGCCACGGTGAGGCCGTCGGCCAGTTGGCGTATCCGTTGCGTCGCCATGGTGTCTGCCGTGCTCGGCCCCAGAATGGCTCCAGTCGTCTTGTTTGGCCCGTGGTGCAACAGCTGGTTTCCGCCGTGATGTCTGCGCCGGTGTTGAGCGTCACGGCAGACAGCCTCCTTCAGGAGGCCGTGAAGCTGATGAGCGAGCACCACATCAGCGCTTTGCCGGTGGTGGATGGCAGTGGCGCCCTGGTGGGCGAGCTCAGCGAGCAAGACCTGATGGTGCGCGAGAGCGGCTTCCAGCCCGGCCCCTACGTGATGCTGCTCGATGCGGTGATCTACCTGCGCAATCCACTCAACTGGGACAAGGAGGTGCACCAGGTGCTCGGCAGCACCGTGGGCGAGGTGATGGGCAAGCATCCCCATAGCTGCAGCGCCGAGCTGCCCCTGCCGGCAGCTGCGGGCCTGCTGCATGAGCGCAGCACCCAGCGGTTGTTTGTGCTCGATCAGGCCGGCCGGCCCGTGGGCGTATTGACCCGCGGCGATGTGGTGCGGGCCCTGGCGGCAGCGGGTTAAGGCAGGAGTATCAGCCGATCAGGGCCGGGCCAGCTGCCTTGAGCCCTGAGGCCAAGCAACGATGGCCCCCTCTGCCACCAGCCAGATCCGTTCCCCTGGGGAGCAGGGATGGCCTCCGGTCAAGCGGCCGAAGGCGGGCAGGGCTAGGCGCTCACTGGTTTCGCAGTAGCTGAAGCAGGGCAACCGCAGCCGATCGGCACCCCGGCCCACCACCGCCACTGGATGCAGGTGGCCGCAGAGGTTGAGCATGCCCGCCCGGGGCTCTGGAATGTGGCTCAGCCACCAGGGGCCTAGGGCTTGGGATGGCTCCTGCGGCAGCCCCTCGATCCAGCTGCCCTGCTCGTGGTTGCCGCCGATCAGGCGCAGCTGGCAGCCCAGCAGCTCCGGTAGGGCCGCCAGCTTGGCCCGGAGTTCGCCGGTGAGTCCTAAGCGGCTGTGGATCAGGTCTCCCAGCACCACCACCTGCTGGGGCTCCAGCTGATGGGCCAACTCCAGCAGGCCATTGAGGGTCTCGCCGTCGCCATCGCTGGGCAGGGGAATGCCGTGGGCCTGGAAGCTTTCCGCTTTGCCTAGATGCAAATCCGCCACTAATAAGGCCCGGCGCTGGGGGTCCCACACCGCCCGTTCTGCCCGCAACTCCAGGGTCTCGCCTGCCCAGGTGAATGGCGTTGTGCTTCCAGGTGGGGCCTTCACCGGCTGCCCATTACCCGCTGGTAGGCGTGGTTTGCCTGGGCGCTGGCGATTGCCGCCCGCACCCCCAGCCAGGGCTCTAGATCGATCTGGGGGAAGAAGATGGGGAGATAGGCAAGGTAAGCCTGTACGGCGCAATCGGCCGCGCCCCACTGCTCGCCGACTAGCGGTTGGCCGCTTGCCAGCAGGCCATCGAGCACGCCTATCAGGCGTGGGAACTCTCGCTCCCGGTTGCTTGGCACGAACAGGGCTACTGCCAGGGTGGCATTGGCGAACAGCAGCCACTGGGTCAGCTTTGCCCGCCGCACCGTCGCCTGCTCGGGCGGGCCGTCTAACTCACTGCCGTAGTGCTCAGCCAAATGCAGCAAGATTGCCCCGCTCTCAAATAGCCGCAGCGGCCCACCGGCTGGATCTACGAGGCTGTCGTCCACCAGGGCTGGCAACTTGGCGAAGGGGTTGATGGCACCAAAGGTCTCCCCCTTGTGTTCGCCTGCGTCCATGTCAATGTGTCGCCAGTCGTAGCCAATCCCCTTTTCCTCCAGATACCAGCGGGGCATGGAGGCGCGGGTGCGGGCACCGCCGTAGAGGGTGAGGGCCATGGCGAAGGGAGCTTCACAGGGGAGAGCATGGCCCAGCCTATGGAGGGGGCGAGGTCGGTCCCTTGCCTGCCATCGACTAGCCATCGGTGTGATCCGAGCCTGCAGAGGCGAGAATTACGGTCCACCCATCTTTGGCTGTAAATGACGATCGCCCTATTGGTTGCTCTGGCAGGTTCGCTTGGTTTGATGGCCTTCATCGTGAAGCGCCTAGAGAACTCCTAAGTCTTTCGCTCAGCCAGAACTTTTGGCAGGGCGTTTTCTCACAGCACCTCAATAAAGACGCCCCTTGCAGAACTGGCAGCTGTGTGTGCAGCGGCGGCGCTCGACAAGCTCAGTGTTGATCTGATTGCCCTGCTGGCGCTACTGCTTCTAGGTGAGCAGCTCGATCTCGAGGCCTGGCTCGGTGTGGTGTTGATGGCTATCGGCGCTGCATTCTTGTCCGGTTCAAAGCCACAACTTTAGTCAAAAACCTTTGGAGCAGGGGCTTGCAGTCAGCTTGGTTCTAAAACCTGGCGACGTGTCGTCCATGTTGGGCGCCTCCTAGGTTGATGAGCCCAGTATCTCTGGGTCAGCGGCTCAGCAAAATTCAGCCTTTTCACGCATCGCCTCTAGTCCTAAATGGCAGCAAAATAAGAATGTCTTGTGGTTTTCAGTGGTTGAGGCACTGTTAACACGTACGGTAGCCGGGATTCACGTTCTCTTTGCTATTTAGGGGTAGCCTAGGGACAATGTGACGAACTCTCCTATTATTATCCTATTTATCACCGGTATTGTAGCCAAAAATTAAGCTAACCTTATTATGCGATCACCAAGGCCTCTTGAAATCGGGATTGCTGGGGCTGGTAGCTCAGGTCTTTTTCTGGCCCTGTTACTACAAAGACAGGGTCATATAGTTCGGTTGTTTGAGCGCGCGTCGCAACTTCGTTGCGATGGCTGTGGTCTACTAGTTATCCCCCAAGGTCTAAAGGCGATTTCAGCCTTTGGCGACCAAAGTCTGCTGAGTCAGCTACTTGATTCTGGCATGGAAGTGAGCCGTTATGTGATCCGTAATCTACGTGGTGCAGTTATCAACTCAAGCCCAGCTCATGTGATACCAGGTGAATATCCGGCACTATTAATCCACCGCAAGGTGATCATGAATGCTTTAATTTCAAGACTGGATCCGGACTCTGTGATGGTTGGATCCCATCTCATCAGCTGGTTAGATTGTGGTGAAGGCATTAAAGCGCTTTTGTCTAATGGAGAAACCTGGCATGGGGATATACTGATAGGCGCGGATGGCCTTTTCTCGAGAGTTGCCCCATTGGTGGCGCCTGAGCGAAAGCTGAACTATTTGGGTGATCGAGTATGGCGCGGAGTTGTAGTAGACGATGATTTCTGCCATGGAGGTGAATTCTTTGTTTATGCCCGCGGCCGTGGTGTCTACGCCAATGCCTTTGATATTGGTGTGAACGAATGTGGTGAACCCTTAACTCACTGGGGCTTATTTCAAGAAGAGCCGCTACCGGCTACACGAGCCGAGCAAAAACGCCTTCTCACCGAACCAGTGCCTAGTGATGCTCTAACAAAAATCCCTGATGACATTGCACAGCTGATCAATTCCACTCCACCCGATAATGTTTTGGCAAACTGGTCTTTTGACATTGATCCTCTGCCGCGTCTGGTCAAAGGTAGGGCGGTATTGATTGGTGACGCGGCCCACGCAATGAGTTCATCCCAAGCGAGCGGTATGACGACAGGTTGGGAAGATGGCGTGGTCCTCGCCCAGCAGCTGGAACGTTGCCTGACTAGTGACAAGGGGGACGTAGACCAAGCTTTAGCCGCATACAATGAATTGAGGCTGCCCGAGGTCCATCAGCGCCAGGCAAAAAGTCGTGAAGTTAGCTCCAAAGTAGGTCGCCAACGTAAACCCCAGATATTGGGTGACGACTCCTGAACCAACTGGTCAGTCCCATGGAAAAACTAGGTCGCTTTCTACTAAAGGGCTTACGAATCGGCGCCAGCACGATTGCAATTATCGTGCTGCTGCGCAAAGACTGGTCAGGTGGCATCAGAGCGCTGGTGTGGCTTGGCTGGTGTTTCTGCAGGTGGAGCGGCGTTTGCCGCCCCTTGGTAAGGAGCAAGAGGACTGATTCGTCGATCTCATTAGTCAGTGCCCAAATGTGAAGCGGTTAGTCGTGGTGACTTGCCTTATCGCTCAGGCTTGTTTGGCAGTCCGCCATTGCAGAAGTTGGCCGCAATGGCCGTGCGGTCACCGCCCTTGATACTGGGACTACTGCGATCCAGCCATGCCAGCCCAGCGTCGTAGCACTTGTTCCATCGGTAGGAATGGCCAGCAATGGGATCAAGCGACAGAGCTATAGAGACTGAGCTCGCTGTGGCTACCACGGCGAGGAGGGGGAACAAGTGAGCATTGACCATCTCCCGAACATTGAACTTGCGTCCGTCGTGATCAGCCAATTGAAGCCAGATAGGGCAGCTTACCCATTCTGCAATCCCCCTACCTGTCACTGACACGAAGCCGTTTCGAGCAACAAATCGTTGCTATGAATAATTTTTACCTCACTGGGAGGTGGGACTGGCTCCGGTTCAATCCGCTCTCTCAAATTAATTGGTCGTGCCTTGCGACTCCTCTTCAGCCCGGGAGGCCTCGGCCATTAGCCGCTGAACCCTCTCCAATACTGATTCATTGCTCATGCGGTTGTTGAGACGCTCCACCAGCAGCGGGAATGCCAGGGGGCCTGGCCTGGGGGTGCGCTCCAGCTGCAGACTGCATTGCTGCAGCCGCTGCAAGGCCCCGGTGATCCGGGGCAGATCAAGCTGTTCGCTGAGCACTTCAGATCTGGCCTGGGCCAAGAGGCGGTTGGCGGGTTCGTGGCGGCTGAATACGTCGTAGAGCAGGGCGGCACTGATCTGCAGTTGACCGCCGGATTTGGACTGGCCGGGGTAGCCGTTCAGCACCAAGCCACTGATTTGGGCAATGGCGCGAAAACGCCTCCGGCATAGCTCTGAGAGGTTGATTGCCTGCTCCAGGTCTTCCTTGAGATCGCTTTCATCGAGCAGTTCTTCGGCATGTAGCTCAAATAACTCTTCAAATGGATAATTTTTCGGGGCCAGCAGTTCAAAGCCGTAGTCGTTTACCGACACCGTGATCGTGCTGGCTTGGTGGCGGGCCAGGCGCCAGGCCCAGAGAAAACCCAGGCCCTCATGCACAAAGCGCCCTTCAAATGGATAGGCATAGAGGTGGCTGCCTTCGCGGCTGTTGCACACCTCCACCAGCAATTCGTGCTGCCTTGGTAGCCGGGAGAGCTGCACCTGGCGCTGCAGTAGGGGCTCGAGGGCCACAAGTTCGGGGCTATCGAGCTTGGCTTCCCCGGCTAGGGCGCGGGCGCAGCGATCCACTTCGGCGCGCAGGTGGCGGCTGAGCAGGTCGGAGAGGGCCATCTGGCCGCCTGCCCAGGCGGGCACGGTGCTGCTTTTTTTGGAGCTGGCCTTCACCTGGGCCGTCATCTCCCGCAGGCGCACAAACTCCAGCTGCCGCCCCGCGAAGAAAAACACATCGCCGGCCTTGAGCCGGCCGATGAAGGCCTCTTCCACATGGCCGAGCACGGCGCCACGCACAAAGCGCACGGTTACGGCCCGGTCGGCGGTGATGGTGCCGATGTGCAGGCGATGCATCCGGGCGATCGCCTTTTCCTTCACCAGATAGTGATCGCCCTCGCGCTCGAGCTTGCGGTAGCGGGGATAGGCGCCGAGGCAGTCGCCGCCGTGCTCGAGGAAGCGCAGGCACCATTGCCAGTCGCCATCGCTGAGCTGGCGGTAGCTCCAGGCGCTGCGCACCGTTGCCAGCGCCTGGGCCGGTTCGAATCCCGGGCCGCAGGCCAGGCTGGTGAGGTGCTGCAGCAGCACGTCGATCGGGGCGTTTGGCGGGCGCCTTTCCTCCACCAAGCCCGCGGCCAGGCCGCGCCGCAGGGCGCTGAGCTCAAGCAATTCCAGGGCATGGGTGGGCATGAACAGCACCTGGGAGGTGCCGCCGGGGAGGTGGGCGCTGCGGCCAGCTCGCTGCAGCAGCCGGGCCACATTTTTGGCAGAGCCGATCTGCACCACCCGCTCCACCGGCTGGAAATCCACGCCGAGATCGAGGGAGCTGGTGCACACCACCCAGCGCAGGGCTCCTGCTTTCACCCCGGCTTCGATCGCCTCGCGCTCAGCCCGGTCGATGGCGCTGTGGTGGAGCGCTAACGCGTGTTCCATTTCCGGGCAGGCGTAGCGGAGGCATTGGTGCCAGCGCTCGGCCTGGTTGCGGGTGTTGGTGAACAGCAGGGTCGAGACGCCCGGCTCCAGGGCAGCCACCAGATCCTCGTAGCGCCGCAAACCGAGGTGGCCGGCCCAGGGAAAGCCATCGATCGACTCGGGCAGCAGGCTACGGATCTCCGTGGCCCGGGCAATTGGTGCGGTGATCAGGCGGGGTTCGCTGCCGGCGCCAAGGGCGCTGTGGGCCGCCTCGTCGAGATTGCCGATCGTGGCGCTGATCGCCCAGGTGCGCAGACCGGGCCGCTGGCTGCGCAGCCAGCTCAGACACAGCTCAGTTTGGCTGCCCCGCTTGCTGCCCATCAACTCGTGCCACTCATCGATCACCGCCGCCCGTAGGCCGGCAAACAGGGCAGGCGCCTTGGGGTTTGCCAGCAGCAGGCTGAGCGATTCCGGCGTGGTGATCAGGATTTCGGGCGGGCTGCGCAGCTGCTTGCCGCGCTCGTAGCTGGAGGTGTCGCCATTGCGGATACCCACCCGCAGCGGCCAGCCCATCGCCTCGATCGGCTGCTGGATCGCCAGGGCCAGATCCCGGCTCAGGGCCCGCAGGGGGGTGAGATAGAGCAGGCGCAGGCCGGGGCTGGGCTCGGCCAGGAGCTCGGCAATCGGACCCATCACGGCGGCATAGGTCTTGCCCGAGCCGGTGGGCACCTGGATCAGGCCGCTCTCGCCGGCCAGGTAGGCCTGCCAGCACTGGCGTTGGAACGGCAGGGGCGTCCAGCCCTGACGCTCAAACCAGGCTTCGATCGGGGCCAGGAGATCGCAGGACTTTTGTTTGCCAGGGGGCTTGCGGCTCATGGCTGGGCCTCCAGCAGGGCTAGAGCCGTGGCCAAGGTGTCCGCCTCGTGGGCGGGTTTGTCTTGGCGCCAGCGGGCGATGCGGGGGAAGCGCACGGCGATGCCGCTCTTGTGGCGGCTGGAGCGCTGCAGCCCCTCAAAGGCCAGCTCAAATACCTGCAGGGGCTGCACGGCCCGCACCGGCCCGAAGCGCTCGGTTGTGTGACTGCGGATCCAGCGATCCAGCGCCGTGATCTCGCCATCGTTGAGGCCGGAGTAGGCCTTGGCGAAACTCACCAACTCGCCCTCGGC
>ERZ887851.3761-NODE-3761-length-10731-cov-6.785594_pt1 | contig 10731 bp, 8 predicted proteins | sample MGYA00521100_ERZ887851 | MGnify/ENA primary metagenome ERZ887851 (study PRJEB32303, sample SAMEA104408602) | aquatic metagenome | biome: Brackish water; feature: Pelagic; material: water | place: Baltic Sea | collected 2014-06-06T16:11:00 | depth 11,444 m ...
CCATATAGACATGCGTGATCCCGAGCTGTGCCGGGTGCTGACCGGTGATGATGCCTGCGCGTGAGGGGGAGCAGCTCGGAGCGGGTGAATACGCCTGGGTGAAGTTTATGCCCATGGCAGCGAGCTTGTCGAGATTGGGCGTCTCGTAGGGACACTTGGCATCGAGGTCATTGAGCCCGACATCCTGCCAGCCAAGGTCATCGACGTAGAAGATGATGATGTTGGGTTTGTCTAATGCGGATGCGATGCCCAGCGTCATTAACAGGCAGAGATAAAGAAAAAGTCGGAATGTTTTCATCGTAGATAGGTTGTGTGTATTGATTACCACATTCTCAAGCGGGTGTGACAGCCGTAAAATTGAGGAGGCGGTGGCGGAATAGTGAATAGTGAATAGTGAATAGTGAAATCCAGCACAGCCGCCGGAGGCGGAGACTGTAAGACACAAGAACCAAGAACCAAGAACCAAGAACTAAGAACTAAGAACTAAGAACTAAGAACTAGGATAGAGGATGCAATTTCACTCTTGTAAAGTGTTACGTTACACTTTATGCTTTGTGGCAAGAGCATGAACTTCAGCCACTTGACAGAGAAAAAGACCGAGCTAGAAAATTACCGTAATGATGGTGAAGGCTTGCCGTCTGCGTTGGTAAAGAACCTGGAGGATTGGTTTCGCGTAGAGCTTACTTACACGAGTAATGCCATTGAGGGTAATACCTTGACCCGGAGCGAGACGGCGCTTGTCGTTGAGAAAGGTCTTACTGTGGGTGGTAAGAGCCTTCAGGAGCACCTTGAAGCAAGTAACCACGCATACGCATTGGATTGGGTCAGAGAGCTTGCAGCGCAGCCTGATGCGGTTCCTTCAGAAAATGAACTACTACAGCTTCACGCGCTTATTTTACGAGGCATCGATGACCAGCATGCGGGACGTTACCGGGATGTCACCGTGATGATTTCCGGATCCAGTGTGCTGCTGCCCAATCCCTTCAAAGTGCCAGAGCTGATGGAGGAGTTCATCCAATGGCTTGCTAGCAGCACAAACCTCCATCCTGTGGAATTGGCGGCACAGGCGCACTATCGTTTCGTTACCATCCACCCGTTTATTGATGGTAATGGAAGAACAGCAAGACTGCTGATGAACTTGATCCTCATCAGTCATGGTTATCCTCCTGCCATCATCAGCAAGAGAGATCGCTTGGCTTACATCAAGTCTCTGGAGAAAGCCCAGCTAGGAGGAGAACTGGATGACTATCTTAAGATCATCGCCAAGGCTGTGGACCGCTCGCTGGACATCTACCTCAAGGCCATCAAGGGAGAGGATCTTGCCCCTGTGGATGATCATCAAGAACTCTTCAAAATAGGTGCTATCGCTAAAGCGTCTGAAGAAACCGTGCCCACCATCCGCTATTGGACGAAGGAGGGCTTGCTTACCGTTGCAGATCTTACGGCATCCAACTACGCTCTCTATGCCCCGGAGACGCTATCTCGTATCAAGCAAATCCAAGAACTTAAAAAAGAACGATTCACCTTGAGTGAAATCAAAGAGCGATTGCTTTCTGATACCGAATAAATCCTGAAATTGACCCTGCTGTCATGTTTCTTAGCATCAATTCTCATCTATTAGGGTGAAGGTTTTTTTCATCTTATTGCGGATATCCGCGTGATCGCCGGTGCTTCTGATTGGTTTTCCGGGCTTCCTATTTCGTTTACGCGGATCAATTTTCCCTTGTTGGTGTAGATCCAGTCTTTGGTTCTGATTTGTCGATTGCCCAGATACTCGATGTGAACCCATTCTTTTGGTGAGCCTTCTTCGCTCAGGAGTTAGGGAAGAAAACTCTGTCCGTGGACTCGCTGCATCGGTTTGGGGGCCCTTTTGCCTATGGATGGACTAATTGGCATGTGATTTGTATATAATAGTTCAGGAGGGGGTATGTGTTCCATTTGCATTTCATGTGATGGGTTTTAACTCTTTGAATTCGGTGTCTCGACTGACGAGCTCTTGTGATGCTGAAAATCCATGCATCTGCTCAAATCAGAACCAAAAGTCGGATTTATGCATACACTCCACCGGTACAGTTCATTGCTATCAGCCACATTTCGGCCTAGATTCTTCAAAGATAATCCAGCAATTCTACCAGCAGACTTACCCAATCAAAATCATGAACAACGAAGAACAGAATCATAAGATCGATCCATCTACCTCATCTCAGCTCTCTCGCAGGGGATTTATTCAGGGTTTGACCGGGGCGGGTTCTTTTCTGGGAATGGCTGGTCTGAGTGCTTTGGCTGGCAAGGCCAACGCCGACAATGCTCCGAAAGATGCGCAGGGAAACGTCATCCCAGGATTTGAAAAAGATCAGCAGGCAACCACGGCGGCTAAAGGATGGCAGTCGGTCTCTGATCGTAAGATTCGCGTTGGTATCGCCGGTTACGGTCTCTGCTCATTTGGGGCTCAATTTTTCTATCAGAACCACCCCAATGTGGAAGTGGTCGCCGCTACCGATCTTGATCCTGTTCGCTGCGCCAAGCTAGCACACGCCGTGGGGGCCAAGAAGACCTACCCATCCTGTGAAGAAATGATCAAGGACAAGGACATCGAGGCCATCTACATCGCTACCGATGCACCGAGTCATGCCCGCCTCGCCATCATGGCGCTGAACCACGGCAAGCATGTCTGCTCCGCCGTGCCCGCCGTCTTTGGCTTTGAGGCCGAGGGTCAGGCGGAAGAATTGTTCAATGCCGTCAAGAAGAGCGGCCTGAAATACATGATGAACGAAACCTCCACCTTCCACCATGACCTTTATGCCAAACGCATGCAGTATCAGGCAGGTGCATTGGGCAAGGTGAAGTATTCCGAAGGCGAATATTATCATGACTTTGGCAAGGGTTTGCCCGGCTATAATCCGAAAAACGGCAAGATCGATTTGATGGGCTGGAGGAGGGGTCTGGTGCCGATGTGGTATCCTACCCACTCAGCGGCCTATTATACGTCTATCACTGGTGGGCGTTTTACGGAGGTTTCATGCCTGGGCACTAAGAGCCTTTATGCAGAATTTCAGAAAGAGAATAACAGCTATCAAAACCCCTTTGGCACCGAAGTTGCGATGTATAAAACCAGCGAGGAAGGCATCTCACGTATGGTTGTCGGTTGGGATTTGAAAGACGCTCATGGCGAAAAAGGCCGAGTCTATGGTGAGAAACCGCACAATAAAAACATCAGCGGCCAACGCCCAGCGCTTCCCCCCGGAGTAGGTGGTGGCGGTCACGGTGGCTCCCACGGTCAACTCACCAACAACTTCATCGAGTCGATCCTGCTCGATAAAAAACCTATTGTTGATGTGTGTGACGCACTCAATATGACGCTCTCCGGAGTGATCGCTCACAAGTCCGCGCTCAAGGATGGTGAGTGGATGAAGATTCCACAGTATGCGCTTTAATCTATCATCTGCAGCTGCGGATGATGGCAGTTGAAGTTGGAAGTTGAAGTTGGGAGGTTGCCACCGACGATGATGCTAGCCGCCCCACGGCGCGCACTGCTTCGCAGCACGGTCGCCATGCTCCCTGTCCATCTCGTTCCACTCGGTTGTCGGGGTGCCTGCTGCAAAGTTGGGAGGCTGGCTGGCATTTGTCGCGTAGCGACAGCTTATGTTATCCGTGGGTTTTAACCCACGGAAGGTAGGGAAAAGGTTTTCGTCGCGTAGCGACCGTTCATGTGGTCGTGGTGGGGCTCCTTGTTTGCAGCGATGCCTTTTTACAGCCAGTCATTCCGCATGGGAATCTGCATCAGAGGTATGCAATTGATAACGGGTGCCCTTCAACTTTCCGGTTTTTGCCAGGAAGCCCATTTCCAGTAGTTCGTTCAGATCACGTAATGCGGTCCTGCTTTCAACCTTCGCTATCTTCTTGTAGTTGGCATTGCTCATCCCTCCTTTAAAGCCGTCCCGTAATTCATAGTCAACAAGTCGATGCAGTACTTTTCTCTGGCGGGGATGTAAATGAACGCTGGCAGCAACGCGTGTGCGGAATTCGGTTAATTCCAATATCCTCATGGTTTCTGCGATGGCATGGTTAAACACGGGAGCCGTCACCTTGATGGTTTCTGTCAGGTCTAGCCCGGTTTGAAACTGCTTGTAGTAGATCTGCAAATGACTGCGAAAAGAACGGGACAGAGCCAGTGGTGTTTCCCGGCCAAAATCCCTGCAAAGGCCCATCAAGATCAGGCTTCGTCCTATCCTGCCATTGCCGTCACAAAACGGATGGATCGTTTCAAAATGGATATGGCCCCTGACCGCATTGACAAGTGGTGAACGGGTCGAGGCATTATTGTAACACTCGATGAACTCACTCATCTTGTCGTGAACCTCACCTTTGCTCGCACCCTCGTGAACCACCTCATACTCTCTATCGAGACGATGCCCCCTTACTATTTTCATGTCACCCACATAGGCCCCCACTGACTCCGCTGGAAAGTCGGAGCCGTTCATCAATTCCCGGTGCATCGCTAGCAGTCGTTCATGGCTAAGAGCTTCCTGAAAAGAATGCAGTGCCGTTCTGGTAAGGGCGACCGCACCTTGTTCCGGTTCCTTGAGCGCAGACAGGTTGTTCATAAATGAACTGCTGACCGATTCCCTGTCCAATAGCACTCCCTCAATCTCGGAGTTCGCGAGGATTTCCTCGGTGAGAACATCTGCGAGGTTTGTGTTCTTCCTGCTGAGCGCCTTGGTCAGCAACTTCATGTTCTCTTTGAAAGCTGCCTCTAAAGGTTCCACGACCGCCTCGTTGCAGTAGAAATGAGGAAAGTCGGCATCTTGCCAAAGGTAAGGTTCTTTCATGTCCGATAAATTTTGTTTTATACGACTTGTCGCGTTAGTGGAGCTTTATACGACATTTTGTGCAATGTCAAGATTGAGCGACCCAAAACAGCTCCATCCTTTAGCCCCGGCTGCTCTCACTGGTTTATGCGCCGGGGAGCTTGCGCTGGGCGCGGCGGAAGGCGGCGGGAGTTTCACCGGTTACGGTGCGGAAGCGGCGGGTCAGGTGGCTTTGATCGCAGAAGCCTGATTCTGCGGCGACCTGAACGAGGTTAAGATCGCTGTGGGCGAGGAGATGGCGGGCGTGCTGGACGCGATGTGCCATGAGGAATTCCGTTGGGGTCATGTGCAGGAGGATGCGGAAGCGTCGGTTGAGTTGAGTGCGGGAGCAGGGCACCTGGCGGGCGATGTCGTCCATGTCCAGATCCTCGTAGGCGTACTGCTCCATATAGCGGATCGCGGGCTCGAGCTCCTGGAAGTATTCGGCGCGGAATTCTGATGACTCAAGCTGATACATGGCACCGGCGAGCCCGACGGTATTGCCCTTGACGTCATAGAGTGGCACTTTGCTGGAGACCACCCATTGGGGGAGTCGCAGCCCCAGGTGATGGACCAGCCAGACCCTGTTGAGAACGGGCTCACCGCCCAACACCTGCTGGTCCTCTGCCAGATAAGCCCTGGCCAGAGCGGGAGGGTGGAAATCAAGATCCGTCTTGCCGAGGCTTTCCTGCTCGGACTTGGCGCCCAGGCCTTGCCAGGTCATTTTGTTCAAATAACAAAACCGGCTTTTGGTGTCTTTGACGTAGAAGAAGACATCCGGGTGTGCGCATGCAAGCAGCAAGGCATTGCTGGCATTGAGCTCGCAGTTCAAGCGCTTACCGAGCTCTGCTGGAAGGCCCGTTTCAGAGGTTGTAGATTCTTCTGAGATGCGTGCAATATAGGCTGGAAAGACATTTCGATCTAGAATTTAATTGGTCATATCGTGACAATTTCGATGCGAGCGCAATCGAAGGCGGATGGGCGATGGGCGATGGGCGATAGCCGCTAGAAGCTACTTAAAATAAAACTGATAGCTCAAACTTCTACGCAGTGGCCAACCGGCAACGGCGGCAACCCGCCATCAACCCCGCGGGTTCATCCGCGGGGTTTCTGGTCATATAGTAATAAAAACAAGCACTATCGTCCAATACAAGGAGGGTGATTGTGTGTATTGTGATAAACATAAAGATGAATGGTGGTCAACTGGCAGCAAGCGCCAGACCTATTTCTCCCTCATCAAATCAACAAACCCAACAGTAAATGAAAAAGACAAACCTACTCATCAACATGGCAGCCGCCAGCTTACTCCTTGGAGCACCCCAACTTTCGCAAGGGGCGATTGTGACACTTAATCCCGACGGCGTGCCTCGCCTGAACGAATTCAGTGGCGGCAACTCTGTTCAGGAGTATTTTTCAACAAATATTCAAGCCACCAATAATCAGTATACGATCGTGACGACCTATCAGAGCACCTTCCTTGGCTCCCTAGATACTGACTTGAATGGCGGCAGCCCCTTGGCTCAATGGCAGGCATACCAAATCAACTCGGCCACGCTCACCGTGGGTGCCGATGTTGACTCCAGTCCAATTGATGAATCTAGGTATGAGCAGGCCTCCAGGGCTCATGTCATGACCACGAGTTATGACTTCAATGATGTCAGCTGGAATAACAGCGATCAATCAACAACTACCGCATGGGGTGGAGGCACGATCGATACAACGGGAGGCACTGACTGGGAATCCGCCGTGCAAGCTACTGGAGTAGTTGGTACGGGCATCACGACCTTCGACCTTACTTCGTATGTTGTAGGTGTGATGGACGGCACCTACTCCGGTGCTGGAGAGGGCCTGTTCTTCGAGACCACGGATGCCACCCTCGGGCAAGTGTCTCGAACACAGGCTGCGAACGTCTCTTGGACCCTCGACGCTCAAATCATTACCGTGCCCGAGCCTTCCTCCACAGCCCTGCTCGGCCTCGGAGGACTTGCCCTTGTGCTTCGCCGCAAGCGCAGCTAATAGCCGCGTTGCGGCGATGTCTGATGGCGGATGAATGATGAGCGATTGCCGCGATGCGGCTGGATGCTACTTTGCCGAAGGCACCCCGACAACCGAGTGGAACGAGATGGACAGGGAACGAAGAGGCCGTGCTGCGAAGCAGTGCGAGCCGTGAGGCGGCGAGTATCAACGTCGGTGGCAACTTAAACTTCTAACTTCAACTCAAAAAACCCTGCCGTGATCACGGCAGGGTTTTTCTTTCCCGCCAAGTGCTTCAATCATCAACTGCGGATTGAAGGATAAGACTTCCCTCTGGCTTTGCTAAGCTTTAATCTTCTCAGGTCTAGTGATATGAGGCCTGCGATTTTCATTCTCCTGTTTTCTCTACTGCAGCCTGTGCTGGCAGAGCCACAGGCTGTGCCCAAAAAGGTGCCCGACTTGTTTGTCAGCCAGGGATGTGCGGCATGCCATCACTTGAACGAGTCAGGGCAAGCCAATCAGCTGATTGTGGGCCCTCCGCTTTCTGCGGTGGGTAGCCGCTACGCCGATGACCCGAAGGGGTTGGAAACGATTTTGAGCTCCTTGCAGATGGGGGCCAAGGGCAAGTGGGGCAAGAATGAGATGCCTCCGCAAACCCACCTCACCCAGGAGCATGCCCTGCAGTTGGCACGCTGGATTCTCACTCTCAGGCAGGAGGATAAGACGACACCCTCCACCACACCCGCCACGCCACCCGCCACGCGGTCTGCCAGGACCGCCATTCACAGCCCGCTGCTCTCTGAGAGGCGCGTGGGAACGGTGGTCGAGGTGCTCGATACTCCAGTGGTTTACCGGACCTATTTGCCGGGTGCTTCTTCGCGTGCCATCGCGGTGGGATTGCCCCAGCAACTTGGTGGAGTATCCTACGCCTTTGATGCCACGGAGTGCCGTTTGCTCTACGTTTGGAGTGGTGGTTTCCTGGATATGGAGAAATCCTGGACTGGTCACGGTGGTTGGTATGCCAAGCTGCTGGGTGCGAAAATCTATCAGGCGCCCTCACATTTTCCGCTGAGGATTGGCAAGCCTAACGGAATGTCTGAAAAACCCGAGCTTGTTTTCAAAGGCTACCGTATGGTGGAGGGACAGCCCGAGTTCCTCTATCAGGTTGATGGTCAGGACGTGGCTCACCGTATTGTCTGCAAAGCGAATCCACAGGGGGGATCAGTGAGCATGACGCATCATTTTTTCCTTCCGGGTTTCACTGATGAGGTTTCGTTTCTGCCAGCAAAACAGCATGTGCACTATCATACGGAGGACGCTACTTGGGCCTCGGGAGTCTTGCTGGTGCACCCGGACAAGCGGGCTGGCTTTTCCATCTCCATCAATCTCAAGCCGTGAAACGTATCACCATCCATATCCTCAGCTTTGTTTTGTTCGCGGCTGCCTTGCTGCGGGCTGATGAACATTACCGTGTAGAGCCGGTCGATGTGCCAGAGGGAATCGTCATGGAGGTCTCCGGCATGGACTATGCCGATGATGGCGTGCTATACCTTGCGACGCGGCGTGGAGATGTCTGGACGCAGAAGGATGGTCAGTGGCGACGATTTGCCCAGGGTTTGCATGAGCCGATGGGTTTGGTGATCGGTAACAAGGGGGAGGTGTTTGTCTCCCAGCGGCCGGAGATCACTCAGCTGATTGATGAAGATGAGGATGGGGTAGCGGATCTCTATCAGACAATCACGGATGGATTTTCAATGATTGCCAGCTTTCACCAGTACACCTACGGGCTGGTGCAGGATGCTAAGGGGAATCTATGGGGAACTCTCTCAGGCACGGGTAAAACCGGACCAGACGGCCGCCCGGCTAGTGCTAAGGCCTTTGCATTGGAGCCGTATCGCATGTGGTCTTTCAAGGTGAGCCCGGAGGGTGAGTTTGTGCCGTGGTCATCGGGGCTGCGCACGGCCAATGGCATTGGCATGAATCTCGAGGGGGATCTGTTTGCAGCTGATAACCAAGGTGAATGGGTGGGCACCTCGATGCTGCATCATCTGGAGCAGGGGGACTTCCATGGTCATCCGGAGGCTTTGAGATGGGATGAAAGATTTAAGGGCAAGGGTGATCCTGCAAAGCTGCCGATCGAGCAACTGGAGAAAACCAGGAAAATGCCGGCGGTGTTTTTGCCCCACGGAGAACTGAGCAACTCACCCGGGGCCCCGATTTGTGACACCACCGCAGGAAAGTTCGGCCCCTTTGAAGGGCAATTCTTTATCGGTGATGTGGTGCATGCCAATCTGATGCGGGTCGCGCTGGAAAAAGTAAACGGCCAGTATCAAGGGGCGTGTTTTCCCTTCATCAAAGGTGGCTCGCAAGGGGCTGGAGAAGGGCTGAAGGCGGGCATTTGCCGGCTTGTCTTTGCTCCCGACAACTCGCTGCTCATCGGCCGCGTCGGAGAGGGCAACTGGAATCGGGGCCTGCCCGGCACAGGACTACAGCGGGTTGTTTATTCAGGTGAGGTGCCCTTTGAAATTCACCACATCGAACTGCAGAAAAACGGCTTCAAGCTTCACTTCACCAAGGCTCTTGATGCCCATACAAAGCTCAGCCCGGATCAATTTGCACTGAGCAGCTATCACTACGCCTATCACGCTGCGTATGGCTCGCCGAAAATGGAGCTTAAAACCATTGCCGTGAGAGGCGTGGAACGATCGGCTGATGGTAAATCCGTCACGCTCGATGTTGCCGAGCTGGTAGCTGGTAAGATTTACCAGTTTTCTCTCAAGAGCATCACCGATAGCTCGGGCAAGGCGCTGCGCAATGCCAGTGCCTATTATACGCTCAATGAGTTGAAGGAATAGGGGCTGAGGGGTAGGGTCTAAGGAAGCTAGCGCGGGTCGTTGGCGAGGATTTCTTTATACTGTGCGTAGGCGTCGAGTGCGCTCTGGCGGCCGTCCTGGTGGCTGATGATCGGGTAGGGGTAGTCCTTGCCTAAGGTGATGCCGGCGCAGGAGAGCTCCATAGGGGTGGCTTCCCACGGGGTGTGGATCTGTTCTTTGGGAAGTTGGGCAAGCTCGGGGATCCACTTTTTGACGTAGTGGCCGTCGGGGTCGAATTTTTTGCCCTGGATGATGGGATTGAAGATGCGGAAGTAAGGTGAGGCGTCTGCCCCAGATCCTCCAACCCATTGCCAGCCCATGGAGTTGTTGGGGAGGTCAGCATCAACGAGGGTGTCCCAAAACCAGCGGGCGCCTTCCTGCCATGGCTGTAGTAGGTGTTTGACGAGCAGCGAGCCGGCGATCATGCGCACGCGGTTGTGCATCCAGCCAGTGTGCCAGAGCTGGCGCATACCAGCATCAACGATGGGGAAGCCGGTCTCACCTCGTTGCCAGGCGCGCAGGTAGGTTTCGTTAAAGGACCAGGGGAACAGGTCATAAGCGGGCTTGAGGGCGAGGTCCTGGCTGTGTGGAAAGTGGTAGAGGAGGTGGGCGGAGAATTCTCGCCAATAAAGCTGACGCAGGATGCCGGTGTCCGCCTTTTCTTGGTCAGGACAGCCACTGCGTATAGTATGGAAAAACTCCTGTGGGCTGATCTGACCAAAGTGCAGGTAGGGGGAGAGTCGGCTGGTGCCGTCCGCATCAGGTAAGTCGCGCTGGATGTTGTATGGCTTGCTTTTTGCGATGGCGGCATCGAGTAGTTTCAGGCCACCTTTTCGAGTAGGGTCCCAGAAGGATTCCATGCCCTTGTCCCAGGGGATGTTAGGCAGTAGTTCCAGAGACTCTAGAGGCTCTGATTTAATATCAACCGTGGTGCTGGCCTGGGAGAGAGTTTCAGGCTGAGCAAGCTCATGCTCTTTGGTGTGTTTCCAGAAGGGGGTGAATACTTGGAAAGGGTTGCCCGACTTGTTTTTGATGAT
>ERZ887851.3762-NODE-3762-length-10728-cov-11.933477_pt1 | contig 10728 bp, 7 predicted proteins | sample MGYA00521100_ERZ887851 | MGnify/ENA primary metagenome ERZ887851 (study PRJEB32303, sample SAMEA104408602) | aquatic metagenome | biome: Brackish water; feature: Pelagic; material: water | place: Baltic Sea | collected 2014-06-06T16:11:00 | depth 11,444 m ...
GTTTAACTAGTTGATCTCCTTGTCCAATAATGTCAATAAAATTAAATTCAGCATCTGAAAAACCAGTTAAATAATTATTGTAATAATCTCGAAAGGCTTCAATACCTGTAATATTCCCTTCAGCAGTTACGGCAGTTACTTGTTCATCAAAACTATCCGTATTTATAGCGTTAGGGTCTCTAGTTTTAAAAAAAACATCCCAAGCAGTTTTATAGGTGTTGATGTTTTTCTCAGTTTGTGCATTCGCTTTTGCAAGGGAGTCACACTCTTCATTTTTTGGCTGATTACAACTTATAAATAATAGTGTTGCGATCGATAATAGGATTAATTTTTTCATAATAATTATATTAAAGTAATAGTATTTTATAAAGTTACTCTATTTTCTGATATTTAACTGAAGGATTCCAAAATTAAATTTTTCTGCAAAAAAACTATCTGATTTATATTATAACAGATATTCAGTAGTTACAAAATTAGATACTTTGGATTCTAAAAGATTCTCTATGATTTTTTTGTTTTTAGAACTATTTTTTGCCGCTACAAATGTTCTTATCGAGAATGATCGCAAAGCATCATATACACTCAATGTACTCACTGCAGAATTTTTTCTTCCGGCAAATGGATAAACATCAGGGCCTCTCTGGCAAGCGCTATTAAGATTCACTCTACAAACAAGGTTTGCTAGTGCATCTATTAAGGGTCCCAAATCGTCAATATTTTCTCCAAAAAGACTTACCTGTTGACCATAATTAGAGGCAGCCATATCATCTAAAGGCATGTCGATATCAGTGTAAGGAATAATTGGAATAATTGGGCCAAATTGCTCTTCATGAAAAGGTTCTTATCCATTTGGTATAAGGTGCAATAAGCTCTAATTTTCTTCTAATTTGAACCTCAGAGATAGGATCTCCTGGTTTTTGTCCTTCCTCATAGGGGCTAAAACAAAGTCCGTGCATTCTTGACTTTAGTGCAGATTGACTCATTTGTTGGAGTTCTGTTTTACCTAATTTATTGGTATCTAAACCTAATAATGATTTTTGTTTTTCTTTTCTGTAAGACATTTATTACTGATTAAAATAGTTATTCACTTTTCCGTTTGGCCAAAGTGGCCGAAATTTCTTTAGATTTTTCTTCAGTAATGCTGTAATTACGCATTACAATCATCGCCAAGATCGTTCCTCCCATAGGGAAAAAGCAGAAGAATGCATGCAACCCGTCTACTGCAGATTGCTGATCTATGGCCGCAAGATCAGGATTAAAACCTACTATGATAATAATAACCCCACTAAGAGCACCTGCAATTCCGAAGCCTACCTTTACCATCCACCAATAGATGGCTCCAAAAATACCTTCTCTTCGTTTTCCTGTATTTATTTCATCAACATCAATAACATCTGCTGTCATAGACATCATTATGGTAAACAAGCTTCCAATCCCAAAGGAAAAAAACGGCAAGGCTATAATATACAGCCACGGTTTTCCTGGAATAAATAAAAAGTATAACATTATGTATCCTATCAAAGAGATAGATTGCGATACCATAAAGGCTTTTTTCTTACCCATTTTTTTTGACATCCATGCCACTGTAGGAATCACAATAAAGGTGGTTCCTAAAGCACCCAAACATCCAAACATAGATACCCATATACCACTTGCACCGGCGTCTCCATTAAATAGTTTGTATACAATTACAAAAAAGGTTAGCGCTGCAACGGTGTTAAAAGCATTGAATATTAAAAATGTTGCTCCGCATAATTTTCTAAAATCTTTTATTTTAAAAGCCTCAGAAAAGCTTTCAAAAATCTTCTTTAGACTATTTCCTATGTTGGCAGTGTTTAAGGGTTCATAGTCCTCCTCTAAAGTAGATTTACTCTTAATAAATATAGCGGGTACAATAGCACAAAGGGCACATGGTATGGCCACCCAAATCGCTAACTCTCTTACGGCAACATCTGCAGAAGGAAACCAACTCTGGTCATACATGATGATCCAAAATAGGGGTGCAATTACCCAAGCCCACTGACCAATCCATTGCGAGATGGCCATGATGTTTGTTCTTTCATGGAAATCGTCACTCATTTCATATCCCATCGCTACGTAGGGTACACTAAAAATGGTAAGCCCTACGTAGAAAACCAAAGACCATAAAAAGAAGTACCAAAAGTTATATTCTACCCCATCCACCTTGAAGAGTTGCCACATAAAAATGTAAGCAAACCCCATTATTAGGCCACCTATTATAACATATTGCCTGCGTCTTCCCCATTTAGATTTTGTATTGTCTGATATGAAGCCCATTATAGGATCTAAAAAGGCATCAAAAATTCTTGGAAAAAGAAACACCAAAGACCACATCCAGCCAGAAAACCCGAGGTCTTCTATTAATACGATCATAAATATTCCTAGTATTGCAGGGAACATTTGATTTGCCAACATACCAAAGCCAAAAGCAATCTTTTGTCCCATAGGTACTTTGTTGGATTTGATTGAATTACTCATGTTTTTTTATTAGTTAGTTATTACTATTGTTTGAATTGCCTGTGGGCTTATCAAAATTTGTTTGGTTGTCATAGCGGTTTTTAGTTCAAAAAATTTGGGTTCCATACCTTCGTTGAAAATAACTACAGCAGTTGATCCATCCGGATTTTTAGCGGCCGCCACCATTAAATCTGTATCACTGGATTCTGCACTAATAACCTCTGCTCCAGGACGAATGTATTTACTAAAATGTGCCATTATGTAATATAGGGGCGTATAGTAAACCTCATCTGTCTTTGGATCAACAATTACGGGTGCCACACACCAATTTTTAAACCAATTTGGTCCTCCTTGACGGTCTAAAACCATGTTCCAGTCTACCCAGCCATCTACCCAGTTGTTTAGACATCCAATAATATCTCGTGCATATCTATTTGCAGGGGCATATTTTGGGTGAAGGTGTTTTTTGTTCTCTTCACGCCAGTCATACCCCCAGTCTGTAGCTTCCTTTTTCCAGTACCACTTATCATCTTTCCAGACAGGAACCTGGGAATCTATACAAGCCTCGGTTTGTATCAAGTATTTGTTTGGTGCTTTTTGATGCGCATATTGTAGTGCTTCAGGGAAATAATCATAGGTGCTCTCATACCAATGAATAGCAGTTCCGTCAAAGTATTTAGAGGAGGCTTGGTCTTTGTACATTACATCTACCCATTCTTTGATTCCTTCTCGATTTTGATCATAGCCAAGTAGTACCAGGTCGCCTTTTCCATCGGCCTTAAGTTTTGGACCTAAAAAATTCTGAACAAAATTTGTCATTTCATGGGGTGAGAAGTGCATGCTTTCCCAATTTTCTCCATTACCGTGAGGTTCATTTTCTATGGTGAATCCCCAAATATCAATTCCTTCTGCTTTGTAGGCATCTGTATATTTTGAAAAAAACAAGGCCCACGTGTCATAATACTCTGGCAGCAGCTTACCTCCAACCCATTGGTTGTTATCTTTCATCCAGGGCGCAGCTGTCCAGGGCGATGCAAATAATCTAAATCCATCTTCACTTGTTTCTAACGCTCCTTTAATCATTGGTATTAAGTCTTGTCTGTCTTCATCTATAGAGAAATGTTCTAAATTTTTGTCTCCCTCAACAGGGCTATAAGAATAATTAGACAAAGAAAAATCACAAGAATTCATGTGGGTGCGTGTCAAAGAATAGTTGGCACCTTTTCTACTAAAATAAGCCTCTAAAATTTCGGTTCTAGTCTCAGAACTCATTTGGTTTAATAGATGCGCAGATGCCTCAGTAAAGGCTCCTCCAAAGCCTGAAATTATCTGAAATTTTTTCTCAAAATCCAATTGTATTATCGAGGGGGTAAGCTCAGAGTTAAAGTTGGCGAGCTGTGTAAGCTGGTTTCCACTTTGTGAGGTCTCAAAAATAGTTATAGTTTCTTTTGATGAATTCATACAAGCTGTAATTGTAATCAGGATACTAATTAATAGAATACTTTTAAACTTCATGTTTGTATTTTATTTTTTTTGAGCTTTCATTGAAAAATTTAAAAATTTCTCTTTAATCACCTCATAGGTTTGTTTTTTAGATCGGTTGATGTCTACTATACCCCAATACTCCTCATTTGGTGCTCCATCATAAGGCACACCACTGCTGTTTGGAGCCCAACCCCCTATATCTTGCACAGCCGGGTTTCCTGCTTTCCATAAGCCGTCTGTAAATGAGAAAATAAAAATCCCACAAGCCACATCAGTTTGTTCCAAAACAGCATCAATTATTTTTCCGTTAGCTACAGCTTGTGCCCGTTGGTTTTCCCCTTGTTTGAATCCGTCTTTTTCAATTTTCATATAGCTATCTGCTCCTGCCTCCGAGAGGTAAACAGGCTTATCGCTTACTTTTTCCCACTCCCTAAATATGGACTGAGGCTGATCCCATCTGTAAACATTTAATCCCCACATATCAATATGCGGGTTTGATGCAAGTGCTTGTTTGTTTGGAATATCTCCATGGGCTGTTGCCACAGGATGGGTAGGATCTGAGTTATGAATTAAGTCTGTGGCCTGGCTCAGGGCGTTGTACCAATTTTGAATATCGCCATCAAACCATTCTGGGTGGTAGTTATACTCGTTACCCAGCTCCCAAATTAGAATAGCGTTATGGTCTTTGTATTTTTCGATGTATTGTAAAAAACTGCCTGAAAGAATATCAAAAAAACCATTTTGGTTGTATCCAAAACCAATAATGAGTTTGATTCCTGCAGCATCAATTTTATCTAAAATTTTTATATCATCTATTGGTGCATATACACGAATGGTATTGATTCCTGCTTGGCTCATTAATTTTAAATCCTGATCAATGTTATTAAAATTACGCGTAGTTTCTCCTTTTGGTACAGGGTGGTAGCAAATCCCTTTCATAAAATAAGGCTGGTTGTCTACCAGAAGCTGTTTGCCAGATATTTCAACATTCTGCGCAGAAATGGGCGACAAGACAAAGGTCATCGATACAAGAAAAATTACAATTAGAGGTATTGATTTCATAGGGCTTTAGTTTTCGCTGTATGTTACTGCAGGTTTTGGTGTGACAACTTCTTTCATAAGTAGGGTTAGATTTCCTTTAAAAGTTTTTTTGATTGGGTTTCCGCCTCTGGTAAGTCCGTTAAAAACTCCTTTTTCAACCAAGGGCCACAATGCATATTTTGCATGACCATCAAGGGTTAATAAGCCAAAATGATTTTCGGAGCCATTTCGATTATTTGGGTCTTTCCACTGTTCATCGAATGCCTCAAAAAAGAAACAAGAAATATTATTTTTAGCACTCCATTCTCTCATTAGTTTGTAATACAATGCTTGTTTGTACTGATCTGCAGCACTAGAGCCGTTTGAACCATAAAATCCATGAGAGCTAGTTGCCCAGCCAGTTTCTCCAATATGAATAGGTTTGTCAACACCTAGTGATGTAGCGTACTTCTTGACGCTTTGATATTGATCTACGGCATAGTTTAGCGCACGCTGCATGGAAGCTTCAATAATTTCATTTTCTGTACCAGAAGATTCCTGTTGTGGAACCAACCAAAAATTGGCATTGTAGTGCGTATCATGGAAGGGGTACGTATGCACAGAAATATAATCAACGGTGGCAATGAGTTTTTCCAGATCTTCATTCTGGTACTCTGGGCTCCCTCCACCCCAAGATGCGAAATTGTCTGAACTAGTAATCCATAGTGACTCAGGAAGGTTGCCTTTTGCTTTTTGTTCTTGTAAATAGCTAACCCATTTTAAAATTACCGCTGGCTTTACAAAATAAGATGTTGCCCAGTGTACCATAGCCTCATTTCCAACAGCTATAATTTTTACAATACCAGGATATTGGTTTGCAAGTGCAATCGCTTTGGCAATCTCAGAAGTGTTGTTTTCTTGGTCCTCTAAGTCGTGATTGGTTTGGCCATCTGTCCAAGCACCCTCGCAATCTATCCAAGTCCCCAGCATCACGTACATTTCAAAATCTGCATCAGTATCTTGTATCTCCTTTATAGCCCTTAAAATGTTAGGGCTATGGGGGAGTTGTAAATTGTAAGTCCTGAGAATTCGAATTCCCATGGCATGTAAAATTCTTAAATCCTCTTTAAGTTCTTCCAAAGAGGGTTGAACCTCTCTTGTACTGCTGCGATACCCTCCATAAGAAATAGCTAAATAGTCTGGATTACCAAGAATTTGTTCCGCTGTTTTAGGTGTAAAATTCATATTTTTCTTTAGTTTGGTATTACAAGACATTGCTACAAAACACAACAAGACCAAAACAATCTTGATGTTTTTTTTTAGAGTATCGGTATATGTTCTATTTAACAACAAAAACGGTTATGTGTTTAATTTTGTGCAAGCGCTCAAAAACATCTTTTGTTGTTTTGGTATCTAACGCATTCGTGTCAAATATTTTTGTTGGACCTTCAAAAAATGTTACAATTATTGAAGCTTTACTTGCTTTTTTATAAATCACAGGAACTTGACATACTGTAAAGGCTAAACTGTCTTTTTCCAGTGCTATGCTTTGTTTTTCTTGTTTTACGTCTATGTATTGAAAGATTTGTGCTTTTTGTATGAATTCTGATGCCTTCATTATACTTGGTTCAAAACAAAGAGCACCTTCAGATACTCGCATTCCAAGTTCTCCAAAGCGGCACAGGATATCTTCCTTTACCTGTCCTGTCATTCCTGGTTGCTGTGCTCCTTTTCCTCCTGGTGTGTGAGAGTAGGGGTCTGTAGGGAATGCTCCATATAATTTTGGAGATTTGTGTGCACCAATTCCTGCATTAATTTCAAAATAGTGATCAAAGAGTCTTCCAATTATCTTGGGGTCTTGCTTTTGGTCTATAGCTTTTTGCGTGGCCTCAAAGGCACTTAGTAGTAATTTGGAAATCATATGCCAATAAATTGATCCTAAGCCTTCATATCCAAAGAAAGTTCCTGAACGTCCTGTGAAAGATTTATGATTGAAATTTGCTTCAAAAATGCCATTTACAACTTCCGCCTCCTTGACTGCTAAAGATGTAAATGTTTCAGGTAAATTTGTGATTGCTGCCTTAAGGTTTTCTAAATTATTGAAGTTTCCATTAAAATGATATTGGCCATTACAATCTTTGGTTATAATTTGTGTGTTGCCAGCTTTTACCAACTCTTGTAAAAGTTTTGAGGAGTCTACTTGTTGTTTTGAAATTGTATTTTTATCCACAAACCTTGGCAAGGTTTTGTTTGGATATAATATATAACTGTACTGATCTGGTCTAAACAACTTACTGGCTTTTAATGCATCCATAACACTTAGTGCCTCTTGTGTAGATAGGTAACCAGAACTTAAGACCGCTACCTGACCTTCTAACATCTCTGGTAGGTATGACACAGATACCTCTTTGTCGTTTTCAAGAGTCATTAAGTTGTAGGCGTGATAAAGGTTGTCTTCTCTTTTGTTGGCCTTTATGGCGTGTTCTAAATGAGCAAGGGCGACGTTTATAAAGCTAGAAATCTCTTGTATACTAAGCCCACTTTTACTTCCGCTAAAGCTTTTATCGTAGATAGACAATCTGTACTGACTAGCTGCTTTTCCAAGACCATCCAAGATAGTTTTTCTGTCTGTGTCAGATATCTTGTGATCAAGAAGGTTTTTGTGGTCTTGAAGTGTTTTTGAAACTCCATTAAAAAACTCAATAAGTTCTATAGATATCTCAACATTTTCGATATTTGTTGATTTTAAAATAGTATCAAAAAATTTTAAAAACCTTCGCAGATAATAAAGGGTGACCATAGAGACACCATTACCAACTAGGGCATTGTTTGCATCATTCCATTCTGGTCTCTGGGTATTCATCCAAATACCTGCCTCAGGTATAAAGTTTGAAATCTTTGCCAGCACGGTAGCTAAAATTTTCTCGATGAAATTAACCTTGTAAATAAAAAAGTTTTTATCTCTTAGTAAAGCACCATCTACTCCAATCTCCTCGCGCTTTAATTGAATTTTTTCCTCCGCTTTGTGATCAAAATCAATCGTGTTTTTTGGATCTTTAAGAATTTGCTCATAGGCTTTTATGCGGTAGGGCACATTTGCGTATACAAACAAGTCTTTTGAAAAATAACTCTCCAATTTGCCTGGGTAGTAAGTTTCAATAAATTCAAGAAATTTAAGCAAGTATATAATTTGGTGATCTCCCCAGTATCCTATGTAAGACCATGGGTTGTCTGGTTCTATGGTTTCCCAATCAAACCCATTTTTTGTAACTCTGTAAGGGTTGTATCCATCAAAAGTTGTGGCGTTTAAAAACTTGTGTATCATACCCTCAATAAACTCAGGATAGGAGTGTACAAGCGCTTCCCAATTTTGAAAGATATCACGCCAGTTGCCTTGGTAGTCTAAAATTTTAGAACCATCCTCATTTCTTGTGTTGATTGAAAATTTATTCCAAGGTCTACTTGGATCTCCATGGCGGCGGCTAAATTTTAAAGGTAAATATTCGTAACACAATCTTTTAAAGTTCTTGTCATCATCTTCTTTTGCAATGGCCTTAAGATGACTTAAATCAAAGGTTTGAGGAAGTTTGTTAATGAGTTTAGACCTTTTGAAAAACACCTTGTGATTAGCGTTTTCTATGTAGGCGCTAAAATCTTCTTTTTCAATGGTGTAATTATTGTCGAAAATACCACCACGCATGATATTGAACATGGTGTTGGCAAAATGACGTGTATTTCTTGCGCTGTCTGAAGTGAGTTGAAGACCATCTGAGGAGCCAACTAAGGCAATCAATTGCTGGGTCCCTTGCTTAACAGAACTTTTTAACTCTTCTAAAAGAGATGCTTGATCTTTGATACGTTCTTTTATATGGACAATGTCATTTATGGACTGATTTACGTTCGCCACAAGAGTCCATTGCTCCTTAGAATTTGCAGCTAATTTTATATCTTTAGTTAAAAGGTATGCTCCGCGTTCTGCCTTTACATCAACCTCTTGTGTGATTGCTTTTCCTGTTCTGAAATCCTCGATTTGAACAGATGAAATAAGTTTTTTAGAACCCTCAAGCCCCAAAGACCAAACTATATTTGCTTTTAAAGCCTCACTGGGCTCTGCTTTGTCAACTATAATCGCGCTCAAAGAATAAATTCCAAGCCCTGAGTCTGATTCTAACTCACATTTTTTATACGCATCTACCAGATTACTAGTACTGTTTTGCAGACCAACTTCTACGCCGTAGGGTAAGATGTTTTGAATTCCATCCAAAAGGCGGACATCTACAGCTTCATTGGTTAGGTTATTAAGGGCCGAATGTTTTACAAAGCCATAGGTATCACTTGAATTCCATTGGTAGGTGAAGCTCAAATTGAGATCGTGATTGATTTCCTCAAAAATCACCTTATTTCCGTAGGTGTTTTTGTAAAGATTCCTCGAAATCTTATAGGCTCCGTCTTGACGTTTAGAGAAGGGTTCCCACAAATAATGTTTCTCTGCTTTACTAACAATAAAAATTGATTTACTACCCGTATGCTCACTAGATTCTGTGATTTTATCGTCAGTGTAGTAAGGGAAAAGTGAATAGTCGCTATTTTTTCTACCTGCCGAAAGACCTCCCGTACTAGATATAAACATCCAGTGGTCAGAATTACTAACAATACTCATAAAAAATGGGCGCATTTTATTAAAGTTTGAAATTTTATAAAACACCTCTCCTTCAAAACTTACTTGATCTGCTGAAACTTCTTTATTTGAAAAATTCGCAGGGGTTTTTCCAATATATATGTTGTTTAAATCCATTTAAAAATAGGTCAATAGTTGTGTATGATTACATAAAGTTATGTCAAAAAAAAAGTATCTTTTATTCTAAAAAAATACTCTCACAAAATAGGCTTATTTTTCAGATTACTACAAAATAAAACACTACAATTACTATACAACAATGATTTTTAAGTTAAGATACACGAAGCCCCTCAAAGCCCTTATTTATTTACCTAAGGGCTATTAATAAAAGAATTTAATTCTTTTTTTTAACATATTTGTTTTAGATAAATTGTAAATAGGGGTACAACATTAGTATTTCGGTTTCAAAAATACCGTCTATAACAATTCTCTTCAATCTTTTCAGTATGATAATGATCAACTTGTTGTGTTTAGTGATAATCTCCGGAAAAAATGTTTTTGAAAATAATTGAACAGAGTTATTGGTCTGAACGAAATCCTGCAGTGTTATTTTATGGTTCGATACTTCAATATAGTTATCTACTCAACAAGACGGATCAGTATTTCTAATGATCCGTTTTTTAATTGAAACATCTTCATTCCCTGAAAATGAATGAATGAACCTAAATATACGGTTAAGATTTGAGATTCGATATGTTCTGTGGTTTGGTTCTATAACTATACCTTTAGCCACTTTATAATGACTTTATGATATGACATAAATAATATTGTTCCGTTAGCAAATATTACGAAAAGGTTAATTAAAACAAACTATAAAACTCCTTTGGTATTAGTGTAAGTCCACTCAAAATATGAAGGATTTGCATCCACAGTTTCTCCCCCAGAATCTGCTTTTGCATTACCTCCAAATACTGAAACTATTTTATTTTCAACTTATCTTTCAATTAGTTATTAAAGTAAACTCCTCCAGAAATAATTTCTGTAGTTATATTTATTATTTCAAAAAAAAAATAGCGACTTAGTCGCTGTTTTTTTTGTTTATATATTAGTTCTGTTATTTTTTGATG
>ERZ887851.3767-NODE-3767-length-10718-cov-15.153428_pt1 | contig 10718 bp, 18 predicted proteins | sample MGYA00521100_ERZ887851 | MGnify/ENA primary metagenome ERZ887851 (study PRJEB32303, sample SAMEA104408602) | aquatic metagenome | biome: Brackish water; feature: Pelagic; material: water | place: Baltic Sea | collected 2014-06-06T16:11:00 | depth 11,444 m ...
ATAAGCTAGTTGTATAAAAAATATTTATGGAAAAAGAATTTTATAAAAATTTAAAATCAAAAACATTAAATGATATTGCAAGTGGTAAAATCACTTACGATAAATTAGATAATATTTTAAGAGCAGATAAAGAAATTGTATTAGAAGCTATACGTCATGAAAGCTTTGTTTATTATGATGTACCAGAAACTTTAAAAAAAGATCGTGAAATTGTTTTAGCATCCCTTAAAAAATATGGATTAATGTTAGAATTTGTGTCTGATAAATTAAAGAAAGATAGAGAGATTGTATTCACTGCAGTTAAACAATGCGGATTTGCTTTAAAATATGCTGATAAGATATTTAAAGAAGACAAGGAAATAGTACATGAGGCAATTAAATCTGATGGTTGGGCATTACAATTTGTTGGCAATAAATTTTTTAGAGATCCAGAATTTCTTTTTTTAGCAGTGAAATATCATGGATATGCTTTTGAGCTATTACCTAAAAAATACAAGAAAGATAAAACCTTTATAGAAAAATGTATAAAGGAACATGGTTATATACTAAGATTTATTGATCCAAAATTAAGATTAAATTATTTGTTTTTAGAAAAATTAGTTAAAATAAATGGCTATTGTTTGAAATATATTCCAAATGAATTTAAGGATGATGTTAACTTGGCACTTTTGGCTGTTAAACAAAATGGATTATCAATTAGTTTTATAGAAAGTGATCTTCGTAAAAATAAAGAAATAATTATAGAGGCTATAAAACAAAATAGAGAAAGTTATGACTTTGTTGATAATTCGATGAAACTCGATAAAGATGTTAGTGCTGCATTTATGCAGTATTCAATGATTTAGTTGCTATCAATAATCTGTTTTAAAGTTAATATTTTCTTCTCAACTTCTTCAATTGCAATATTAATTTTTTCTTTTTCATTTTTAGTAAATTTAGTGCCGCCTTCACTATCCACTTCTATAGCACCTTTAGTAGCTTCCATTAATCTACCAATTTTAGCACTAATATCTATTAAAGTATTTGAAGTACTATCAAGTTTTCCTAGTTTTAAGTCTGCAGCTTCAAGCATAGACTCGTGTGCTTCTAACATGGGGCTTCCAAGTTTTCTTCTTCTAAATTCTAGATCAAGCTTAACGGAGTCTAAGTGGTGAATTTTATGATCTAAGTCTTGCTCATCAGTACATTTTCTAAAATGAGATTCACTTTTTCCAGTTATTTTCTTTATCTCATCTTTTTTTAACTCCTTAATAATATTTTTAAGAGCCAACTCTAAAGATAATAATTTTCTAGGATATCCAGCCATATTAATAAGTTAATTTCTAAACTTGTGAAAATCAACCCTAAACCTTTCACTAAACTAAATTTAATAATTGGAGTAATATAAACACTATTAACAAAGGAGTTTAATATTGAAAAATCAAAATATAATTAATTATTCACCAAGTGAATTCGCATTTGGCTTTGAAGCTTGTAACAGCTGTTACTATGATAAAAAAATCAATGGTATTGAATTAAAAGTTCCTTTTCCAGGAATCTTTTCAAAATTTGATAGTCTTCAAAAAAAATTTTATCATGGAAAATCTAGTAAGCTTCTTTCAGATAAACTTGAAGACGGTGAAATAGTTGGAAATTTTAATAAAAGGTTACAATCGGAAATTTTGTACGATCTTAAAGATAGACCTTTTACAATGAGTGGTTACATTGATGGTTATATCAAACATAAAGATACATTTACTATAATTGATTTTAAAACAACAAAAATTGATGAAAATAAAATTGATACATATGCAACTCAGTTACAAGCCTATGCATTGATGATGCAAAAACCAAAGGAGGGTAGTCTTAAGCTTTCTCCTGTTAAACAATTAGGAATTTTTTGCTTTGAGCCAAATGTTATTACTGAGCTTGGAAAAAATAATTGTAATATGGTCATGGATACTCAGTGGTTTGATATACCTAGAGATGATAAAGATTTAATTGGTTATATTACAAAGATTCAAGATGTTTTATATTCAAAGACTAAACCGCAATCATCTCCAACTTGCGGCATTTGTAATTTTAAAGAGTTAATAAAATAGTGCAAAAACTTAATAATTCAGAGATTAAAGTAACTGAAGTTATCAGCTTTATTTTAGAACAATTTAAAAATGAAAGAGTTGATCATGATCTTGAAGCAACATCTGAGCTTATTTTAATTGCAAGAATTCTTCATCAAAGATTTAAAATTAATAATGGGATAAAAGTTAAAGAAGATAAATCTGTCGTTTTAGCTAAAAGTGAAATTCTCAAAGAAATTAAGGATGACGAATATTACGAGCTCATTAAAAATTTTATAAAAGATTATCGACAATTTAGAGATAAAAACGTAAATTAAAAATTATGTGGAAGTTTATTAAGTATAAATTCAATAAAGCATTTGAAAAAAATTTATTAAATTTAATTATCTTTTTTATATTTTTAAGTTTTATTGGCGTTACTTTAATCTCAACCATAATTTTTGTTTTGCAGAAACTTGAGATTTTATCTGAAATTAATTTTTTTACAGAAACTTTATGGCAAGGATTTAGATTATTTTTTGATCAAAATGCTATTTTTGACTTAAACGATAAAAATAATTTTTTAGATTACTTTTTTAAATTTAATATTACAATTTTTGGTATTTTAATTTTTTCATCACTTATAGGCATAGTTACTAATTTAATATCAAACCGAATTGAAGAACTAAGAACTGGTAAAACTAAGATTGAGGAAGAAAATCATATAATATTTTTCAATTTTAGTAGAAGACTAATTCCTCTGGTAAGTGAACTTTGTAACGCCTATGAAAACCAAAAACAATCTTTTGTAGTTGTTTCTAATGAAGAACCTTTGTTAGTTATAGAAAAGATTAAAAATGTAATCAACATTCCAAAAAATATTACTATTCTTGCAAGAAAAGGATACGCTTGGCAAAAAAGTCTGTTGGACAAAATTAATTTAGAAAAAGCTAAACAAGTGATTATTTTAAAGCCTGATATCAGTGAATTATTTAAAACCGAGATGGATTGTGATGTTGAGGTGGGTAAAAGTATGTCATCTATTGTTGGGTCAAAACACTGGGATAAAAATCCATGTAAAATTTTAGGTGAGTTTCATAATGAACAAAGAGGTTTTGCCCATGTCTGGTTTAGTAGAAGCATTTGGGGAAAAAAAGTTACAGAACTAGGCAACGCTTGGGAAATGCCAGACATCGTGAGTTCTCAAATTTTAAAAAATAATCTTTTAGCCCAATGCACAAATACACCAGATCTATCAGAGATATATGATAATCTATTTGGATATGAGGGATCAGAAGTTTATTTTGTAGATCCAGCCAAATCAAAATTTAAGGATGTTTTAGAAAAAAATATTGGTAAAAATATTAAAGATCTAAACAGATTATGTGACAACATCATTGTAATTGGTTTCTTTTTAAATGATCAAAGTAATAAAAGAACTTATAATAAAATTTTTTTAAATACTCCAACTAATTTTCCTTTAACAAAAAACTATGGAATTATTTGCATTGCTAAAAATGAAGATCAAATAATTAAAGAATTAAGCGAATTAGAAAGTCACGAAAAAGAAGTAAAAGATATCAACCCAAATCTTAAACAAGATGACGGAGATCTTAGTGTTTCTCTTTTGGATTATAGCAGAGAGAACAATAATAATTATTTAAAAATGTTAATCAGCTCTTTAATTAATTCAAATTATTATAACAATTTAAAAAAACTGGATATTTATCAGCATCAAATTGATACAAATTCAAAAAATTTAGACTTTTTGACTGAGGAAAATATAAATTCTGATGAAGATAATGAGTTAATTAATTTAGGTATCATTTTTCATATGATCAATACAGATCATAAGCATAATTTCAAATTTCAAGTATTCAAAGTTAATCAAAATTCATCCTTAAATGAAAAAATTAACCCTGGTGATGAAATTTTAAATATTATTAAGAAAGAGGAATTAGAAAAATTTAAGAAATTAGACGAAAAAGATCTTTGTTATCACATTAAATATCCAAGAGGAGTTGAGAAAAAGCTTAAATCTAAAGTCACTGAATTTTTAAAAGTAAATAATGAAATTATCATTATTCTTAAAAAATTTGACACCAAGAAAATAGAATTTTTAGAAATTAATAAAGATGAAGTGATTAAGCAAAAAGTTAAACTATTAGAAGAATTTAAAGATATTCAATCAAAAAGAAATAATATGATTGAAACAGTTAAAAATAACATCAATTTTAAAGAAAAAAATTTAGATGAATTTACAACAAATATTGCTGGGACTAGTAGACCAGATGAATTTGAAAAAAGTAATTGTATAATTTTATTCAATGAAACTAATCAACAAATTCAAAAATTTAAAGAAAACCCAACAGAAGATCATGCCATGATCAATAATTTTATCGGGTTTTCTCAATTATCTAATTATTCTTATAATGATAAAAAGACCGTAGATCGATCTATGATCACAGAGATTAACGGTTATCGAACTAAAAAGATATTAGAAGACTTTAAAAATAAGTTTCACAGTCCTTATGTAGGTAATGATGTAATTGAGATGAACTCAATTATCAGTAAATACATTGCGGCTGCAACATTTGACTCGCAAAATGCTGATTTAATGAATTTATTATTCAAACGTATTCACACATTAAAATCCCACACACTAGTAGATAAATCATTATCAACTACATTTTGTGAATTAGAGAAATATTTCCAAAATAAAAATGAAGTCTTAATTGGTATTATTGATTACGATTTTGATAAATCTAAATATAGAAAAATTAAAAACATATCGATTAACCCTGAACAAAGAAAACAAATTGATTTAGACGAAGGGGATCGACTAATAACAATTGCAAATTTCAATGATCTTGAGATGGTCAAACATAGTAGATATTTGCATATATTATAAAAAAGAAAGGCATATTAAATGAAAAATAATAGATCAAAACTTGAGAGAAAACTTGATGAAGTAAATCACACTATGGAACTTATAAGAACTGTTGTTCCAGTAATTATATTAGTGGTTCAGTTAATTATTTTAACAAAAATTTAATTAATTACTATGGTTGATTTATTTAAATCATTAGAAAATAAGCTTAAGCAAAAAAATATATCCTCAATTCATGAAGCTATAAATTTACAAAATGATGTTAAAATTTTATCTGAAAGTAAGCCGCTGGATTGCTGGAAAAAATTATGGGACAAACCTTTATACTCAAACGTTCGTGCTGGACCTAGTCACTCAGATAAATGGGTAAATCAGTTTATTAATATAGGTATTAATGAAGAATTTAAAAATTTTATAAATGAAAGTAAGTTTAAGGTAACAAAACTACAAAATGATTTTATATTTCATGGTGAATTAGGTGAAAAAATAAATAGAGCAAAACTAGAGAAAAAACTTACTGTTGCAAAAAGAAGAGTTTACTCAATATATTCTGCTGCAAAAATGTTAAATAAAAGAGTGCAAATAAATGAAAACTTTCCTTTTTTTGATATCACGGGGGGTATTGATAAATTAGAGGATAATATCAATACACTTTTAAGTGAGCTTAGAATCAATAACAAAGGTACAGGGTGGGGATCAATTACCGTTTGTCATTTTCTAACAGATTTTGGATCAGCTATTAAACCAGATATTCACGTATGTAGAGCATTAAAAAAAATGAATTTATTTTTAACTAAAAAGGAATTACCAGACTTTGAGGAAGTTATAACAATTAATAAGATTGTTTATGATTTAAATAAAAAACTTGGTGACTCATATAGTATTAGATATGTGGAAAAACTTTTAATGGAATTTAGTAGACAAAAATTATTTGAGATAGAAGAAAATAATTGATATGTTGAGTTTTAGTATTTATGACAGATATATATAAAAAATTAACTGAGCTTAACTCTAAATATGTCAATGAGTCTTCTGAATTTGAAGAGGAATTAGTGGAACATCTTAAGAATAAGTTTTCTGAGCAATATAAACTATCATTAGAAGATCTTAAAAATGATGGGTCTGATGATCCTGAAATGGAAATGACACCAGGTAGATTTGCAGATCATATTGGTGATAAAGGTGAAGAGTTTTTAAAAGAATACGAAGCTATTTTAAAAAAACTTAATGGATAAAATTGGATAATGGCTTTTGAATATAAAAAACTTGGTAAACTTCAAGATCACTTGGAAGCAGAGGCAACTGACTGGATAGAAAGCTATATCAAGGACCTCCATGGAGTTAATGACTCTGTAGAGCTTACAAAAGAACAAATAAGTGAAATTGATAAAGCAGCTGAGGATGAGAAACTAGATAATTATGTATGTTTGGCCTTGAGAAACATAGTTCAAGCTTGGTATGACCATAACGAACCTGATACACTTTAAAAATTAGTTTTCTAAATTATCAAACCAATCATTAACAATAGATAAAGCTTTCGTTTGTTCAGTTTCAGGAAGTTGTTCGATGTAACCAACTATTTGACCTGGTGAAGGTATTTCTTCTTCTGGATTTTCAAGTTCAGTTAATGCTTTCTTATAGCAATCCTCAAAACTTTCTTTTAATAATTTTGCTAATTGTTCTTCACGATCTACACTGAATACACTGTCCTCATAAATCTTATCCATTATTTCACTTACTCTTGTGTATAAATTTCCCATAGCTAAATATAATATTTTAAGTGAAATAGATCAATAAGGACTTCACTAACATTATTTCATAATTAGCTTATATTTAAGTTATGAAAACATTTAGCCCTTTTAAAATAAAAAAATATAAACCTTTCAAATTAAAGATTAGAAAGAAACCTACCTATAAACCAATACTTTTTAAGAAACCTAAACCCTACAAAAGGGGCAGGTTATTAAAAAGTGGAATTATTCAACATATGAGAGTAACTGCAACAGGTAGACGTTATTGGACACCAAAATCTATCAAAATTGATACTCACTACTTATAAAAATTTTGCTATAATAGTTTAATGAAAACTTTTAGAGTTAGAGTAAGACTTCATGGTGGTAGAATAGTAGATACTAACATTCAAGCACCCGATGTTCATGCAGCTTTAAACATGGCTAAATCACAATATGGTGAAGGTAATGTTTTAGGTGCTCCAATGTTAGTGAGATCTTAGATTTACTATGACAGCTTCAACCTCAAAATATACTGACAAGGTTCTTCAAAATATTAAAGAAGTAAATGATAAAGTAATCGAGGCTGATTTGAATATAGAAAATCGAATTAGATCAGTAATAGAAAATAAAATTTTTTCAAAAAGTGTAATCGAAAAATGGAAAAATTATTATGAAGAATATTGGAGTGAGCTAAAGAAGAAATTTCCTGGACCAACACATCCGGCAGACAAGCATAAAAGTTTAGCAGATGATTATTTTCATGACAGCATTGACCAACTTGATTTTAAAAATGATGATAATCAACAAGAAGATTTATCTGATGATAAAATAAAACAAGAGATCAAAGCTCTTATGGAGGAAACTGGCTTTGTATGGGAAAGTGTAATGGATTATATGAGTGATGATTTTATTATCAATAATGCTGAAGAAAAAGAAATTTATTCAGAGATTATAGGCGAATATCATTCCTGGAAGAAAGAGGAAGATGCAGATTTATATACATATACAAAAGAATTGATTAATTTAAAAATTAATGACAGATAAAATTACTAATCTTCAACGTCTTGTAATAGGATATATTCCTGAGAATTGTAAGTCAGAATACATAACTCCCTTTAATCCCGATCAGTCAGAAACTGTTGAGACATGTATCGAACTTAAAGATAAAAAATTTTATTTTTGGGGTAAACAAGATGGTGACACTGAATTAACAATTTCGTATGATGATCTGTGGGATCCATCATCAAAAATGTGGGAATTATTTGTAGATAAATTTTGTAATCAATTATCAAAAGGAGTCTCATCATTAAATCCAATGACTTTAGGAAAATCTTGGGGTTTTTTCAATCAGGAAGGAAATATACCGGATGGTTCATTTGTTGTTAAAAATGACCTTGAAGGAATAGGAGATCTTGAAAACAAAAAAGAATATTGTGATGGTAATCATTGGTATATTAATTATTTAAATTTAGAAGTTGATAAAGATGGCCATGACAAAGTAATTGACGAATATTTTATAGTCATTAACTCAAAGGTCAAATGATATACACAAAAAGAACGTATTATAATTTATGAAATTTAAAATTATTCCATCTAAACATTTAGTCGTTGAAACATTAATAGATCTTCATCCCGAATATCACAAAGATGATAAATATAAAGATGCAAAGCATAATAAATGGATAAGTTTTCAAAGAAATTGGGGAAGAATAGATCGTGAATTTATTAACTCAAATGAGGTTAAAATATTTAAAGATTGCAATGACATATCGCAAATACAAAATTTGATAAACAATTCAATTAATTCCTTAACACCTATTTCCAAAGACAAAAATGAGAAGAGTTTTTATAATAATCAAGATTACAATAATTTTTATAATATCAGAAATATTGAGAATAAATTAGATCTAGATATTGATTATTTATGGGCAGGGTCAACTGGCGGAGGAAGCAGTTTAAATATGATTTTTCATAATGGAGTTGATGATAATGAAATTTCAAAAGTTGAAAATATGCTAAATGATATGGTCCCACTTGATACTATAGCTGATGAGTTGAATTATAGTTTTGAAACAGAGGAGTATCACCAAACTCCAATAAAGGTTGAGGAATAAATTAATTATGGAAGATATTAAATTTAAAATAATTCCCTCTGATAGTTATGAAATTTTTACATTTTCAAAAGAAAATAAAAAAATAAATATAAGAGTTTATTGGGGTTCCTATTCATGGCCTGTTTTTAGTAAATACGATTTTAAAGAGTTTGAAAATTGTAAAGATATTGACGAGATTCAAAATATTGTTAATGAAAAAATTGTTAATGTTATTGAGATAAAAGATTTAAGCAAAGCACTTGGTGCAGATTTAGAAGTATTCAATAATGAAGAAAGTGGTGGTGGAGCTAGTGCCTCTATAGAAGAGTATATAAATGTTAGTGAAAATGAATTATCAGAACAAATTGATGGTAATGTCACATTAAGAGAAGCAGCTGAAAACTGGCAAGATGAATTACTTGTTGATAATGGCTGGAGCAATACAGAGATTTGTAGATATTTTGCTACTCCAGTTAAAATTCAAGAAATCAAAGAAAAAAAAAAAGAATTTACAGACTATGAAAAAATAACAAATAAAGTTGGAATTAAACATCTTACTTTACTTGATAACATCTCAAATTGTCTTTTTAAAAGAACACGAAAAAAAAAAGAAAATCTTATTAAAGATATAAAAGAAAAATATACATCAGAGGATTTAGAATTATTACTTCAATATGTTGAGAAAGCTAATGAGAAAATGGATAAAAATACACCAATTGAGGAGAAGTACGATAAACAAATTTCTTTTATTAAGGAGTTAATTCAAAACTAATTAGAGATGACTAAAAAATTAACATTTAAGATTAAAGCTAAACCAAATGAGAACCATGCTGTAGGACAATCTGTATATGTTAGATATTATAATGATAATTTCAAAGCAAATTTTGAAAAAGAGAAAGATAAAATAAATGAAGATTTCGACTTTGAAACTTTTTTAACTAATCATGAAAAAAAATGTATTTGGCTAGGTCGTGGATTAACTATAGATGAAGAACCTTCGGTACAAGTACTGGAAGATGATAAACCAGTGAAATTATCAAGTGATAAAATTTATGAGATAAGTGAATCGGAGATAGGTTCTGATAGCTATGATGATGCGCTTAAAGAGTATCATGCTTTAGAAAATATAGATTTAAACTATATTATAAGAGCAAGATGGGATGTCGAGAAACATAATAATGAAATATTGGATAACGATAAATTTTTTAAAAATACCAATAGTTATAAATTTGCAGATATTTTAACTATGCATTGTAAAGAAGTTACAGCTCATACTACTATAGAAGTTGATGATAACTACTCGTTAAGAGATTTTAATATAGTTGCTGCACAATTAGATTTTGATCATCATTCTTTATGGGTATATGAAAAAACAAAATTAGAATTACCGATATATTCAATAGATTATAAAGGCAAAAGACAAGATTTTGATTTTGATATAAAAACAGGATGGACAGCTGATAGAACTTTTTATGAAAGAAAAATTAAAAAAGAAAAATACATTCCTTCTGAGGATGATTTTGCAGCTTCCAGTGATACTAAAGATGAAAAAATAATTGAAACTGAGGATTGGGATCTAATGTCAGAGCTTCAGAGTGCATGGGATTTAAGTAGGCTAGTTTAATGAAAATTGAAATATCTTCAAAAGATAATGAGCTTCAAGAATATCAAAAGAAAAGGGATCGTGAAAGGGCAGAGCAACTTGAAAAAGATAGGAAAAAAGAAAATCAGAGCGTCTTTAATGTTGTCGAACCCATTAGAAAAGATCCTAATCGAGGTATGCGATTTGTCAATTGTTCAGAACCAGTTAACAGAGGAAGATTAGGGCACTCTAGAGCTTTTCTTTATAAAGCTAATAAAACTTATAAGTATTATGATTAATCTCTAAAGTTAGTGAATTCTATCGGTAGACCAATATCAATAGCAGTTATTGCTGACATTGCTTCTTGAAGGTCATCTCTTT
>ERZ887851.3770-NODE-3770-length-10706-cov-4.351610_pt1 | contig 10706 bp, 6 predicted proteins | sample MGYA00521100_ERZ887851 | MGnify/ENA primary metagenome ERZ887851 (study PRJEB32303, sample SAMEA104408602) | aquatic metagenome | biome: Brackish water; feature: Pelagic; material: water | place: Baltic Sea | collected 2014-06-06T16:11:00 | depth 11,444 m ...
CATGATCGCCGTGGCATCGAGCATGGCGAGCGTGAAGCGCCGCTTGCTGGTGGTCGGCTCAAACGCCACTTCACCCCGGAGCGTTGCCCGCAAGGACTCGAGCGCATGGGCCAGTGGCACCGAGAGCTGCTCGGCCCGGGGCGTGGGCTGCATCCCACCCTTTCCCCGCACCAGCAGGGCATCGTCGAGCAGCTCGCGGAGTTGGCGCAGGCTGTGGCTCATGGCGGACTGGCTCACCCCCAGCCGGTTGGCGGCGCGGGTGACGCTGCGCTCAGCGATGAGGGCGTCCAGCGCCACCATCAGGTTGAGGTTGACCTGAGAGAGATCGATGTCGCGCACAGGGGCTCCTGTTGGGGCTGCCTGGGCTCTTACCCGGCCGTGGGGCGGCCGTCTGCCGCGCCGGCTATGTCCGCACCGGTCACCCGGAGGAAGCCATGGGTTCAGGTGTTGCTGTCGACCTTGCCGTGCAGGCCTTTGAGGCCATCGCCCCACTGTCCGGCGCCGGTGCTTGGGACAACGTGGGGCTGTTGCTCCGTGGCGACCGGTCAGTGCGGCGCGTGGGGGTCTGCATTGACCTGACTGAGGCTGTTGTCGACGAGATGGAGGCGGCGGATGTCGACCTCGTCTATGCCTACCACCCGACCGTCTTTGGGGGCCTCAAGCGCATCACGGGGGCCACCGGCATCGAGCGGGTGGTGCTGCGCATGGTGCGCGCCGGCCGCCACCTCTACGCCCCCCACACGGCCCTGGACGCCGCCCACGAGGGCATGGGTGACTGGCTGATCGGGGCGCTGGGACCGGTCGACAATGCCGCGCCCATCGAGGTATCCAAGACCAACCCAGCGGTGGGCCTCGGCCGCCACGGACGCCTGCGCACCCCCCAGACCCTGCGGTCGCTGTTGCCCGGCATCCGCGCCTGGCTCGACCTGCCTCAGCTTCGGGTCGCCGGCGACCTGGACCGGGTGTGTGAGACGGTCGCGGTCTGCCCCGGCTCCGGCGGCAGCCTCTTCAAGGGCCTCGGCCCCACCGATCTGCTGCTCACCGGAGAAGCCGGCCACCACGATGTGCTCGCATGGGTGGCGGCGGGCACTGCGGTGGTGCTCACCGATCACACCAACTGCGAGCGGGGCTTCCTCTCGGTGCTCCTGCCCCGGCTCGCGGCGGCGTTGCCCGACGTGCACTTTGTGCGGTCCACGGTGGATGCCGACCCGTTGAGGATTGTCTGAATCCCACGGGTCTGTGAGGTGGGGGCGCGGGGATCGCGCCAGCCTCACCGTTGCCGCGATACGCGGGACCAATGCCAGCTCGCGACCGACCCCTGCGTGACTTTCACGCACCGCCCACGATCACCGCCGCCCTCGGCCCCACCAACACCGGCAAGACCTGGCGGGCCATCCAGCGGATGCTGGGCCATGCCGACGGCATGATCGGTCTGCCGCTGCGCTTGTTGGCCCGCGAGGTCTACGAGCGCTGTGTCGAGAAGGTCGGTGTGGACCAAGTTGCCCTGATCACGGGCGAAGAGAAGCTGGTCCCCGACACCGCCCGATACTGGGTGTGCACCACCGAGTCCATGCCTGTGAACCGCGTGGTGGACTTCGTCGCCATCGACGAGATCCAGCTCGCCACCCACCGCGAGCGGGGCCACGTCTTCACCGACCGCCTGCTGCACCTGCGGGGCCGGCGCGAGACGTGGTTCATGGGCAGCGACGCGATGGTGCCGGTGATGAACCGCCTCGTGCCGACGGCTGAAGTGGAGCGCTACGAGCGGTTCTCCAAGCTCTCCCATGCTGGTGTGTGTCGCTTGGGGGCCCTGCCGCCCCGGTCCGCTGTGATTGGGTTCTCCGCGGCCCATGTCTATGAATTGGCCGAGAAGCTGCGGGTCAAGAAAGGCGGCGCAGCGGTCGTTCTCGGTGCCTTGTCCCCCCGCGCCCGCAACCGTCAGGTCGAGATGTATGCCTCGGGCGAGGTGCAGTACATGGTGGCCACGGACGCCATCGGCATGGGGCTCAACCTCGACTTGGACCATGTGGCGTTTGCGGCGCTGTCCAAGTTTGACGGCGTGTCGCATCGTCCGTTGGAAGCCGCCGAGCTGGCCCAGATCGCCGGCCGGGCGGGGCGCCATCGTCGCGACGGCACGTTTGGCACCTTGGCGTCCGTGGGTGAGCTGGACGCGGGCATTGTCGACGACATCACCCAACATCGCTTCCCGGTCGTGAAGCGCATCTGGTGGCGCAACCCCGAGCTCGACTTCAGCTCCCTGCGCATGCTGGACCGCACGCTGCACAAGGGCGCGCCGCTGCGCAATCTCATGCCGATGATGGGCGGTGACGACCTCGAAGCCCTCACCCGCCTCGCCGCCAATGTGGACGTGCGCAAGCGCTGTGTGTCCGAGACCGAGGTGCGGCTGCTGTGGGATGTGTGCCGCATTCCCGACTTCCGCCAGTCGATGGTCGAGGCCCATGTGAACTTGCTGGCGCAGATCTTCCTCCAGCTCACCGGCAAGCGTGCGTGCTTGTCCCCGGACTGGGTGGCCGAGGGGCTCGAGCGTGTCGACCGGCCGGAGGGCGACATCGAGACCCTGATGACCCGCATCGCCTATGTGCGGACGTGGACGACGGTGACCCACCACCGCGAGTGGCTGCATGAGCCCGACGTGTGGCAAGCCAAGGCCCGGGAGATCGAAGATCGGCTGAGCGACGCCCTCCACGACCAGCTCCGGGCACGCTTTGTCGATGTGCGTGCGGCGGCGATTGTGCGGGAGCAGGCCCACGGGCGGGACGTGACGGTGGACGTGGGTGAAGAAGGCACCGTGACCGCCGTGGGGCATGAGCTGGGCCAGCTGGACGGCTTTGGCTTCCGGGCCAATGCTGGCGGCTCCGACGCGGACGTGGCCCGGGTGCGCTCGACGGCCCGGGGGGCGCTGGAGTCCACCGTGAGTGCCCGGTTGGCCGAGCTTCTGGAGTGTCCGGACGATGCCTTGAGCTTCGATGCAGGCGGCAACATTGTGTGGGGCACGACGGTGCTGGGCCGGCTGGTCCGAGACCCAGCAGCGGGCGACGTCTGGAACCCCGGCGTGCGACTGGTGACCCATGAGCTGCTGGACAGCCACCAGCGCGGCAAGGTGCAGGAGCGGGTGGTCGCGTTTGTGCGGTCCTGGATCGAGGACTTCAAAGCGCCGCTGGACCGGGTCGAAGACCGCCACCTCCACCATGAGGCGCGGGCCATTCGATACTGTGTGGAGCAAGCGTTGGGTTGTGTCTCCCGCGCCGGGCTCAAGTCGGAAGTCAAGCAACTCTCGGTGCTGGACCGGCGCAACCTGGCGCGCATGGATGTGCGCATCGGCACCTACTCCATCTATGTGGACTCATGGTTAAAGCCCGCGAGAGTGCTCGACAGGGCGATGCTCTGGACGGCTTGGAAGGGGCTGGATCGGCTGCTGGAGCTGCCCACCGAGGGGGCCATCTCGGTGCCGATTGCCCGGGAGCTGGAGTGGTATCGGGCCATTGGTTTCTTGCCCTTGGGGCCCCGGGCATTGCGGGCCGACCAAGTTGAACGCTTGGCGTTTATTCTGCGAGATGCCACCCGTGGCGGCCCCAGTGTGCTGCCGGCAGCGGCGGCGAGCTGGTTTGGCTGCAACCGCACGGAGCTGGCTCAGATGGCCGAGCAATTGGGCTATCTACAGGATGACCAAGAACGCTTCACGCCCCGGCGGCCCAGCCGTGGGCCCCGTCGTGGTCGCCGCCGCTGACCGCCTTGGAGGGTGGGCGGCGAGTGCCATTGGGCGTTGTGCATTGGGCCAACCGACGGTGGCCGCACTTTGTGCACCACTATAAGCACCTTGCAGGCGGCCCTGCAGGCTGCAGAGGACACGAACTATGGCAAAACGCTCTTTCCTGATTCCCGCCAGCCCACTCCCGGGGGCCATGGTTCCCAAGGTGGCTCTTGCGCTGACCTTCACGGCGGTGGGCTGCTCCGCCTTTGACCCGCTGCTTGGGGTCTGGACGCTGGAGGAAGCCCCCATGGAGCTGTCCAGCAGCAGCAGCAGCTACTACGGCTGTGATGTCACGTATGCCCTCGACGTCCAGCTTGAGTTCGATGACAAGGACGGCGAGGACTACGAAGGCGAGATGGAGTTCGAGTACAGCGTCGAGATCCGGTGCGATGGCGAGAGCGACTCGTACAGCTACTCCCAGTCGTACGACGCCGAAGCCGAGCGGAAGGACCGCAAGGAATACGAGATCAAGATCGACGACTGGGACGTTGAGTTTGAGTGTGAGATCGACGGCGACGAGATGGACTGCGAAGACGACAAGGGCGATGACTACCTGTTCGTGAAGGACTAGGCCTGCGGCTCGCAGATTAGCGAGCCTCTGAACCAGTTCCTTCTTGGTGGGGGCAAGCCCCCACGCCGCGCCCAAAGGGACGCTCCCCCACGGCAGCCTCGTGCTGAGTCTGCGCTGTCCGGTCGGGGACCGAGTGGGTTCAGCACATCGGGTGCGCTGAGCTCGATCAGCGGCTCGCAGACAGTGGGCCTCTGAACCAGCCCATGTTTGGCGGGGCACAAGCCCCCGCACCGCACCCACAGAGGGCTCCCTCAAGGCAGCTTCGCTCCGAAGCTGCCGCTGTCCGGTCGGGGACCGGACGGGTTCAACTCCTCCGCTGTGATGAACCCGAAGATGCTGGGTGCACTGTTGCTGGACAGTGGGCACCCCACCGGCGAATCAGCACCAGCCCTTGGTTCTGCTCTGGAGGATCCTGGGGATCGTGTGTACTGCAATCGCCGGGCGCTGCGGGGCGTAGGCGACCCTCTCACCATGGAGGCGCTGGCTCATGTCCACCGCTCTGATGCTTGTGATCGGGTTTTGTTTCCTCGGCTTCTTCTGTGTGATGTCGGTGGCAGTGGGGCTGCCGGGCACGTGGATCATGCTCATCGTGGCCGTGGCCATGGAGCTGGGCGACGTGTGGTGGTTGCCCGAGGGCGCGGTGTCCTTCGGGTGGACGGCGATTGGGCTGTGCGCGGGTGCCGCTGTGCTCGGGGAGCTGCTGGAGGTCTTGTCCGGGGTGCTCGGCACCAAGATGGGCGGGGGATCTCGGCGATCCAGTGTCGGTGCCTTTGTCGGCGGGCTGGCCGGCGGTGTGCTGGGCACCATGATGCTGCCCCTGGTGGGCACCCTGATTGGCGCGCTGGTGGGCACCTTCGTGGGCGCCTATGTCGGGGAGGTCACGGGTGCTGAGCCTCGCGAGGGCAAGGATGCGGTGAAGCCGGCACTGGCGGCCACGGCGGCGCGGGTGGTGGCGTCGGTGGCAAAGGTGGGCATCGCGATGGTGGTCTGGCTTGGCCTGGGCGCGGCGGCGGTGATGGCCCTGCCTTGAGCCGCTGAGCTGGCCGGAGCGGCCCGGGATGGGCGTGGGGAACAAGCGAGCGGTCGTCGGGCCGGATACCTTGGCGTCCCGATTGTGTGCCCCACATGGGGCTCGGCCCCTGCTGTCCCCCCGTGGTCTTGTTCGGCCAACCCGAGCGGCTGACCCGGTGTCTGGAGTCCCGATGCGCTGTGAGCTTCTGTTGATGTCGTGCCTCGTCGCCTGTTCAGGCGGTGGCAAGTCCGGTGACTCAGCGGTGTCCGGGGCAGGCGACGGGGGTGCAGACGGCGCGGACGGCGCGGACGGCACCGATGGGGCGGACGGTGTCGACGGCGGTGACGACGGGGCGGACGGCGGAGATCTGGTCGCCGCCGACGGGGATGGCTTCGCCGAAGATGTTGACTGTGACGACACCAACGCCGATGTCTTTCCGGGTGCGACCGAGGTGGCGGGCGATGGCCTCGACAACGACTGCGACCCGGCCACCTGTGAGGGCGCTGGCTTTGGTCCGGCTCAAGAGCTGTCCTTGCCGGGGGGCTACGCCGACCGCACCTTCGAGTCGATGGGCCTGCCGGGGGACTGCCCCGCGATGCGGCCCGTCTGGTCGACCACCGACATTGACGGAGATGGCGTGCAGGACGCCGTCATCGCGGGTTCTGCGTGTGGCGGGGAAGAGCCTGGCCAGACCGAATGGTGGGTCCACCCGGGGGGCGCCGAGGGGTTTGCAGAGACGGCCGTGTCGTGGGCCCTGCCGTCGGACCGACCCGCGGGCAACTTCGCGGCGGTCAATGGCCGACCAGCCGACTGTGACCTGGGCATGTCCAAGTGGTTTCTGCGAGACATGGACGGAGACGGCCGCGGCGACATCGTGGTGCCGTCGGAGTGTGGTGCGAGTGATGTGGGGCGGACCCACTGGCTGGTCTACACCAACACGGGCACGGGCTTCGCGGCCACCCCCACCAACTTCCCGCTGCCCACGGGCTACCCGGACGGCACCTTTGCCTCGCCGAGCAACCCGGGCAACTGCGACACGGGGGTGCCGGCCTGGGGAATGGGTGACTTGATGGGCCGGGGCAAAGCCGACATCGTGGTGCGGCGGTCCGCGTGTGCGGATGATGCCGTGGGGGCCAGCGAGTGGCGCATTCACGAGAACACCGGCACTGCCTTTGTGGACGCGGCATCGGTCTGGGCGCTGCCGTCGGGCTACGGCGTTGGCACCTTCCACCGCGGTGACCACGGGGGCGACTGTCCCTCGGGCGTGCCGGCCTGGGAGTCCAAAGACATCGATGGCGACGGCATTGTCGATGCCGTGATGACCTGGCTGAGCTGTGAGGAAGAGGTGGTGGGCACCACCCGCTGGGATGTGCACCTCGGCTCGGCTGCTGGCTTTGCCGCGACCGCAACGCCCTGGACCCTGCCGGAGGGCTACGGTCCGCGGGCCTTCACGGCAGTGGCCGCCGAGCGGGCGTGCGATGTGAGCCGGCCCCGCTACCAGCTGCTCGACCTGACGGGTGATGGCCAGGGCGAGCTGGTGGTGTTTGTGGACCCCTGCGGCGACTCCGATGTGGGCACCGCGCGGTGGCGGGTGCACGCCGCGGACGGCACCGGCTTCGCCACGACCTCCACCGATGTGGGACTGCCCGCAGGCTACGGCCCGGTCACCTTCGGCTGGCCCGGCGCTGTGCGCTCGTGCGGTGACGAGACCCCCGGCTGGAACCTGTTTGACATCACTGCGGACGGCCAGCCCGATGTGTTGGTCACCGCGTCGGCGTGCCTGGACGATGAGGTCGGCCGGGCGGTGTGGAAGGTGCATCCCGGCGGCTGCGACCTGTAGCCGGGTGGCTCACTCCGCCCGGATGACCCGGGTGCCGCAGACCATGTCCCACAGCTGGCGGCGGTCTGGCGAGAGCACGCCTATGACGAAGGCATACGGGAAGATGTGCAACGCGATGGAGCGCCCCGCGCTGCGCATCAAGGCCTGACCGAAGGACAGTGGGCCGTCGTCGGCGCGGACGATGTGCAGACCCAACAGCCGCTTGCCCAAGGTGCCGCGCCACCGGCTCGTGATGCACATGGTCTCCAGTGCCATCGCCCCCAGCCAGCCCATGAGGAGCATGCCGCCCACCAGCACGGTCTCGGGGTTGCCGGCGGGGTCCGCTTCGCCGCTGACGACCGAGGTGGCACCATGGATCGCCGCCATCGGGATGATGGACAGCAGCGCGGCGATGCCGATTGCGAACCACACAATGACTTGGTCCACAACATAAGCGGCCAGCCGTCGCACGTGGCTCGCGGGTGCGGGGCTCGACGAGAACCCGCCGAGGTAGGACTTGGGCGGCGTGTAGGGCGACCGATCCATGCTCAGCGTCGCGTGTTGGGGTCGGGGTCATCCTTCTCGAACTGGCGAAACACCCAATGCAAGAAACGGAACGGATACTCGGCTTCGTCCGACTCGAACCGTGCGAACAGCCGATAGCCGGGGTTGACGTCGGGGATCGCGCCATGGGATGCGTTGGACACACCGAAGCGATCGGGGTTCTGCTTCAACACGCGGGCGACCCGCTCGGGGGGCACGGTGGTGGTGTGGTGGAAGTCCAACACAACCCGGACCCGCAGCCAGCTCACCCGCTCGATGCCCAGATCGCGGCACCGAATCCGGGTCTCGGCCTGCCAGCCCAGGTTGAGCACCTCGGGGGGCGGCTCGCCATAGACGTCTTCCCAGCGGGTGACCAGATCGCGCACTTCGGCCACGGTCTGGCACGCCGCCAGCCGCCGGTACTCGGTCAGCCGCTCGTTCACATCGTCGACCCAGTGGTCGGGAATCAGCGTGGGCACCGGAATCTCGATCTCCGGATCCAGTCGCCGCCGGTTCAGATCCCCCCGTGCATCGGCCACCGCTTCTTCGAGCAGCTCAATGTAGGTGTCGAGGCCCACCGCCGCGATCTGGCCGTGCTGGGACTCGCCGAGGAGGTCCCCGCTGCCGCGAATCTCAAGGTCCGCCGATGCGATGGCCATGCCCGCGCCGAGGTCTTGATGGTCTTGGAGCACCCGCAGTCGCTTCATTGCGTCATCGGTGATGCCGGCGTCGTCTTGGGGCACAATCAGCGAGCAGTAGCCGCGCGTGAGGCCCCGCCCCACCCGTCCACGGAGCTGGTAGAGCTGGGCCAGCCCCAGCTGATCGGCACGGTTGATGAGGATGGTGTTGACCGTCGGCATGTCGATGCCCGACTCGATGATGGTCGTGCACACGAGCACATGGAAGTCGCGCCGAACGAAGGCCAGCAGCACTTCTTCGAGCTGGACCGGGTCCATCTGGCCGTGGGCCACTGCAAACTTGGCTTCGGGTACCAGGGCCGCGAGGGTGCTGGCCACCTGGTCGATGGACTGCACCCGGTTGTGGACGAAGAACGCTTGCCCACCGCGCTGAAGCTCATGCATCAGCTCTTGGCGCAGGCGGTCCTCGTTCCACCGCATGATGCGGGTCTGAACCGGCCGGCGTCCCTCGGGCGGGGTGGCCATCAGGCTGACTTGGCGGATGCCCGACATGGCCATGTGCAGCGTGCGGGGAATCGGCGTGGCCGACATCGCAAGGTAGTCGCAGGGACGCTCGGACCACGTGCTGGTCAGCTTCTTGAGCCGTTCTTTCTGCTTGACGCCGAAGCGGTGTTCTTCGTCGACGACCACGAGGCCCAGCTCCTTGAAGCGCACTGAGCGGCCCAGCAAAGCCTGGGTGCCGATGATGACGTCGACCGTGCCTTCAGCGAGGCGCTTCTTGATCTGGCGGGCGTCCGCGGCGCTCTGGAAGCTGGACAGCAAGGCAATCTCGGTGCCGGAACCGGCAAAGCGGTCCGAGAAGCTGCGCCAGTGCTGGTAGGCGAGCACGGTGGTCGGGCACAGCATGGCCACTTGGCGTCCACCCAGCACCACCAGCATGGTCGCGCGCATCGCCACTTCGGTCTTGCCGAAGCCGACATCGCCGATGACCAGACGGTCCATGGGCTGGGGGCGGGCCAGGTCTTCGCGAACCTCTTCGATGGTGCGCTGTTGGTCGGGTGTCTCGACGAAGGGGAAGGTCTGCTCAAACTGGATGTACTCGGGGGGCAGGTCGTCGTAGGCGTTGCCTTCCACCAATTCGCGCAGGGCGTGCAGCCGCAGCAGCTCGGTCGCGAGGCCCGCCACCTTGTCCCGCACCTTGGACTTCTGGCTGGCCCAGGTCTGGCCACCCAGCTTGTCGAGCCGGGGTGGGCGTCCGCCGGCCGACCGGTACTTGTAGAGCTCCGCGAGGCGGGTCACTGGCAAGTAGAGTCGGTCGCCGCCGCGGTAGCTCAGCTCGGCGAAGTCCTGGTCCATCATCTCGCCGGCCACGGGCATCGCGATGCGCTTGAGGCCGTGGAAGGTCCCGATGCCATGGCGCACGTGCACGACCAAGTCGCCCGCCTTGAGCTGGGCGAGCTCGGCCCCGGACAGTGCGGCGTCCTTGAGGGAGCGCTTGCGGCGGGGGGGGCGGGCGCGGGCACCAAACAGCTCGGCGGCTGTGATGATGGCGATGGCGCTCGTCTCTGAGTGGAAGCCCTTATCGAGGGGGGCGACCCACCCAGCCAGTCGGTCCTTGAGAAACTCGCCGACGGGCTGGCGATGGGGGGTGAGGCCGTGGGGTTGGAACAGCGCGGTGACCCGCTCCAGCCGGGTGGAGGACTCGGCCACCAGGGCCACCCGCCAGCCCTCTTCGAGCCAGTCGCGGATCTGGCGAATGGCCGGCGCCAGCTCACCTTTGCCCACCCGCAGGGATGTGTTCTCGTGGCTGTCGAAGTCCAGGGGCTCGACGCCGTCGTCGCCGGCGATGAGCAGGGCGCCCACGTGAATGGCTTTGGTTAGGGCGTTCTCGACGGACTCTGGCGTGCAGAAGCGGTCTTCGGGGAGCACCACGGGACGCTCGAGAGCGGGGATCTGCTCCCACCGCCGCTGTTGCTGGCTGTGGAAGCGCTCCAGCTCGGCCCCGAGCTCACGGGGGTCGACCACCAGCACTCGACCGGGGGGTAGCCGGGCGAAGCGGTCGTGGATGGGTTGCACCGGATGCAGCGCCGGCAGGTAGTCCTCGGCGCCCGGGAACCACAGCCCTTCCTTGAGCTCCTTGAGCAAGCGGCGGCGGCGCATGTGGCCGGCCCCGATGTGGTCCACCGCGCGCATCGTCTGTTCGGCGGCCCGGCTCAGCGCGGCGGGGGTGACGACGGCCTCGCGGGCGGGCAGCACCCAGACCTCGTCGAGGGGACCGGTGCCCCGGCGGGTCTCGGGGTCCATGCCGTTGAGCGCATCGATCTCGTCGTCGAAGTACTCCAAGCGCACGG
>ERZ887851.3771-NODE-3771-length-10702-cov-39.838452_pt1 | contig 10702 bp, 7 predicted proteins | sample MGYA00521100_ERZ887851 | MGnify/ENA primary metagenome ERZ887851 (study PRJEB32303, sample SAMEA104408602) | aquatic metagenome | biome: Brackish water; feature: Pelagic; material: water | place: Baltic Sea | collected 2014-06-06T16:11:00 | depth 11,444 m ...
CAACTGATGCGCCGTGAAGGTATTGAAGCGTGGGTGCTCATCGCCCGCGAATACAATGAAGACCCGATTGTTAAAACCATGCTTCCCGCCACTTGGCTAAATGCGCGCCGTCGCACCGTGCTGCTGTTTATCGACCGTGGCGAGGCGCTCGGTGTCGAGCGGATGGCTGTTGCGCGCTATGCAGTCGGCGACCTTTTTCCTGGCGTGTGGAACCCAGAAGAACAACCTGATCAATACGCGCGCATTGCCGAAATCTTAAGCGCAGCGAATCCCAAGAATATCGCGCTGAATTTCTCTAACGACTATGCGCTTGCCGACGGCCTCACCTATTCCGAGCAACGCGATTTTAGCGCGGCGTTGCCGAGTGAATTGCGCAGCAGACTCGTGTCATCGGAACCAGTTGCGGTGGGCTGGTTAGAGACACGCACCGACAAAGAGATGACGGCGTATGCCGATGTCATGGCTATAGCCCATGACATTATCGCCGAGGGCTTCTCGCGAGAAGCGATTACCCCGGGAATCACAACAACAGAAGATTTAGAGTGGTGGTATCGGCAACGGGTTAATGACTTGGGACTGACTACGTGGTTTCACAACAGCATCGAAATCGAGCGGCCTAAAAAGGTGAGCGCGGCACTCATGGCGCAGGGTGCGGCGTTAGACATTATCTATCCGGGCGATCATGTGCATATCGACTTCGGTATTACGTATCTGAACTTACAAACAGACACGCAGCAGAACGCGTATATTCTCAAAGCAGGTGAAACCGAGGCGCCGAACTACCTTCAGAGGGCGCTTAGCGAAGGCAACACACTCCAAGATATCCTCACCGCCAATTTCAGGGTGGGCCGCACTGGCAACGACATACTTGCGCGCAGCAGAGCACAGGCAATTGACCGTGGATTAACGCCGATAATTTACACTCACCCCATTGGACTTCATGGCCACGCCGCCGGCACGACTATTGGTATGTGGGACAAACAGGACGGCGTTCCGGGCAGCGGCGACTATGCGATGCAGCCAAATACCGCTTACTCCATCGAACTTACCGCAGAGGTAAGTTTACCCGAATGGGGGGACGACCCTCTAAAAATGAAACTCGAGCAGAATGGCTTCTTCGACGGCGAGACGTTCCGCTATATTCAACCTCGCCAAACCCAATATCATCTCGTTAGCAGTGATTGATCGAGGTTAACGCCCTATACGAGCCGGCTCGCGTAGGGTAGATTACAGGGCTTAAAACACTTAAGCTTCCTGGCTTCGAGCAAAAAGTTAACACATGAAAATAAGCGTGCCTGAAGACACTGCGCTCGGTCAAAACGCGCACAGCGACGGATCACTCGACGGTGGAGTGCGCGGCGGTGCAGTGCGCGGCGATAAAGTGCTCGGCTATAAATGGCTCGGCGATAAAGAAGCACTCGCGCTTGCCAGCCGCACAGACACCGCACGACTCGCCCAAGAAGCGGCGCATTGTCGAGATTTAGGCTTTGGCAATGTCGTCACTTACTCACGCAAGGTGTTCATCCCCCTCACCCAACTCTGCCGCGATGTCTGCCACTACTGCACTTTCGCGCAAACGCCAAAACATATTCCTCAGGCGTATATGCCGATCGACGAAGTCATAGCGACCTGCAAAGCTGGTGCCGCATTGGGCTGTCAAGAAGCGCTTTTCACGCTCGGTGAAAAACCAGAATTGCGCTATCGCGCCGCGCGCGAAAGCCTTGCCGCATTAGGTTTCAAGACGACCATAGACTACGTGATCGAAGTCGCGCGGCGAGTGCTTGTCGAGACTGGGCTGCTACCACATATTAACGCCGGCAATCTTACCCGCGACGAAATGCTCGCCTTGCGTGACGTGAGCGCGTCGATGGGCATCATGCTTGAATCAGCCTCTACACGACTCTGTGAAAAGGGTATGCCGCATTATGGCTCGCCGGACAAAGATCCTATCACTCGCCTCGCGACGCTTGATCTCGCCGGCGAACTGCGCGTGCCTTTTACGTCTGGCATTTTGATAGGCATTGGTGAAACGCGATTAGAGCGCATCGAGTCGCTGCTCGCTCTCAGAACATCGCATCGTCGCTACGGACATCTGCAAGAAGTCATTGTGCAGAATTTTCGTGCAAAGCCACACACTAAGATGGCACTTGCGCCAGAGCCTGATCTAGAAGAACTGGTGTGGACTATCGCCGTCGCCCGATTGATTTTTGGTGCCGAGATGTCTATTCAAGCACCGCCCAATTTGAGCCCCGGCGTATTAGAGCAACTGGTTGCAGCCGGCATTAACGATTGGGGCGGCGTGTCGCCGCTAACCCCCGATCACGTCAATCCTGAGGCGCCTTGGCCGCATCTCGCCCAACTAGCACGCGATACGGGCAGCGCGGGTAAATATCTCGACCAGCGCTTAACACTCTATCCACGCTACCTTGCAGAAGCAGACACATGGCTTTCACCAAAAGTGCAGCCCGCTGCGCGCAAACAAAGTGATGGCGAAGGGTATGCCAAACGTGATGAGTGGATCGCAGGAATTAGCGAGCATGCGCCTTCCACCGAATTGAGCTTGCCGTTCGCACAAGCAAAACCCGCTGTCGCGGCTCTAATCGAGCGCTGCCTAGCAGGTGAGCCCTTGGCAGAGACTGAGATCGCTACTCTGCTGCGTAGCCGCGGCGCCGACTTTGGCGCCGTTATTGAGGCCGCAGACACGCTGCGCAAAAAGGTGTCTGGCGACACAGTCAGCTATGTGGTTAACCGCAATATCAATTACACCAACGTCTGCTATTTCAAATGTCAGTTCTGTGCCTTTTCTAAAGGCAGTGGCAGCGAGAATCTGCGCGGTAAGCCTTATGACATAAGTGCCGAAGAAATAACTCGGCGCTGCGTCGAAGCATGGGAGCGCGGCGCTACCGAGGTCTGTATGCAGGGTGGAATCCATCCCGACTACACAGGACAGACTTATCTCGACATAATCGCAACCGTGAGAAAAGCAACACCGGCTATGCACATTCACGCTTTTTCACCGCTCGAGGTATGGCAAGGCGCCGAAACGCTAAACCTGCCGTTGACAGAATTTTTAGCGCGCTTAAAAAGTGCGGGGCTCGACACTTTGCCTGGTACTGCAGCTGAAATACTTCACGACGATGTGCGGGCGCACCTGTGCCCCGACAAACTCAATTCGGCGCAATGGTTAGAAGTGATGGAAAGCGCCCATGCAATAGGCTTCAGGACTACGGCAACGATAATGTTCGGCCATATCGAGAGCCCCGAGCACAGCGCGCGACATCTCTATTCGATCGCCGAATTGCAGCGCAGGACAGGCGGTTTCACCGAATTCGTGCCCTTACCCTTTGTGGCGCATGAGGCACCAATGTACAAAAAAGGAAAAGCACGCCGCGGCCCAAGTTACCGCGAGGCTCTCTTGATGCACGCAGTGCCGCGCTTAGTCTTTAACGGCCTCATCGACAACATACAAGCGTCATGGGTTAAAATGGGTCGCGAAGGCGTAGCAGCCTGCCTTAATGCCGGGGCCAACGATGTCGGCGGCTCGCTGATGAATGAAAGCATTACCCGCGCCGCAGGAGCCGAGCACGGCGAAGAATGGTCGCCCGCTGAAATAGAGACGACAATTCGGGCCCTAGGTCGTGAGCCTAGAATGCGTTCGACGCTCTATGCCGACGCGCCCGCAGAGCGACGCGACAGGGCGCAGCTTGCTGCAGGCCTTGCCCCGATTCATTTAGACCCTGCGGCGAGAACGCAGCGAACTAAGCTTGGTCAGCAATCCTCAGCAGACACTTAACGCTGATGGAGACACCGCCCAGCCAAGGCACACACTCAGAACACACACTAGGAACACACCATGAAAATTGCCATTACTGGCGCTAACAGCAGCGTCGGCATGAATCTTCTCGCGCAAGTTGACCAGCAACCCGACCTACAATTTATTGCCGGCGTCCGCTCAGAAAGCGCGCGCAATGCGCTGCCGAGCTCCGCTCAAATTTCCTCCTGCTGTATTCGCTACGACGATGCCGCAGTCCTTGCCCAAGCTCTGGCAGGCGCCGACTGTGTCGTCCACCTTGCCGGTATCTTAATCGAGGGAAAACACAGCAAATACCGAGAGGCAAATGTCGACGCAACCCGCACGGTTGTCGACGCTGCCAAGCAGATTGGCGCGAAGCATGTTGTGTTTATCTCGGTTGTCGGTGCCGACCCTGCGTCGAGTAATGCCTACTTTCGATCGAAAGGCGAAGCTGAAGCGCTCGTCGCTGCCTCAGGTTTAAGCGCCACCATCATCCGCACGCCCATATTACTCGGCCCGGGCACCGCTGGTGCAAGCGCTCTCGCCAGCGCGGCCCGCAACCCAAAAGCAAAAGCGCTTGGTGGCGGCCATTACAAAATGCGCCCTCTCGATATTGACGACCTCAACGCAGCGATTTTCAATGCCTGTAAAGAACAGGCAGCGGGCTGTGCAAGCTATGAACTGGTTGGTCCAGAGGCGATTGCTTACTGCGATCTCATCAAAAAGACTGCCCGCAAGATTAATCCCGACTCGACCCTCGAGGTAGGGTCAATACCGATCGGCTTCACAAAGCTGATGGCGGGAATTACGAGCACTCTCAGAGGCGGCGGCTTTACCCCAACGGTTATCGACGTCATTACCCAAGACGAAGAAGTAAGTCACAATGGCTTTGCCGAATTGGGTGTAACGCTTACTTCGCTAGACCGCACGATCGAAAAAATACTGGAGAAATAGACAATGACCGAAGCGAATAGCGACAACGAAATCAATCAAGAGACTGACGACCAATCGGCTGCGCCCGCCAAGAAGAAAAACGGCATCGGCCGAATAGTCTTTTTGCTCATTACTGCGGTCTGTTTTTACTATCTTTATACGCGGCTCAACGGGGCGGCTGCTCGCGAAGGACTCGGGTTAGCAGATTACATGGCGCAAGTGTTCGCCGCGGTTAACTGGGTGCCGTGGCTCGGGCTGATGATCTGCTATTCGCTATTCTACTTCGCCATCGACACACTCGTTGTGACCAAGGCGCTGAATTGGTTTATTTCTGACATTAAATACAAAGACATCGCACCCGTTAGAGCAAGCGCCTACATCATCTCGATCTTTAATGAGCAAATCGGCAAAGGTGCGATGGCGCTCTACCTTAACAAGAGGCATCAAATTCCGAGCTGGGAAGTCGGATCCGTCATGATATTCATCATGTTCTGTGAGGTGTTTTACCTGCTCGTTTGGGCGACGATTGGCTACAGCGTTGGCGGCGATGCTTTGCCGAGCGAATTCGGCCTCATCCCCTATATCGCATCCGGCGCAGCCCTATTTTTAGTGCTGTGGATAGCCTATTTCCGTGGCCTTATCCTGCCTTCCAATGGATTTCGCGATCGCCGAATTTTCCACGCTTTCCGCCAGGCAAAGCCTAGTCACTACCTTGGGTTTTTCTTATTGCGTTCGCCGGCGCTTATTGCAGCAATCGTAGTCTATACGATCGCCCTCAATCTCTTTGGTGTCGACGTGTCGATTATGACGCTTCTGCCCTTGCTGCCAGTGATTTTCTTTGCCGCCGCAGCACCGACGCCGATGCGCGCAGGCGCTATAACCTTTTGGGTGTTTTTATTCCCGGAAAATGAAGGTCAACTTGCCGCATTCGGCTTCGTGCAGCACAATTTCTTTATCCTGTTTAATGCAGCGATTGGCCTGCTCTTCTGGCGTAAGGCTCAGCGCGACCTGTTTGGCTCGTGATAGCCAATCTACTCACCGCGCTGCGACTCGCGTTAGCAGCGCCGGTTGCTTTGGCCTTTGCGCTGCCCGGTGTGATGAGTGCAGCGAGCCTCGTCGCGATCATTTTACTCGCCATGGCAAGCGACGTCGCCGATGGCCGCGCCGCGCGCCGCTTTGGCACGGCTTCTAGCCGAGGCATGCTTTTCGATCATGTCACCGATTTCATCTTCGTGACTTCGGCGCTCGCAGGGCTTGCGTATGCGGGCCTGATAGGCTCGCTGCTACCGATTTTGATTGTTGTGGCTTTTTCACAATACGTGCTCGATTCCTACTTTTTGTTTAGGCAAAAAAGCCTGAAGATGAGCTTTCTGGGGCGCTGGAATGGCGTGTTCTATTTCTTCCCCCTCGTGCTTTTCTCTCTAGCCGCGCTCGAGGTATTGCCGACAATGCTCTCTGAAATCATCAGCACAGGGGGCAAGCTTCTTGTGTGGGGGCTCACGCTGAGTACCTTAGCCTCTATTGCAGATCGCGCTATAGCACCCCTGCGTGAGTGACTTTGTCCTGTTCTTAGATGACCTGCATCAAGCGTGGTGATTGTATCTGGGGCGTTGGCGAGGGAAAATCACCACCTCAGAAGTCTATTACCACTCGCGCCCTTAAAATCGAGATCAACTATGCCAATCGTCGCGCTTTTCGTTGCACAAAAATCACGCCCCCAGAGACCGGCTCTGTCTGCAGTAACAAGAGCCCCAATTTTACGCCTCTTACTGAGTAGCTGTGCGCTCGCTGTTGGGTGCTTTGCTCAAGTCGGTTCAGCGCAGCAAGACACTATCGCAATAGATGGTTCGGTAAGAAGAGGATTCGACGCTGTGCTGAGCGACCCGCGTGTGGTTTCCGCACTCGCTGAGCTTAAAGTCAGAGAACCTGAGGCGATTCAGGAGCAGTTTCGTATGACCGAAATTCCTGCGCCTCCCTTTAAGGAAGATCGCCGCGCCGCGTATTTTTTAGAACAGCTTAAAGCACGAGGCTTAGAAGACGCCTACCTAGACGCAGAGGGCAATGCGATTGGTGTACGCAAGGGCAGCGGCAACGGCCCCCTCCTCCTCATTGCCGCCCACCTTGACACCGTATTCCCTGAAGGTGTCGACACCACCGTGCAGCTGCGTGATGGGCGTTACTATGCGCCAGGCATTGGCGACGACACACGCGGACTCGCTGCCATGCTCTCGGTGATCGACATCTTGAACGACAGCGGGATTCAGACCGAAGCCGACATCATGTTTGCCGGCAATGTCGGCGAGGAAGGCCGCGGTGATTTGCGGGGAATAAAGGCTATATTCCGCGACCATCCCTCTATTGACGGCTTTATTTCAATCGACGGTGTTCGCCTTGGCCGCATCACCAATGGTGGCACCGGTAGTCGGCGCTTCGAGTTTCAGTTTAAAGGGCCCGGCGGTCATTCCTTCGGCGCCTTTGGCCTCGCGAGCGCAATTCATGCCATGGGTCGCGCGATTGCAAAAATTGGCGATCTCGAAACCCCTAGCTCACCGAAAACAACCTTTACCGTCGGCACTGTCGCAGGAGGCACCTCGGTGAACTCCATCGCAGCGGATGCCGTATTCGCTATCGACATGCGCTCGAACGACCGCGAGCAGCTTGCGCTTCTCGAGCAGCGCGCAAAAGATGCCGCTCTCGAGGCTGTTGCCGAAGAGAATGCGCGCTGGAATCGAGGAGAAATAACCGTAGACTTCGTGCTAATTGGCGACAGACCCGTGGGCCATACGCCGAGCGATAGTCCGCTTGTGCAGCTGACCTCGCTGGCTTTCGAGCAACTCGGAGTCGATTTCCGCGGCTTGAGCATCTCAAGCACCGATTCGAATGTGCCTATGTCGCTTGGCATCCCAGCGATCACAATCGATGGCGGCGGTGAGGGCGGTGGCGCGCACTCACCCGATGAATGGTTTGTGCCTACAGACTCGCATCTGGGCCCACAGGCCTCGTTGCTCGTCATACTCGGGTTGGCGGGCATTGACGGAGTCAGCGACGCTCAGTTAAAAAAATTATGAATATACCGACTTAACTCATTGAATTTATTGCTTTAGAGAAACAAATGATATCGACGAATGAATACACTTTTGGCGTGTTTAGTATCCGCATCAACTGGCTTATCTTGGCCTGCGTTCTACTAACAATACTCGCCTTTGGTCGCCTGGGCCTGTGGCAACTCGATCGCGCTGCCGAGAAAGTCAATGCGCAGCAAATTATGGAGAACGAGTCTAAAAGCAGTGCCGAACCCATCGAGTCTATTCCTAATGGACACCTCAACCGCGCTAATCCAGAGCTGCAAAACCGGCATGTCGCGCTTGTGGGGGAATACCTTAACGACAAAACCATTTTGCTCCTCGGGCAGTTCCACCAGACTCAGATCGGCTATGGTGTAGTCACCCCCTTCAGGCTTAGCGCTAATGGACAAATAGTGCTCGTGAGCAGGGGTTGGACGAGCGCGGTGAACAAACCCGGGCAAACGATTCGCACAGCGCCAGTCGAGGGACCCGTTTCTGTGACCGCACAGCTCTATGTGCCATCCGCTGGCTGGAAGCCTCGTGAGAGCGAGATTGATGCGTCCCAGTGGCCTATTTTCATGCGCGACCTCGAACTCGATATCGTCAGTCAGCTCTTGGGAGAAGACGTCTGGCCATTCGAAGTTAGGCTGACTGCAGATCAGGACGGTGCTTTGGCGAGACACTGGCCGGCTGTGAGCGCCGATGTCGATCAGAACTTGTCTTATGCACTGCAATGGTTTTGTCTTTCTTTAATTGTAGTTTTTGCCAGTTTGCTGGCGAGCAGCAATCTCTGGGCGCTGCTAAAAGGCCCCGAGCGCGGTGCATAAAGCGTGCAGCCAAACGTCCCAACCTCTTCCAAATAGCCCCTTTTCAATGCTATCTTCGGAAAGTTAACCAGATACGTGTCGGGTCATTTCGCTCAGGCGTGTGTCTCTTCACAGTTCAATCGTTCTAAACTTTACTAGGAGTCGCTAAATTATGCGCAACTTCACCGCTCAATCCGCTCTCAGCGCGCTCGCAATGACTCTTTCGATGTCATTCGCCAGCGCTGTTTCAGCGCAAGACGAAGTCACTTTCCACAAAGATATCGAGCCGATTCTGCAGCGCAGCTGTCAGAACTGCCACCGTGATGGCGGCGCGGGCCCGATGCCTCTCGTGACTTACGAAGAAGTAGCCCCTTTCGCAGGCCTGATCGAATACAAGACCGGTCTTCGCGATCGTGCCGGCGCAATGCCCCCTTGGTATATGGAAAAGAACATCGGCATCCAAGAATATAAGGATGACCCCTCTTTGAGTGACGAAGAGATCGCTGCTATTTCTACTTGGGCGCGCAGCGGCACGCCAAAAGGCGACATTGCAGACGCGCCTGAACAAATGGCTTTCGACGACAGCCTAAAGTGGAAAGCGGGCAAGCCAGACCTCGTGGTCGTAATGAACGATGTCACTAAACTCGCCGGCACGCCGGACTGGTGGGGTGAAATCGACTACATTCCAACTGGCCTCGAAGAAGATCGCTACGTGAAATCAGTCGAAGTCGTCGAGGTCAACGACGTCGATAACTCTGCCGACTCTGGCACAGTTGGCGGTCGCTACATATTCCACCATATGATCTGGGGCACTGCGATGCTCGACGAGAAAGGTGAGCGTGCGCCAGGTTTCTCCATCCCATGGCCAGTACACGAAGTGGGTCGTAATGCCGATATCTTCGACGAAGATGCAGGTCGCTTACTCAAAGCGGGCTCAGCGATAGTGTCAGACTCGGTTCACCTACACTCGAATGGCCGCGACACGACCGGTCACCTCGAGGTGGGCTTCCGCTTCCACGACAAAGACTACAAGCCGAAATACCAGAATGCGTTTATCGGTTTGGGTAATGGCGTAGACATCAGCATCCAAGGCAACGCCCGCGATCAAGAGCTCCACGCTTACACTGTGCTTGAAAATCACACCAAGATCATTAGCTTCGAGCCGCACCTTCATGCGCCAGGTGAGCGTATGTGTCTTGAAGCTATTTGGGGCTACACTATCGAAACCCTGTCTTGCGTAGGCTATGACCATAACTGGGTGCGCGGCTATCCCTATGCCGACCAAGCTGCTCCGATTCTACCGAAGGGCACAATACTGCATATCGTCGGTTACATGAACAATACAGAGACTAACCCGAACGTGCCGGATCCAAGAAACTGGCAAGGCTCGGGCAATCGCTCTGTAACAAACATGTTCATCGATCTGGGTATTCGCGTCACACTCACCGACGAGCAGTTCCATGAAGCGATGGAAGAACGTCGCCAAGTACTCAATCTCGGACCGAATGATCACGTTATCGGTTGCCCACTCTGCCTCGCCCCTATTGTCGCGCCAATCGCGGACAAAGAGGGTGAAGCGACAGGCAACGAAGTTGCGGCCAACTAGGCTTTTACTTAATTACTCGAGAGAAACAAGACACGATGTATGTTAACTCCAGTAGTGTGATAAGCAGGGCGAAAGCCCTGCTCGTCGCAGTCATCACTACCCTCCTCAGCCTTTTGGGCTCGCCAAGCCTCGCACAAACAAGTTACCAATCGGGGCAGCATATAGAACCAGCTTACGAAGGTTGGCGGCCAAATGCAGACGGCACGTTCAGTTTTATGTTCGGCTACATGAACGAGAACTGGTCAGAAGAGCCTGATGTTCCCGTAGGCGAGAACAACGCTTTTTCCCCTGGCGAAGCCGATAGAGGCCAGCCAACGCACTTTCTGCCGCGACGTAACCGATTCAATTTCGAGGTGGTTGTGCCCGCAGATTGGGGCGATAGAGAACTTGTTTGGACGCTCAACGTTAACGGCCAAGAGCGCAAAGCCTATGCAACACTGAAACCAGACTACCAGGTCGATAATATCGTTATCGCCTCTGAGACAGGCTCTTTGGGCGC
>ERZ887851.3775-NODE-3775-length-10692-cov-10.396822_pt1 | contig 10692 bp, 8 predicted proteins | sample MGYA00521100_ERZ887851 | MGnify/ENA primary metagenome ERZ887851 (study PRJEB32303, sample SAMEA104408602) | aquatic metagenome | biome: Brackish water; feature: Pelagic; material: water | place: Baltic Sea | collected 2014-06-06T16:11:00 | depth 11,444 m ...
TGATTTTAGTGCCGGCGCTTTACAACATATTCGCTGACTTTATGCCGGATACTCGCCGGTCTGCCAGCGCGCAAGCGCAACCGGCCTAATTATTGCGGACGGCTCTGGCAGCACCAGAGCAAATAGGCCAGTATCTGACTGACGAAAAAGTATCTGAGCATTGGGCTAATAGAGGGGCGATATGAGCGATAAAGATCAAGAGGTTTGGGATGGTGAGCTAACACCGGAGTTAATTGCAGAACTGCAAACTATGGACACGCCAACGGTATGTAATGCGCTTGAACTCATAGTGCCGAAGCGGCGTGGTTACGGGTTTACCACCAAGCATTTGGTTTGTACTCGCCCAGAACTGCCGCCCATGGTGGGCATTGCGCGCACAGCTACTATAAGAGCTGCGCATCCCAGCGATCTTAATGGCGCTAATGCGAGAGCGTTGTCGGATGCCTACTATGCCTACATCGATCAAGGTTCAAAGCCCAGTGTTGTGGTGATTCAAGACTTGGACGGCCATGGCGGCTATGGTTGTCTATGGGGCGAAGTGAATTCTAATATTCATAAAGGTTTCGGCTGTGTTGGGCTAGTGACCGATGGCGGCGTTCGCGATTTGCCTGACATTGCACCGGGTTTCCAAATGCTTGCGGCCAGCGTTTTACCGTCACACGCGTTCGTTCACGTTGTAGATTTTTCTAGGCCAGTGGATGTGGCGGGTATGCGGGTTGTAGACGGTGATGTAATTCACGCAGATCAGCACGGCGCAGTGGTTATACCGCATAGCGCCGTGACTCAGGTTAAAGCAGCAGCTGAGAAAATTGCGCGCCGCGAAGCGGTCATTATTGACGCCGCCCAGCAACCAGATTTTGATATTGAAAAACTGCGCCAAGCTCAGGGCGATGCCGCAGAGATTCATTAACAGAAATTAGTGGCCGCCGACCGCTGACTAGCCAATGGCTATGGGGCCTCGATAGCCTTCAGTGCAGCCAGCCTTGCTGCCTCAAACTCATCGCCCGCGTACCATGCGGGAAAGTCTGTTTGATTAGCCAAAACCCATCCGGTGTAAAATCCAAACTGTGCATCTTCCACCATGCCGTCAAATAGCCAATCACTGGTGATCTCGTCGCTGGGTTGATGATAATTTTTGTTGGTAAAAATTTCGTTAAACGCTTTGCCTGCCTCTATGCCGCCATTGCGTAAATCTTCTCCACCTTCAAAGTTAAGTGAGGGCACACCAATTTTCGCCAAACTAAAATGGTCAGAACGATAAAAGTAACCTTTACTGGGGTCTTGGTCGCCGTTGATCACTCGGCCTTGCAGGTCCGCAGCTTTTTGCGCAGCTTGGTCTACGGTTGACCGGCCAAATCCCACATAGGAGATATCAAGCGAGCGGCCGTTGATCTGTGCACCATCCATATTTATTGCAGCGGCTATTTTACCGGGTGCAATTGGTGGATGCTGGGCGAGGTATTTGGAGCCAAGTAAGCCCTGCTCTTCTGCGCCGACAAAGGCAAACAATACTGATCTTTTGGGTGTGTTAGGCAATTGAGTGAAGGCCTTGCTGATGGCTAAAACCGAAGCAACGCCTGTGGCATTGTCCAGCGCGCCGTTATAAATCACGTCCTCGTCTGGTGATGAAGCAACACCGGTACCTAAGTGGTCATGGTGGGCTGTATAAATAATCACCTCGTCGCTTAAGTCGCCGCCGGGTAGGCGCGCTAAGACGTTGGCAGAGGTATTAGTTGTGATGGTTATGGGTAGGGTCATGTCTGTGGTTATGGGAATGTTGACCGGTTGAAAATCTTTGCTTCGGGCTTGTTGTCTTAAACTGTCTAAATTTTGCCCAGCGCTTGCAAACAGGTCGGACATGCTGGCGTTACTCATCCAGCCTTTCACTTCTAGTGTAGGTTCGCCTTCGTTGGGTAGTTCAAATTGCGGCCCGGTCCAAGAGGTTTGTACCACTTGCCATGGGTAGCCTGCGGAGTGGTCAGTGTGAATTATGATGACGCCCGCTGCGCCGAGCTTGGCGGCTATCTCATATTTATAGGTCCAACGCCCGTAGTACATGCGCATCTCGCCGCCGAAAAGATTGGGGTCCCAGTCTGGGTCGTTGTTCATCATGACCAGTACCTTGCCGCTGACATCTACGCCTTTGTAGTCGTCCCAGTCGTATTCGGGTGCTTGAATGCCGTAGCCAACAAAAATCAATTGAGCTTGTTTCAGGTTTGCTTCTAACGCTTGCTTGCCGCCGGCAACAATAAAGTCGCTGCTTTGTTGGTAAGTCTGTATGCCACTGGGTGTTGTGAAAGACCAAGTGTCAGGTTGCTTGGCATCTAGGGCGATCAGCTCAAAGGGTTGTAGCCAGGAATTATTTTCCGCTCCAGGGGTAAGGCCTAGTGCTTTCAGTTTGCTGATTAAGTAGGCCTGGGTCATGCGGTCGCCCTCGGTGCCGGGCCCTCTACCGCCGTAGGCGTCAGATGAAATCTCTTCTATGTCTGCGCGAATGTCGTTTTCTTCAATATGAGTTGCAGCGTCCACTATCGCCTGAGTTATGTTGAGCGGTTGCTCTTGAGTCGCTTGGGGTTGGCAGGCACTGAGCAGAACCGGTAGTAAAAGAATGAGGGGTAAATGGGGAGTCCTAATTGAAAGCATGGTGACACCTGTAATTTATTGACGAATGAACACTTAACTACTTATAGAGTTTGCAGGATACCTGTGCGTGGCAAGGGGGCATAGATCGCTGGGTTAATGATTACTGCCCAAAATGTTATCGATTTTTTGCTACCTTTTCGTTTTGCGTCTACCAATGATAGTCCTCCTGTGGAAGTCTACAAATTTCACCGCGCTGGGGTTTATACTCAAGAGAATGTTGGGATAAAGAACTTGAGGAGAGGCAATGTCAGATCAGCAATATCCATTAGAGGGCTTAAAAGTTTTGGACTTTTCGCGGGTGTTGGCGGGCCCTTTTGCTGGTCGGATGCTCTGTGATCTTGGCGCTGATGTGGTCAAGGTAGAGCCACCTGATGGCGATGTCACGCGTCTCTGGGGCAAGGTGATACAAGGCCTGCCCGGCTATTACCACCAGCAGAACGCGGGTAAACGTAATATCTGTATGGATCTTCGCGCGCCGGGTGCAAAAGAATTGGTTTTTGAGTTGGTTAAAGAAGCAGACATCTTGATTGAAAATTATCGTCCAGACGTGATGCCCAGATTGGGTCTTGGTTACGAGGCGCTGAAGGCCATTAATCCAAAGCTCATTATGCTGTCTATCTCTGGTTTTGGTCACGGTGGACCTGAGTCTCATCGCCCTGCCTATGCACCTATAGTTCACGCTGAAGCGGGGCTTATGTACCGCCAAGCAGACCGTGGTGGGCTGCCATTTAATGATTTGCCATTGTCTGTAGCTGACACCAATGCCTCGTTGCATGGTCTTGTGGGCTTGCTCGCTGCGGTTATTTTGCGCCAGCGCACGGGATTGGGGCAGCATATTGATATTGCGATGATTGACGCTACCGTGGCTACAGATGACCAAGTGCACTACGCTGTTGAAGACGCGGAGGACACTGCCGCCTTGCCCAACGACACTTGGGAAACAGGGGCGGGGCCAATTCTTTTGTCCGCAGATTTTCGTTTTTTGTGGCAACAGCTGACGAAGTTGATGGGTGTTAATGATCCTACGCACAAAGAAATGGAGTTGACGGAAAAGATTCGCATTCGTCGGCAAATTGTAGGTGAGTATCTGGCGGGTTTGCCCACATGGGCCGATGTTGAAGCGTCTATGGGTAAAATGAATTTGGCTTGGGGCCAGGTGCGCAATCCAGCTGATTTGCAGCAGCAGCCAACGGTGGCAGCGCGTGGGGCAATTGTGCAAATTGATGATCGGGCTGGCGGTACGCGTCCTGTAACCCAGTCGCCTTATCGTTTTTCTGCCGCTAAAAGCGGTGTCAGAGGTCCAGCACCGCATAGGGGTGAGCACAATGTTGAGGTCTTGGCCGGTTGGCTAAACAAGACTGCAGGTGAGGTAGGCGAGTTGCATACCCAGGGGGTTCTGAAATTAGACGAAGAGTTTGTAAAATAGAAAGTAGGGTGGTTGGCAGCCAAGGCTTTTTGTTGCCAGGCACGGCCTCCAAAACATAGATACTCAGACATAAACCCTAGTTTAGGTAAATGTTATAGGTAAAAAAAAGCCCCGCAATAGCGGGGCTTTTTTTGTCTTCGGTTTTAACCGCCGAATGAACGCTGGAAGTCTACACCCCACGTACGGGCCTGTAGTAGCGTACCTTGTAGCCGGAAGTTTTCTTCATGATTAGCTTGAGATACTTCTCGGAAGTTAACTTCGTCAGTTAAGTTGTCAATGAAGAATCTAACCCGCGTCTTAGCGTCAGCTGACGCCCAGATTAAGCTGGTGTCTACACGACGGCGTGCTGGAACTTTGTCGTAAGCACGTTCGATTGAATTGGTGTTGTAGTCACCGGTATAGGAGAACGCGCCATTCAGTGACAGCGATGCATCTGAAGGTAGTATCCATCTGTAATCTGCCCACATAGTGAACTTATGTTCTGGAATCCCCTTCAGTGAGCTACCATTAAGGTTATGGCTGGTTGCGCCGAACAATGGCACGGGTGCTAAGTGGTTTTCATCCTCAAGTAGGAGCACGTCATCTTTATACTCGGTTTTGGTGAAACTGTAGTTAGCGTTAACGGTTAATGCATCTGTTGCCAACCATACACCTTCAATTTCAAAACCAGTGTTTGAGGTATCGCCAGTGTTTACTGGGATATCTCGTGATGTATTTGTTAGAGGGTCAAGTACATCTACTTGATCTTGATAGTTTTCGTACTGGTAGGTGTAGATCGCACTGAACAGTTGCACGGTACCATCAAATAACTGGGTCTTATAACCTAATTCATAAGCGGTCACGTTTTCTTTGTCATAAGACAAAATGCCTACTGGCGTGCCACCTGCGCCGCCTACGCGAGCATCCAAAATGCCTAAGCCGTATCCACCTGCTCTGTAACCGGTGGTGACATAACCATAAATCAGGGTGTCAGCATTAGGTGTCCAGTCGAGGTTTACGCGGAACGAGGTATCGCTCCAAGTTTGGCTATCGGAAGCGAGTGATGCCACTCCCATGGGAACGCCCGCTAGTCTAAGTGGGTTGGCGCATGTTGTGGAATCTAGCGCGCATGTGGGCGCAATAGGGGCATTTGGGTTACCGGTAGGTGTTGCTGCGCCCATATAGAAGTTGGTCCATGCTAAGTCGGTAAAGCCCGCGAATGCAGCGGCGGGAATACCCAATGCTGGAATACCAGTTACTGCTGGGCCGCGTAAAACTTGGCCGGCGGTTAGGCCGCCAGTTCCAGGAACTACGAAGGTGGGTGAATCGAAGAATGTCCACGGGAACATTAATTCGGCGTAAGCGCCACGATTCTCGCTAACGTTCTTTTCGTCTTCGGCCCAACGTAAACCTACAGTCAGCGCCCATTGGTCATTGAAGGTATAAACACCTTGCGCGTAAACGGCTTTTTGTTCGGTTTTGTTGGTGTTGTTGTGTCTGTAGGCATAACCGTCGCCAAAAGTGTCGCCACCCCAAACGCCAAGAACTTGTCTGTTCATGGCTGGTGTATCTAGTGTAACAGGGGTTGAACTGATGCCCAATGCAGGCAGAAATGCTCCCAGTGTTCCGTAGTTAGCAGCTTGGTCAATACGGCCTTGAGAACTTTCATCTGTGATTGTGAAATCTTGTAGGCGCGAACTCTTGAAGTAGTACAAACCTGTAGTTAGAAATAGATTCTCGTTAACGTCCCAAAGCAACTGAAGTTCGTGGGAGTAGCTGTAGATGTCTTCTAATACGGTGTTGCCAAAGTCAGTGATTTCACTATTGGAGTCATCTGTATCAATGTCGTAGGTGTAAGCGAAGTCGCTGTAACCAAATGAGTATTTAACGGTCGCCGCTTCAGAGGCATCCCATGTGATAGTGGTTGACGCACCGCGTTGGTCAAAACCTTCTCGGTTGTTGCCATTGGTGAGTAACTCATGGCGAACCTCATCCAGATCGCCGTCACCATTTAAGTAGGCGTTTGAAGCGTATGCAGGGTTCGGTCTGCGTGGCGCAAGATCTACGCCTGGGCGGTTGTTTGCTCCATAGGCTACAGCGCCAGTGTTTGGATTTGTAAACATTTGCGCGCCAGCTGTTCCGGCGGTTACTGCGCGTAAACCCTGAGCATAAACATCTGTTACTCGGCTGCCGCGCGAACTCCCCCAGCCTTCGTTAATCAGCGCATTGCCGCCAATAACCCGATCAGAGTTGCGATCGTTGAAACGAAAATCTACCGAGATCGAGTCGGTAGCAGTCCACTCAAACATAATTGCATTGTTGATATCGTCAGTAGAATCTGTGCCGGGCATGCCTAGGACGCTGCCTAAAAGTGGGTCGTTCTTGCGCTTAGACGTAGTGAAACGTGCTTTTAGGGTATCAGTAAGTGGGCCTGAAACTACGCCATACATTTCTTGGTTATCATTTTTGCCGAGTTGTACACGAACCATGCCGGTGAGTGTGTCCGTTGGGCGCTTGGTGATGTAGTTGATTGCGCCACCAATAGAGTTACGTCCGTATAAGGTGCCTTGTGGGCCGCGCAGAACTTCGATTCGCTCAATATCAAACAAACCGTTTTCTGTAAGCGCGATCAGTGAATCTTCTGAGTAGATTCCGTTGTAATAAGTAGCAACACCTGGGTCTCCGCCCAGTGCTCTAAAGTTACGACCAACACCACGGATACGGATGTCGTAGTTGTCGCGAGTGGTCGCAGGAATGTAGTTAACAAACTCATTGGCATTTTGAATGCCCATGTCTTCTAGCATTTCTGTGCCAATGGCCGTGATGGAAATTGATGTATCAGAAACCGTTGATTCAACTTTTTCTGCGGTAACAACAACTTCTTCTATGCGTCTGTTTGAACTTTCATCGTCAGCTGCAACAGCTCCGAATGAAAATAAAACCAAACAAACACTTATAGTGCTCACTAAGACTCTTATCATTATTTTCCCCTAGTGCCAGGTATTCAAAGTACCTGTGCTTATTTTATGTCAACCATTAACTAACTATCGTCAACGGTAGCCAAGGTTAGGTTTTTTTTCTGGAAATTCAAAGCTTTAAAGAGGTATTTTTTCGGGCAAGATGAAAATTTGTGTAAAAAAGTAACAATTGGTCTGGTGATGGCACTAGTTTGGCGCAACTATGTCCATTCTAGCGAGCTATTGGAGTGTTCGTCAGTGTCCGGATAAGTTACATCCACAATCAAAAGCGGCCCTGAATGGCCTCTATTGCGCTCGGTTTTGGGTAGTTGGGCTTTGAGGGTAATTTGCCGAGCGCGCTATTGCGAATACCACTTAGAACACTTTTAATATACAAATACTTACTCCACGGTAGCCAGAAAACTCTGACTCTCCGTTTTATAAGTTTGTAATTTGTAGATGAGTTTTCGTTTCGCTGGCAGATCTGAGACCAAACCCAGCCATTTACCAGCAGCGTCGTATTGCACAGCAAGCGACATCTCGTCCGTTTCAACGCGATAGCTTGTCTCAGCAGCATTTTCAGTTGGGCTTTCCGGGTATATGGATACGGGTACCAACTCGCCAGTCTGGCCGTTGAGTAATTCACTTTGTGCAACGAAGGTCGGTGCCCAGTAGGCGAAAGGCACAATACACTGAGTGTCATGAATTTCATTGGTGGGGGCATCAACTGCAAAACCTTGCGGCGTCAGCTTGCCTTGCAAGGACAGGAATTTGTCTTTGATTTGCGTATCGCTGGTGATCTTTTGCAGACAATAATTGTTGTCGTACTCTTCAACCACCGCATGCTCATAGGAAAACAGGGTAATGCCAAGGAGTTTGTATTCGAACTTTGCTTCGCCCTCAAGCCGAATGCCAGAGGTGTGGTAGTAGGCTTTGAACGAATGATAGCCGACTTCCTTTTTGTCAATAAATGCTCTGAAGCGCCAAGTTTCTGTTTTGGCGTTAAAGTTTTCCTGCGCCGGCTCGCCCTGAGCATAGTTGGGGTGGTCAGAGTGGTGGTTAGAGGGATGGTCAGAAGAGGTGGCATCGTTAGCGCTGACATCGGGCGCCACGGAGAATGTAACGACACCTGCGATTAGTAGCTGTCGCCACGGGAAAAAACTAGAAGTGCGCGTTACGTAGTCGGTATAACCGGGTCTTCGTTGCTCGATGTCTGATTCCATACGCTTCACACCAGTAAAGCGGGTGAGCAAAAAGGTCAAAAGGGCCATTGCCAATACGGGCCACCAGACGCTGTGATGCATAGAGATAAGGCAAATGCCAAGCCAAAAAAGCCATTCGCCAAAGTAATTTGGATGTCGGCTGAATTGCCATAAGCCAGAGTTGAGAACTGCGCTGGCTGGCATGTCTGCTCTGAAGCGAGTCAGCTGCAAATCTGCGATTATTTCAAAAACAAGACCACTCAAGGCTATCGCCAAGCAAAACCACTGGCTCCAACCGGCTTCACCCGAATAGTTAAGGATGGGGAGCAGCACCAAACTCACACCCCAAGCCATGAGCGCTTGGGGCAAAAAAATGATGTAGAGGCTGGTGTAAGGAAATCTGTCGTCCTTGGTGTTACGCACGGTTGTATAGCGATGATCTTCGCCTTTGCCCAATTGCCGCACCACAATATGTATGGCCAAACGCAGGCCCCAGATGATAATCAGCCCAAGCAGCGCTGTGGCAAACAAGCTGTCTTGCCCGCTAACCGTGTAGAAAACTACGGCGGCAACGACGTGGTAAAGGGGCCAAAATACGTCAGCAACACTAATGTCGTGTTGCTTGAGTGACCAAAGCCAGACAAATGCGGCGAGCCCTTGGATAGCAACTAAGGCGAGCAGTGCAGAAAGCATCTGATCGTGCTACTCGGCTTGGAAGCGTTTGTTAACTGCCCTGACGACCCCACCCAAGAAGGGTACGTGGGAGTAAAAGCCGAGACCTGAATCCCAAAAGTCCTGGTGTAATACGACCTGACCTTGCTCGTTGAAGCGCAGGTGGGTAATGCCCAAAGTATCGCTTTCTACCGTGCGAATGATGGGTTTGAAGGTCGCCCGCATGGACCAAACTAAATAGATATCCGCGCCCGATACCAGTGTTTGATGCATTTCTACATTCACTGTCGTACCGGCTTTGCCTAGACCGTCGAAATGAGTGACGACCTTTTCTCTGTCCCTTGTATGCATCAGCGCGTCACTGAAATGCAATTCCTCGGCGTAGAGTTTGCGTGCGGTAGCTGCCGCACCTGGTTGTCCAAGGCTCATTAAGAACTGGGTGAATTCATTAATCGTCTCCTCTTCGACTGTTCGGTCTCCCGGGAAGTCGCTCAGAGCCTCCCTATAGGCATCTGGATAAGCGGAGTTGTTTTTGTCTGATTGAGAGGCGCAACCGAGGCCGGTGACGATGACAAGTGCGATGAGTAAGTACGTAATTTTTTTCATGGACGTAGCATAGACACGCTTTCGTGAAGCAGCGGTGACGGGGATTTTTTTCTACTTCACGGAATCTTCACGCCGGGGCGTAGAAAGTCGCGAGCTGAAGTTCTCAAACGCTTAGAAAGAAGCTGAAATTTCATTATTTAAAAAGGCTGCGCTTGCTCCAAAAGTGTCGCCCGGCGTGTGAAAATGCGCTGCTTAGTTGCGCTGCGTTATTGCATTGGCTCATCCAAACCCATCCGATTCAGGCGCCAAACAAAAAATATGCCAAACGCTACCCGTACTCAATGGATCAAAACAAAGGAATCATAATCAGTGACGCTTTCAGATTATTTATCTAGCAGCAAATTCGTTAACGCGTTGTTTCTTAAAGCCGCGTGGGTAGCGTGTGTAGTAGGTGGAAACAGTTACGGGCTTGGCGTTGTCTTCGCCATGCTGTGCCTAAATGTGTATCAACGAAATATTGCCGCTGATTGGCCCTACGCGGTAGGTCTGGGGTTGTTTGGTTTGGTGTTAGACAGTGCTTGGATGTATTTCGGCGTGTTGGATTATGCCTCATCAGCGTCTCTGTCGATCGCAGGCATCACGCTAGCGCCGCTATGGATTGTGTTGTTGTGGGTAGCTGTGGGGTTGTCGCTGAACCACGGGCTGATATTTTTTGTTGAGCGCCCGTTGGTTGGTGGCTTGTTGGTTGGTGCTAGTGCACCCTTTTCTTATATGGCGGGTGAGCGGTTCGGCGCTGTTGTCATACCCTCTTATGAAAACTTGGTCGTTCTCGGTCTAGTTTGGTTTGTAGTGTATTACGCGCTGTTCAGCTTAACAAAGTACGTCAACGGCAAAACTGTGGAGCAAGGCGATGCCGCACCTGCCGCTCAGTCCATTTGAATTAGCCATGAAGACTCGCATTGTTAATACTTTTACGCGCACAACTTGCGCCCAAGCGATGCTACCTTGCGTTAAGCTAGGTACTGGGCCCTCTACTGCGACAGGTGAGTTTTGAAAATTCAAAGAACCAGGCTGAGTACCAAATTAGGGCGCGTGTTTGCTTTGCAAGTTGCACTTGTCAGCCTTGCGGTGGCCGCAGGCATATTTGTTACAAATACGATTGTTGACGATTTCTTAATCAACGAAGCGCTAGAGGATGAGGCCAGTCATTATTGGGGGCTTTATCAGGAGAATCCCGGACAAGCGCTGCCAAATACCAATAATATGG
>ERZ887851.3786-NODE-3786-length-10667-cov-67.693931_pt1 | contig 10667 bp, 12 predicted proteins | sample MGYA00521100_ERZ887851 | MGnify/ENA primary metagenome ERZ887851 (study PRJEB32303, sample SAMEA104408602) | aquatic metagenome | biome: Brackish water; feature: Pelagic; material: water | place: Baltic Sea | collected 2014-06-06T16:11:00 | depth 11,444 m ...
GAGCTCTACGCCCAAATCAGTGCCGACCACGACCTAACCCAAGCGCTATTCCGCCAGGCCCTACAGGATCCTTCCGGAGCCATTAGCCGGATCATTGAGCTGGGCCAGCAGTTCGGCTTGCCGGTCAGCTCCCAAGAGATCCGCACCTACATTTCCAGCCTCGATGACAGCGTCAGCAAGCAGTGGCTGGTGAAGGCTCGCGGGGGGCTCTGAGGTGCTGCGGCGCTGTTGTCGCTGATCACGCTCCCCACCTGCCCAGCTGAAAAAGAGCCAATAACTGACAAGCGCCAGACCAGCTGCGACAACCAGAGCCGCCACCTGCTCAAGGCGTTTGATCATGGCCATCCCACAGGCAGGTGAGACGAGTCTGCACCAGATGATTACCTAGAGCCCCCCCCTGCAGACGGGTCGCCAGGGATGATGGACTTGGTCCCTAGACCCTTCTCCGTGCTCCGCCTCGAACGCCTCGCAAAGATTTATCCCACCGGCGAGGTGCTGCGGGATGTCACCTGGGAGGTGAGGCCTGGAGACCGCATTGGCCTGGTGGGCGTCAACGGAGCTGGCAAGTCCACCCAGATGAAGATCATTGCCGGGCTGGAAGAGCCCAGCAGTGGCCTGGTGGTGAAGCAAGGCGAACCCCGCATTGCCTACCTGCGACAGGAATTCGACGTCGATCCAGCCCGCACGGTGCGAGAGGAGCTGTTCCAGGCATTCGGCGAGGCCGCTGAAGTGCTGATTCGCCAGCACCAGCTGGAGCACGAAATGGCCAGCGAGCAGGCCGCCAGCGACCCCGACCATCTCGACGAGCTAATCCACGAGCTAGGCCGGCTGCACAGCCGTTTCGAGGCGTTGCACGGCTACGAGCTCGACGCCCGCATCGACAAACTGCTGCCCACCATTGGCTTCAGCCCCGAGGGGGCCGAACAGCTGGTGGGGGATTATTCCGGCGGCTGGCAGATGCGCATCGCCCTCGGCAAAATCCTCCTCCAGGAGCCGGATCTGCTGCTGCTCGACGAGCCCACCAACCATCTCGATGTGGAAACGATCCAGTGGCTCGAGGGCTATCTGGTCGAACAGACCGCGGCCCTAGTGGTGATCAGCCACGACCGCACCTTCCTGGATCGGGTCTGCAACCAGATAGTGGAGACCGAGCGGGGGGTGTCGCGCACCTACCTGGGCAACTACAGCCAGCACATAGAGCAGAAAGTCCTGGAGCGCGAAGCAACCCAGGCCGCATTTGATCGGCAACAAAAAGAGCTGGGAGCCCAGCAGGCCTACATCGACCGTTTTCGGGCCAGTGCCACCCGCTCCACCCAGGCCAAAAGCCGGGAGAAACTGCTGGAGAAAGTTGAGCGGGTCGAAGCCCCGCTCGAAGGTGTCGGCGGGCCGCGGTTCCGCTTTCCCGAAGCACCGCGCTCTGGGCGCCTGGTGGCGGACATCAAAAACCTGACCCACAGCTACGGCGAGCAGATTCTGTTTTTGGGTGCTGAGCTGGAGGTGGAACGGGGTGACCGCATCGCCTTTGTCGGGCCTAACGGCGCCGGTAAATCAACCCTGCTGCGGCTGATCATGGGCAGCGAACAGCCCGAGGACGGCTGCGCCAGCCTCGGGGAACACAACGTGATTGCCAACTACTTCGAGCAGAACCAGGCCGAAGCCCTAGACCTCTCCAAAACCGTGATCAACACGATCTTCGAGGTAGTGCCCGACTGGACTCAGACCCAGGTGCGCTCACTGCTGGGCAGCTTCTGCTTCAGCAACGAAAGTGTATTCAAGGAGGCAGGCAAGCTCTCTGGAGGGGAGAAGGCCAGGCTGGCGCTGGCCTTGATGCTGCTAAGCCCCTGCAACCTCCTTGTGCTGGATGAGCCCACAAATCACCTTGACATTCCAGCCAAGCAGATGCTGGAAGACGCCCTGATCGACTATGAGGGGGCCGCCTTGCTGGTGAGCCACGACCGCTATTTCATCTCCAGAGTGGCCAACCGCATCGTGGAGATCAGAGATGGCCAACTGGTGCTCTACCGCGGCGATTATTCCTATTACCTCACAAAGAAAGAAGAGGAAGCTGGCCTGGCCCGGCAGGCAGAAGAAGCAGAACGCAAAACGGCAAAACAAGCAGCCAACAAAGCCAAGCAGGCATCACGCAAATCCCAGTCAAAATCCAGCTGAGCAGCCCGGCTCGCAGCCCCCGCCTCAGCAAGTACACAGAACTTCACCGCCCCTTAGGCAGGAAGACTCATTTCGCTAGCCCCCCTGGTTTGGTGTGCATAGGCTGACAAGAAGTCGCCACTCAGGAGATCATGGGAATCGCGCACATGGGCCCCAACGCCCGAGGCACCAGCTACCAAGTCGCCAGCCATCAGGAGAACGGCGGCCAAGGTGATGCCTTGGAGGTGTATTTCGAATGCATCACCACCTGCTCCCTGGACGACGGCGCCTGCGTGACGCGCTGCGTTGAGCAGCTGCGCGAACAGCCCTGAGCCCAGTCACCAGCCAGGTCATCACCGCAGAACAGCGAATCAGCACAGGCAAGGCGCCCTGTTGCAACCGCTACGCGAGCAAATGAAACAGTTTGTAGCGTTAAGGGGTTAATTAGTTACCTGCGGTGCGTGCCATGCCTGAACCACTCGCCCTCAGCCTCGGCCAGCAGTTTGAGCTGGAGCGCATGAACCGGGCTATTGAAGCCACGGCCGATCCCCAGACCCTGCAAGGCATTGCCAAGCAGCTACTTCAGGCCTGGCATAGCCAAAAGGCGGCAACCCAGTGGGTGATGCGTCAGCAACTAGGCGCACCAGCCCAAGATTCGCCAAGTCTGGGCGGCCCGTGGGGTCAGGAGGCTTAGGGCGCTGGGGCTAATTGGGCTGGAACAACCGTCAACTGCATCAAATTTCCGGCCCTACTCACCCTCAGCGCCAAGCTCCCCCCCACCCCTGCCCGCTCCACTGCTGTCACCAGCTGGGAGGGGCTAGCGATGGGTTGATTACCCACCGCAACAATCACATCGCCCTTTTGCAGTCCTGCCCGGGCCGCCGGTGAGGAAGCCTGAACCGCCATCACCCGCACCCCTTGATTAAGTCCAGTGCCATCCCCGGGGCGCACTCCATCGAGACTTACGCCGATAACTGGGTGGCTGACACGACCAGTGGTAAGCAATTGACGGGCGATATCGCGGGCCCGGTTAATTGGAATGGCAAATCCCAAGCCCGCGCCAGGCCCAGTGCGCACCAAGGTGTTAATGCCGATCACCTCACCATCCGCATTCAGCAGCGGTCCACCTGAATTGCCCGGGTTAATGGCTGCATCGGTCTGAATCAGATCCAAGCGCTTGTCTGTGATTCCCAGCTTGCTGGCGTTGCGGTTGAGATTGCTGATGATCCCCATGGTCACGGTGTTGTCCAACCCGTATGGGTTGCCTACGGCAATTGCCCACTCGCCCACTTGCAGACTGTCGGAGTTGCCCAGGGGCGCAACTGGCCAGGGGCCATTGCCCGCCAACCTCACAACCGCCAGATCCGTGAGGCGATCAATACCCACCACCGTGCCCTCAACCCGACGACCACCCTGCAGCCCCACGGTCACCCGGTCTGATTTCTCCACCACGTGGGCATTGGTCAAGATCAGGCCCTCAGCCTGAAAGATGAAGCCACTTCCCTGCCCCCGCTCTGTGCGCTGCGAGGGCTGCTGTTGCAGCTGGGGCATGCCAAAAAATTGGCGAAACAGGGGGTCGTTGAGCAGGCCCCTTGGCAAGCCTCCCGAAGCACCACCTGAGGCAGTCACGGTCCGTTCTGTGTCAATCGTCACGACCGCGGGCCCCGCGCGGCGAACAGCAGCAGCCACAAATGACTGGCGGTTCAAGCTGACTGAAGTTGCACTCTGGGCCCGGGCGGCAGCACCTGGCCAGGGGGCCGGGGGTGCTAACAGAGCCATCGCCATCAGCCCCGAACCCAGCCAGGGCAAGGCCCGCAAATCAGCCATCACCACAACAGTCAATTAATCAAAACCGTAAGCAACTAGCTAGCAGACGCCTAGGGCGGGATTGCCCCTCCTAGCGCAGCCGCCACAAGCAATCCAAATCAGCCCTATTATTGGTAAACAATTCTTTCAATTCATGGACACCGGGCGGCTGCTGATTGCTTTTCTCGCCTTCGGTGCCGCCTGCAGCACCCTGTGGGCCTGGATGGTTGCAAATACCGGAGAGGTCGCGGTCGTTGATCCCCAAACGGCTCGCTCCAGGCAATGATGGAATTGCGACACGCGACCACCCATCTGAGGCCAGCTTTACGGCCATGAACACTGTGCTCTCCCAGCTTTTACCCCTGCTCTACGGGGCCTGCTTTGTGGCCCTGCTATGGCAAGCCTTCAAAGTGATGGGTCAGGGATTCCGCGCCATTCCCCGTCCAGGCGACCGAGACGCCATGGGTACGCCAGCAACACAAGCAGCCGAAATCAGGTCCAATCTCGACCGCACCGGCCGACTCACCATCCATCCGGAGCTGCTTGATTCAGATGGTCAGATCACCCAGGAAGACCTGTTGACAGTGCGCTTTAGCGGCGACAACGAGCAAGCTGCTTACCCAGGTGACCTCGGCTGAATAGGCTCTCCGATGAGCAAGCGTTTTTCAGCGGAGACAGAAGGTGGACCAACGGACCCGAATAGTGGCTGCAGTGCTGACCAGTCTCAAACTGCCACCTCGTTTTCGCCTCAAGCTGATCAAGGAAGATCCGATTCGACTGGAGTTGAGCATCACGCCTGCCTACGGCAGGGATCCAATTTTGGTAGGCCTGGTTGAATCTCAGGACCTCGTGGCCCGTCGCGACCGGGAGGGGCGCATCCCGCGAGACCTACAAGGCACCTGGGACTGGACTGTTCGGCACGGCAAGGTGAGCACTGGTGGCTGGAATCCTTACCTAAAGGAGGCCTTGCAAACCATGTTTGAAACCGGCCTGCCGGCGATCGTCTACGAAGAGCTCACAGGCGAGGCCTACCACCCGGTAGATGGCATTCGCCACGTGCGCTGATTCCACAAGGACAGCCCCTGCCAAAACCCCCGCTACCGATTGACGGCCTGCTGGTGCCGCTGCTCGAAGCCTGCAGGCCCGGTGCCACCGTGCTGCTCCAGGCACCCCCTGGGGCAGGTAAAACGACTCGGGTACCCCTAGCTCTGCTGTCAGGACTGAACCTGGAGGCGGACAAGCCAGGTGCCCCATCTGGTCGCATCTGGATGCTGGAACCCCGTCGCCTGGCAGCCAAAGCGGCAGCCCAAAGGCTGGCGGCCGAGCTTGGTGAGCCCCTCGGCCAGCAAGTTGGCTACAGCGTGCGGCTCGAATCCTGCATCTCAGCCGCCACCCGCCTGGAGGTGCTCACAGACGGCCTGTTTCTGCGGCGCTTGCAGGCAAACCCTGGCCTTGATCGGGTCGACTGCCTGATTTTTGACGAATTCCACGAGCGCGGCGCCGACACCGACCTATCCCTTGCCCTGGTGCGTCAGGCCAGGGAGCTGCTGAGACCAGAGCTGCGGCTGGTGCTGATGTCTGCCACCCTCAACCTGGCCCCGCTGGCGGAGCAGTTGCCTGGCGCCACCGTGCTGACCAGCGAAGGGCGTTGCTATCCGGTGGCGATCAGCCACCAGCCACCGCGACCAGGCGAAAGGCTGGCACAACAGCTGGTGCGCGCCCTTGAGCAGCACTGGCTAGAGCAGCGCGGCGACGGCGAAACCGTGCTGGTTTTCCTCCCGGGGCTGAGGGAGATCCAGGACTGCAGCCGGGCGATCGCCGCCACCGAATGGGGCAAGCCCAGCCATCGGGGCGTCGAGTGCGTTCCCCTGCACGGCAACCTGCCCCTGGAGGCCCAGGGCCGCGCTATTGGCCCGGCCAGCAGCGCCGCGGGCAAGGTGGTGCTAGCCACTTCCATCGCTGAGAGTTCCCTCACCTTGGCCGGGGTAGCCCTGGTGCTCGACAGTGGTCTGAGCCGCCGCAACCGCTTCGATCCGGGCAGTGGACTTGATGGCCTCGTCACCGTGCCCGCCAGCCAAGCCAGCGCTGAGCAACGGGCCGGCCGGGCCGGGCGCCTGGGGCCAGGTCGCTGCCTGCGCCTCTGGTCGCCCGCTGAACAGCAACGCCGTCCCGCCTTCGATCCACCGGAGTTGCTGGAGGTAGATCCCCTGCCCCTGGCCCTGCAACTGGCCCAGTGGGGCGATCCCCTGGGCAGCGACCTGCACTGGATCGACCCACCAGCACCCGCACGCCTGCAGGAGGCCCGTCTGCAGCTCGATCAGCTTGGGGCCTTAGCCGCCACCGGGCAGCTGAACAGCCACGGGCAGCGCCTGGCCCAACTGGGGGTGCATCCGCGCCTCGCCCAGCTGCTACTGCTGGGCGAGCAACTAGGCCAACTGGAGCTGGCCTGCGGCCTGGCGGTGCTGCTGAGCGAGCGCGATCCCCTCAACCGGCAGGAGGCCGGCAGTGACCTGCTGCGGCGACTTGACTGGCTAGGGGAAAACCGTCCTGGCGATAGCTCCCAGCGCCGCCTGCGTCAGCTGCAAAGCCAGCTGCACCGCCAGGTCAGGCAACTTGGTGGTCAGGGTTCCAGCCCTACAGCTGCAATGCCGCTTGGCCGATCAGTAAACCTGTCGGAAGCGGCGGCCTCGCTAGTTGCCGCCGCCTATCCCGAGCGGCTCGCCCTAGCCAGAGCAGGCAAGCCGGGCCGCTATCTACTCAGTGGCGGCCGCGGCGCCGTGCTCCATGCAGACGATCCCCTGGTGGCCTGCCCTGCTCTGGCCGTTGCCCAGCTTGATGGCCAGGGTCAGGACGCTCGCATCCAGCTGGCGATTCCGCTTGATATCGGCCAACTGCGGCAACTGGCGGAGCAGCCCGGCGGCCAAGGCCAGGTCGCAGTGGAGGCGCGCTGGGATGGAGAAGGTCAACGGGTGCGCTGCGAACGCTCCCTGCGACTAGGGGCGCTGGTGCTTGAGCGCCGCAGCTGGAGCGAAGCCGAACCGGCCTTGATTCGTAGCGCCCTTCTAGAGGGCCTGCGGCAGCTGGGATTGGAGGCTCTGCCATGGGATCCCGCCAGCCGCCAACTCCAGCAACGCCTCAACCTGGCCCACCAGCACCTAGGCGACCCATGGCCCGACTGCAGCCCCCAGCAGCTCCTTGAACAGCTAGAGGAATGGCTCGGCCCCCACCTCAATGGCCTCCGCAGCCGCGACGACCTACAGGGACTACCCCTAGGCGAAGCCCTCTGGGGTAACGCCCCCTGGAGCCTGCGTCCCCAACTCGATCAGCTGCTGCCAGTGACCCTGACCGTGCCCTCTGGCCGCCAAGTCAAGCTCGACTACAGCAGCGGCCAGCCTGTGCTGGCGGTAAAGCTGCAGGAGCTATTCGGCGCTCGCACAAACCCAATGGTGCTCTCAGGTCAGCTAGCCGTGACCGTGCACCTGCTCACACCGGCCGGCCGGCCGGCGGCGATCACCCAGGATCTGGCGGGCTTCTGGGAGCGCAGCTATCCAGAGGTGCGCAAGGAGCTGCGCGGGCGCTACCCCCGTCACCCCTGGCCGGAAGACCCTGGCCAGGCCCAGGCGACGGCCCTGACCAAAGCGAGGCTGCAACAGGGCAATAATCCAGCCTGAGGGGCATGGGGCGATAAGACACCTGCCTGCCCCAAACTGGATCTTTCCGGCAAGGCTGCCTTGGCCCGCTTTTACGTAAACAACCGTCGTGATGGCTCGCGCCTGCTTAGCAGCGCCCTAGTGATCTGCGTCGCAGGGCTGATCCGCGTTGACCATCCGATTGGGCGATCGGTAGCCCTGATAGCAGGCCTGGTGAGCCTCTACTGGTGGATCTGCTACCGCCAGATCCAGCCGTGACGGCGGCCGGGGAATTTTCAGGCATACCGCGCTACGGCGTGACAGAACTGAATGGCGCGGTCGCATCCCTATTGGAGCGGGGCTTTGCACCTCGGTTTCTGCTTGACGCAACCGTGAGCAGGCCCCAGCTCAAAAAGGGGCATCTCTGGATGACCCTGGTCGACGAGCAGGCATCAATCTCGGCAGTGGTTTGGGCTTCCCAGCTGGCGAAGCTCAGCTTCGTTCCCGAAGACGGGGATGGGGTAGTAGTGGTGGGCAAGCTCAACTTTTGGAGCAACAGAGCAAGCCTCTGCGTTCAGGCACTCGACATCAGGCCAAGCCTGAGTTCCGTGCTGCGTCAGTTCGAACAGGTGCGAGAGCGGCTGGCCCTCGATGGCTTGCTGGATCAAGCTCGCAAGCGCCCCCTACCCGCTTTCCCAAGGCTCATTGCCCTACTCACGAGCTGTCCAAGCTCTGCGTTGGCCGACATGCTGCGCACAAGCGCCGAGCGCTGGCCGGCAACAGCGGTGGTCGTGGTGCCAATACCCGTACAAGGCCCCGTACACGAAGCCATCTGCCGAACCCTGGAGAAATTGAGCTCCCAAGTGGAGCAGTTGGGTATCGAAGCGATCGTGATCGGCCGAGGCGGCGGCAGCCGCGAAGATCTAGCCGTGTTTGATCACGAAGATCTGGCCCGGTGTTTAGCCGCCTGCCCCGTGCCCGTAGTGAGCGGCATTGGCCACGAAGATGACACCACCGTTGCCGACCTCGTAGCCGACTACAGGGCCGCCACCCCCACCGCTGCCCTGGTGGCCCTACTGCCAGATCGCCGCGTAGCGGTTCAGACATTGCAGCAGCAGGGGAGACACCTGCAGCAACTGATCCAACTGAGGCTGCAGGGAGAACGTCAGCGACTCACGCGGGATCGGGAGCGACTGGCGGGGGTACATCCCCTTGCCCTAGTGACCAGTCGGCGCCAGTCCCTGGGGCATGCCCGGCAACTGCTGCAAGCACTTTCACCCGCACACCAGCTCAAAAGGGGCTTCTGCCTACTGCGCAATGGCAAAGGGGTTGTGGTTCGCTCCGTGCAACAACTAGAACAAGGGGGGGAAGTCGTCGCCCAACTCAGCGATGGGCAGGCGAGCGCTCTGGTGCGCGAGATTCTTCATCAAGCTCTAGAGGCAAACACCTGAACGATGCCTAAAGCAAAAGCCACAAGCAAAACAAAAGAAGATGAAGGCAGCCAAAACGTTGGCGGCGATCTCTCATACAACGAAGCCCACACCGCCCTGCAACTTGCCTTATCAGCCCTGCAAGCCACGGACTTGGATGTCGAAGCAATGACAGGTCTATACCGGCAAGCCCGCGCCTATCTGGATCGCTGTGAGGCGGTACTCGCCCATGTGGAACAGGAAGTGATGTTGTGGCAGGAAGGAGAAATAGCGGTAGTCCCCTTTAAAGAACTCACCTAGAACCGACTAAAAACATGGCAGCCGATTCCGACACCAGCTCTAGCAACACCACCGTCGCCATTCAGGGGAATTCAACCTTGAAATGGCTTTATCTGGCCTTGGCGATCAGCGGTGCAGTCCTGCCCTGGCTGGCAAACCTAGATTTCATCAGGGAATACGGATCAAGCTTCGACTTAGGCATGTTTGTGCGGCTTGCAAATGCAAATCCAGCCGCTAGTTCCCTATCAAGAGACCTGGCAATAGGAGCAACAGCGGTGGTGATTTGGATCGTGCAGGAGAGCAAGCGGCTACAAATGCGGGGTCTGCCATGGGTACTGCTCAGCTGCGTGACGTTGGCCTTCGCATGTGGAGCCCCACTATTTTTGTATCTACGAGAGCGGCGATTGGAGGAATTAGCGCGCGGCTGAAGGCCCAAACCTGGTGGAAAGGAAATAGCAGCAAGCTCAAGAGGATGGATCATCCCCGTTCAAGACCTGTACATCGATGGTGACATTACTAACGTCAAACTGCTCGCCAGACTCTGCCCCGGCCGTAGGCGCGGCAAAAGCGCTGCCACAGGCTGGGCAAAATTCCTTCTCCATGGATGCAAAACCACACGCTTCACAGGTACGCAACCTTCTTTGAATCACCTGCCAAGCCACGAAGCCAGCTGCTCCCAGCAATAGGGGCAACAGCACAAGGAGCAGGGTAATGCCTCCAAGCAGGTCGAGCACGAAGCGCCCAGCCGGACCGGGTGCAAGGAGCAGCAAGAGCGCTAACAACAACCAGAGCCAGGTACGTGATCGCTGCATCAGCTGATCTCAATTGGGGCAGATACATCCATCCTGACGCGCTGGCGCCGATCCAGGACGACACACAAACATTGACCGTAGTAAATGATGACTCCAACCAACCAAACCCAAAGACTCAACAAAAGCACACCCCCCACCAATCCATAGGCCTGGAAGCGCACCCCCACTGCCAACAGAATGCGCGCAAGCAGAAAATTAAGGATGGTGAGGGTTGAGCCTATTAATAGAGCACCAGGGAACAGAGGTTGCCAAGCGACACGACGCGAAGGCAATACCCACAACAACAACATGGCTAAGGCAATAGCAATCAACAACGAAATCAGTAAATCGAGAATTGATGACACGGGACGCTGCAAATCACGAGCAATAGGCAAAATCTCCAGGGCACGGGCCCACAGGCTTGCCGAACCCAGCAGTCGCATGCTGGTGAACGCCTGATCGACCACAATAAAAAGGGCGAATAATGACACCAGGCCAAAAGCCTTGATACGTAATCGCACATAACGAACTACCAAACGCTTCCATGGCAAATCCTCAAGCCCTGCTGGGCGATTCCACCAAAG
>ERZ887851.3788-NODE-3788-length-10665-cov-9.855325_pt1 | contig 10665 bp, 10 predicted proteins | sample MGYA00521100_ERZ887851 | MGnify/ENA primary metagenome ERZ887851 (study PRJEB32303, sample SAMEA104408602) | aquatic metagenome | biome: Brackish water; feature: Pelagic; material: water | place: Baltic Sea | collected 2014-06-06T16:11:00 | depth 11,444 m ...
CACTTTATAAAAGGAGATATTACGGACGAAGATTTTATTAATGATTTATTTCAAATACATCGATTTGACAGTGTCATTCACCTAGCCGCAGAATCCCACGTTGATCGCTCCATTGAAAGCCCTCTTGACTTTGTAAAAACCAACATTTTAGGAACGCTCCACTTACTCAATGCATTTAAAAAGCTATGGGGTTCCGATTTTGACGCAAAGCGCTTTTACCATATCAGTACAGACGAAGTTTATGGAAGTCTTGGTGAGTTGGGATTGTTTACCGAAACCACAGCTTACGCTCCCAATTCTCCGTATTCGGCTTCCAAAGCCAGTTCCGATCATTTTGTTCGCGCTTATGGCGAAACCTATGGATTGCCCTATGTGATTTCCAACTGTTCCAACAATTACGGTCCCAATCAATTTCCAGAAAAACTGATCCCCCTGTTTATAAATAACATCATAAACCAACTGCCGCTTCCTGTTTATGGAGACGGCAATTACACCCGAGATTGGCTGTATGTAAAAGACCACGCCAAGGCAATTGATCGTATTTTTCACAAAGGAGTCATTGGTGAAACCTATAATATTGGCGGGTTTAATGAATGGAAAAACATTGATTTGGTTCGGGAATTAATTCGCCAAATGGATCAAAAATTAGGGAATCCAAAAGGTTTTTCGGAAAAACTGATTACGCATGTAAAGGATCGCCCTGGACACGACAAACGATACGCCATAGACGCTTCCAAGCTACAATCAGAATTGGGCTGGAAACCGTCTTTAGTGTTTGAACAAGGCTTGAGCCAAACCATCGATTGGTATATGAACAATCCAGTTTGGTTACAAAACGTGACCTCGGGAGCTTACCAAGACTATTACAATAAAAAATACAAACTCGAAAAATCATGAAAGGAATTATCCTAGCAGGCGGTTCGGGCACACGATTGCATCCACTAACCCTATCGGTTAGTAAACAGTTGATGCCTGTGTATGACAAGCCGATGATTTATTATCCGCTTTCGACTTTGATGAGTGCAGGAATTCGTGAAATATTGATTATTTGTTTGCCGATCGACATTCCGTTGTTTAAAAAATTATTGGGAGATGGCACTGCTTTTGGGTGTTCTTTTTCGTATGCCGAACAGTCAGCCCCTAACGGAATCGCCGAAGCGTTTGTCATTGGAAAAGAATTTATTGGAAAAGACTCAGTTTGTTTGATTTTGGGAGACAATATTTTTTATGGAAGCCAATTAAACACTCTTCTCAAAAGCGCACAAAACCCCTCAGGAGGAGTTGTTTTTGCGCAACAGGTTTCCAATCCTCAGCGATATGGAGTGGTATCTTTTGATGAATCAGGGACGGCTGTATCAATTCAAGAAAAACCAAAACAACCCGCTTCGAACTTTGCGGTTTGTGGAATTTATTTTTACGACAATTCGGTGGTTGAAATCGCTACACAAATCAAACCAAGTAAAAGAAATGAGTTGGAAATAAGCGATGTAAATGCCCTTTTTTTGGAACAGAAAAAACTTAAGGTCATTGAATTGGAAGCAGGCGATGTGTGGTTGGATACAGGAACTATTGCATCGCTCAGCGAGGCTTCTCAATTTGTTGAAACGATTCAACATCGAAAAGGAATTGTGATAGGTTCACCGGAACTAACAGCTTATGAGGAAGGCTTTATAAACGAATCACAGCTTCGACAGCTTGCCAAACAATATACGCTTAGCGGATATGGCGACTGCTTGCTTAAAGGGTTGAAATTATGAAGAAAATGGACACGCACTTAGCGGGATGCTTTATCATAGTACCGGAGATTCATAAAGATACTCGAGGCTCTTTTTTTGAGTGCTTTCGGCAAGACCGTATTGAAGCATTCTTGGGAGCTCCCATTCGTTTTGTTCAAGACAATCAGAGCCAATCGGAGTATGGCGTGGTTCGAGGGCTTCACTTTCAGACAGGACAATATGCTCAATCCAAACTGGTTCGTGTTTTGGAAGGGACTGTTTTGGACGTTGCGGTAGATCTTCGTTCCCAATCCCAAACATACGGACAACATATAGCTGTTGAGCTTTCTCAAGAAAACCAACACCAATTGTTTGTTCCCAAAGGCTTTGCCCATGGGTACGCAGTGCTGAGTCCATCAGCAACAATACTTTATAAAGTCGACCAATATTACAATCCCGATGTTGAGTCTGGAATAGCCCACGATGATTCAACCCTAAACATTGATTGGAAACTGCCTGTAAGCCACAGAAAACTCTCGGAAAAAGATGTATCTTTGCCCAACTTAACCCCCAAATAATGAAAAAAATTCTTGTTACAGGATCTAATGGTCAGTTGGGCCAGGCTCTTCGGTCTGTAGCAGATGGATATCCCTCTCTATCTTTTCATTTTTTTTCGAAACAAGAATTCGATATCACCGACATCGCTGAGGTTGAAAGCGTAATTACGAGTCAGTCATGGGACTATGTGATCAATTGCGCAGCCTATACAGATGTTGATAAAGCAGAAACTGATAAAGAAACGGCTTTTAAGGTCAATGCTGACGGCCCTAAACATTTAGCTCAATTGTGCAAAAAGTTTGATGTTACACTCATTCATATTTCTACTGATTATGTATTTGACGGAGAAAAAGGAAGTCCATACACCCCTCAAGATCTCCCCAATCCAATTAACCAATACGGAAAAAGCAAATGGGAAGGCGAAAAGGCAATTCAGGCAGAAGGGGGTGATTATTCCATCATTCGTACCTCTTGGTTGTATTCTGAGTTTGGAAACAACTTTTACACCAAAATAGTTAAAAAAGCAGAGGCAGGCGAACCTCTATATGTAACCAACGAACAAATAGGGAGTCCAACTGACGCCAAAAACTTAGCCAATCACATACTAACAGGAATAAAAAACAGTTGTATATTAAAAGGAATTTCTCATTTTTCGGACGGTGAGGTTATGACCTGGCTGGGGTTGGCGGAGAAGATAGTAAAAGAGAGAGAAATAAAGACGATAATTAGGGGAAGTAAAAAACAGCAAACAAATGTTTTACGCCCCCCTAAAAGTGTTATAACTGATTAAGAAAATGAATAAAGTAGCATTAATAACTGGAATCACAGGTCAAGACGGATCCTATTTGGCGGAATTTCTGATAAAAAAGGGATATGAAGTCCATGGAATTATTAGGCGTAGCTCTTCGTTCAATACGGAACGGATTGAACATCTTTATATAGAAGAATTGATTCGCGACTTACATTCTGAAAGAAAAGTAACGCTTCATTATGGAGACATGACAGATTCGTCCAATTTGATACGTTTAATTCAAGAAATAAAACCCAAAGAAATATACAATTTGGCTGCGCAGTCTCATGTTAAAGTGTCGTTTGATTTACCTGAATATACTGCAGAGACAGACGCAGTGGGTACGCTTCGTTTATTGGAAGCCATTCGGATTTGTGGATTGGAAAGAACAACACGAATTTACCAAGCTTCTACCTCTGAACTTTTTGGAAAAGTTCAGGAAATTCCCCAAAAAGAAACCACACCTTTTTATCCTCGCTCCCCATATGGTGTTGCTAAAATCTATGCATTTTGGATTACGAAAAATTACCGAGAGTCTTATGGAATGTTTGCGGTTAACGGCATTCTATTCAATCATGAGTCTGAGCGAAGAGGAGAAACCTTTGTTACTCGCAAAATTACATTGGCTGCATCAAGGATTGCTCAAGGAACTCAGGAAAAACTATATTTAGGAAATTTAGATGCATTGAGAGATTGGGGTTATGCCAAAGATTATGTAAAGTGTATGTGGTTGATGTTGCAGCATGACAAGCCCGAGGACTTTGTAATTGCCACAGGGGAGCAGCATAGTGTTCGTGAGTTTTGTGAATTAGCCTTTAATGAAGCAGGAATTTCTCTTAGATGGGAAGGCTCAGGCGCAGCAGAACGAGGCGTTTGTTCAAATACAGGCAGAATCCTTATAGAGGTTGACCCTAAATATTATCGTCCAGCAGAAGTTGAAACTTTACTCGGAGATCCGACCAAAGCAAAAACAGTATTGGGCTGGAACCCTAACGAAACGTCGTTTCAAAAATTGGTATCAGTTATGATGCAGCACGACTTAGCTCTTGCCAAACGGGAACACAGCATTAAAAAAGCACACGATTAATTGAAAAAAGACGCCAAAATATATGTTGCGGGACATCGAGGCCTCGTGGGAAGTGCGATAGTGAAGAACCTTCGGCAAAAGGGATTTACGAATTTGATTATGCGTACCCATGCTGAATTGGACTTAACGCATCAAGATTCAGTAGCGTTTTTCTTTGCAAAAGAGCAACCAGAATATGTGATTTTAGCTGCAGCAAAAGTTGGAGGAATTGTGGCAAACAATACCTATAGAGGGGTATTCATCTATGAAAACATGATGATTCAAAACAATGTGATACACCAAAGTTATGTGCATGGTGTGAAGAAGTTGTTGTTTTTGGGCAGCACTTGTATATACCCTAAAGAATGTCCACAACCCATGCGTGAAGATTCGCTATTAACAGGACCTTTGGAATACACCAACGAGCCGTATGCGATTGCTAAAATTGCGGGTATAAAAATGTGTGAAAGTTATAACCTCCAATATGGCACGAATTTTATTTCTGTAATGCCCACCAATTTGTACGGTCCCAATGATAATTTTGACTTGGAGACCTCACATGTATTGCCGGCTTTATTGCGAAAAATCAAGCTTGCGCACTATTTAGAAACCCATAATTGGGATCAAATAAAAAAAGATTTGACCAATCTTCCTATTGAAAACGTTGACGGTACTTTTTCCAATGAAGAAATCATTGATGTGTTGAGCAAGTACGGAGTCCAAAAATTAGACAACAAATGGGTTGTTGAAATATGGGGAACAGGTCAACCTTTGCGTGAGTTTTTATACAGTGAAGATATGGCTGATGCTTGTATTCATATTATGGAGAATGTTAATTTCAAAGACACTTTTGACCCAATAACCAAAGAAGTTCGAAATACACACATTAACATTGGAACAGGTGAAGAGATATCAATTGAAGCACTTGCCAATTTGATTAAAAAGACAGTTGGGTTTCAAGGTGAGTTAGTTTTTAATCCAGAAAAACCCGATGGAACCCTGAGGAAATTGACAGATGTTTCTAAATTGAATGAATTGAAATGGAGACATAGAGTTGAGTTGGAAAAAGGAATTCATAAAATCATTTAAATCAATTGTTTAACTTGAAAAAAGCAAACTAAGTGATAAAACACAATGTTAATAAAAAATTGATTTGGCACATATCAAATAGAGGATTTGGGTCAGAAATTAACAACTTATTATACGCAATTAACTACTGTAATAAAAAAAACTATGATTTAATACTCGAGGATAGTTTATGGAATTTTAGAATTAAGAAGGGATGGTCGGATTATTTCGTGTCGTTGGATCACGAAATAAATTTTAAAAAACACAGGGTTTTAAGAGCCACTCTCTTTATTTTAGACAAATATATAGGACTTTATAAATTCACTTATTACGAGAAAAATAGGGTAGGTTTAGTATATTTAAAAAACAAAAAAGGAAAAAAAGTCATTAACCTTAAGGTTCTAGTATATTTGATTATTAACCAAATTTTAAATATAATAAAACCAAAACACACAAAGATTTTTTTTGACAGCTTTGAAGAGGTTAGAAAGCACAGTCTAATTGAATTAGAAAGGAATAAAAGACAGTTTATTGAGGAGATCAACAAAATTTTAAAAAAAACATGGAAACTTAACTCCAATTTTTCAAAAAAAATAGCAAATAAAAAAACACCAATTGATGAAAATTATGCCGTCTTTCATATAAGAAGAGGAGACAAAGTTGATGTTGGAGAAGACAATTTTTATGATGTATCTGCTTATATGAAGCGACTTAGAGAGATTAATTCTTTTATTAAAACGGTTTTTGTTATGAGCGATGATTATACAACTTTCATTGATTTAAATAAAAGATATCCTACATTCAATTTTTTAACTCTAATAGACGAAAAAGAAAAAGGTCATTTACAGGATAGGTTTAATCAAAAAACGATTAATGAAAAGGAGGTAAGCGCAATAAACTTATTGACTGAAATAGAAATCGCTAAAGAATGTAAAATTTTTATAGGGAGTAAAAAGTCAAATCTTTTCAGATTAATTGAGTATTTTAAATTAGATAATTGTTACGACATAAGCTTTGGTAAATGTGACTTTATTTTATGATAAATAAAAGGACTTTTAAGTTAAAAAAAAGTGTTTCTTTTAATTTAATTTTAAAAGCATTTAACCTTACTATTAATTTTCTCTTGGTATCTATATTATTAACATTATTAGGTAAAGAAAATTATGGCGTTTGGATTACTATTTATGCGTTTATCAATTGGTTAAATATTTTTGATTTAGGTCTAGGTCAAGGCTTGAAGTTAAAATTAACAGAAGCTTTTTCATTAAACAGGTTTAAGGAAATAATAAAATTAATAAGTTCAGCCTATTTCTTTTTATTTTTAGTAACGACTATTTTATTTCTAGGCTTTTTCATTACTTATTTTCTTTTTGACTGGAGCGCTGTTTTAAACGTTGAAAAAGAATACTCATCAGAAATAAATTATGCTTTAGTTATACTTATAGCCTTTTTTCTTTTAATATTTATAGCTAAATTAATAGGTGTTATTTATTCATCTTTGCAATTACCTTTCATAGATAATCTAATAAAAACATCAAGTCAGTTTGTTTTTTTACTATTATTGATCTTTTTAAACCACTTAGGTGTAGAGTCAAGTATAATTCTAGTAAGCTTTTTTTCTACAGCTCCTCTTTTATTAATATACCTATTAGTTAATGGTCACTTTTTTATAATTAAAGCACCATCACTGCTTCCAAAATTAAAGCATGTTTCAAAAAAAGTTTTGAAACAAATAGCAAAACCAGGAATACAGTTTTTTGCAATTCAAATGGGTTGTATAATATTATATTCTACAGACAATATTATAATTATAAATTTGATGTCTGCAGAATCTGTTACAGACTATAATATTTATTATAAATATTATAGCATACCGTTTCTTTTTTACAACCTTTATATTGCTACGCATTGGGAGTCATTTATTGACGCTTTGGTAAAAAAAGACTTCAGCTGGATAAAAAGTAAAATCAACTTTTTTAATAAGCTTTTTTTTCAAATTAATATTATGCTATTTTTGTATGTATCACTTGGAAGAAAAAGTTATAGAACTATGGCTCGGTAACGGGAAAATAACCAAAGATCATACGCTAGCTTTTTATATGATAATTTATTACCTAATTTCCTCTTTGACAACAAACTTTATATATGTGATAAACTCCTATGGAAAACTTAAAATTCAACTAATAAGTTATGTCATTATTGCCGTTATAAACATACCGCTGTCAGTTTTTATTGTACAACAATACAAAACGGGTAGTGAAGGCGTATTGCTTGCATCAATAGTCTGCCTCCTAATTCTTTTGATATTAATGCCGATTCAATATTCTAAAATTATAAATCAAAAAGCTAAAGGTATTTGGAATAAATAATTTCATTACCATTGATCAACTTGAGCTTAACAAAGACAACAATGTTAAAGGTGAGATTAGACACTAAAGAAATACAGTTTTTTTCAACAATTCTTTTTATTATAAATCCAGTTCTTGGACTTTTAACGATATCTAATTTTCTTTTTTCGAATTGGACAGTGAATAAACACAAATTGATAAACTTATTTATAGTTTTTTTATCTCTTTTTTTGGGATTTATTAATTCTACCAAAATCCCAGAGAATGATTTAAACATGTATTTGGGGCATTTTCTTCTTGTCGAAGAATATGGCTTTTATGAATATTTAAGTGTAATTCAAAAAGAGCCTCTTCTCTATATATTTAACTTCATTTTTTTTCCTTTGTTGCAAGGTTCTTTTTCATTGTATATAATTACGATTACCTTTATTTCATACCTTCTTTTTTTTCAGGCAATTAGATTGTTTTTTTTAAAAATTAAGGCGCCGATTAGTCTTTTAGTATTTGGTTTATTCTTAGCCGCTTTCTTTCCACAATTGTTTAGTTTATCAGCACATTTAATTAGGCAGTTTATTGCGAGCTCATTTTTTTTATATTTTGCTGTAAACAAAATATTTTATGGAAAAAGTAAGTGGTGGGCTGCCTTTTGTGGAGTATTTACGCATGGCTCATCATTCTTGTTGTTTTTTCTAGTCTCTTTCACGCCATTAAAAAAGTTTAAAAAGAATATAATTTTAAACATATTATTAATAACAGCCTTAGCGTCCTACCAATTTATTGCTAAAATCCTTTTACAGCTTTTCGGAGAATTGAACGAGAGTGTTAACTATATTTTAAAAAGAGCCAGTTCGGAAACAACTTTTGATTTAGGAGTTTTCCCAACTATAAATTATTTTTTTATAACTGCAATTGTTGTTATATCCTTCTCGAGCATAAAACACATAGGTAAAAAGTTTGTAAAGAGGAGTGCTCAGCATACAAGAGAAGGGTTTGAAATAGACACAAATAGTTTAGAGAAACAGCGTCTTTTACTAGAAAATAATTTATTTTTTTTCTTTTTGGTAATGACTATTTTTTCTTTTTTTATTATTGCGAACTTGAATCAATCTGAGCTAAGCATTCGATTATTTTTTTATTTATTTTTTTTCAGCCCACTTGTTATACCCGTATTTATTTATAGATTTAGAGCTAAGGCATTATTAAGTTTTTTATTATCAGTCATAATAATTATTTATTTTATAAACCGACTTGCTTTTGGAATATGGACATACGCCCCTTTAATTGATATAGCAACAAATACTTCGTTTTCTTATTTTTTTCAATCAAGCACATCTTTTTAAATGAAAAACAGTTTAGCAGTTTTACTTACATGTTACAATCGAAAGAAAAAAACATTAGCCTGTTTAGATAGTTTACATGATTTATTGATTCCTAAAAGTTTTGAACGCTTTGATGTTTACTTGGTAGATGATAGTTCTTCTGATGGAACTGCTCATGCTGTAGCAGAGCAGTTCCCCAGTATTACATTAGTCCAAGGCAACGGAGAGTTGTTTTGGAACCAAGGAATGCGATTGGCGTGGAATACAGCTATAAGTGTTAAAGATTACGATTTTTATATGTGGTTAAACGATGATGTTTTTCTTCAAAAAGAGGCCTTGTTTGAACTTTATGAATCGTATCAAGAAATCATGAAGAGTTGTAATAAAGAATCTTTAGTAACGGGAGCATTTAAAAAAAACAATCACACCGAAGAGTTTTCTTACGGAGGTAGATCTGATTGGGGAAACATAGTTCCAAATGGCGAAGTTCAACAATGTAAATACATTAATGGAAATACAGTCTTAATTTCTAAAAATGTATTTAACCGATTAGGAAATCTATCATCAGATTATACTCATGGGATGGGAGATTTTGATTACGGACTGAGAGCTCTTCAGGCTGGGTTTAAAAATGTTACCACAAAACGGTATATAGGTGTGTGCACTTTAAATGAAAACTCAAAATGGCATGACGCTAGCCTATCCCTAAAAAAACGGTTGGATTTGTTTTATTCCCCCCTTGGGCTTAATTATAAAGAATATATAGTTTTCAGAAAAAAATTCTGGAAAAAAAAATGGTTTTTATTTTCCATTAAAGCCTATCTCAGAGTTTTATTTCCGTATTTTTATAATAAGATAAATAATTTGTAATGGCAAATTTGGCGACCGTTTGTCTTTTTACCTATAATAGATTAGATAAAACGAAAAAAACAATAAATGCGCTTCAAAAAAACTATCTAGCCAAAGATACTCATTTAGTGGTTTTTTCTGATGGCCCTAAAAACATACAATCCAAAGAAGAGATTGAAAAGGTTAGATGCTTTTTAAAAAACATTGATGGATTTAAGTCTGTCAAAATACATGAATCACCTACAAATCAAGGTTTAGCTCAGTCCATTATTAAAGGTGTGACAAAAGTTATTTCTTTAGATCAAAAAGTAATTGTATTGGAGGATGACTTAATATCGTCTCAAAACTTTTTGAACTTCATGAATCAAGCACTGGATTTTTATTGTCTCGAAAAGAAATTTTTTTCTATATCAGGATATACAATGGACTTAAAGTCTTTAAATAATCATGCTCCTGACTATTATTTTGGAAGAAGGGGTTCGTCTTGGGGCTGGGCAACTTGGAACGACAGGTGGGAGAATATAGATTGGGATGTAAAAGACTATAAAAAATACAAATGGAATCTAAAAAAAATACTTCAGTTTAGTAAGGGAGGCTCAGATATGCCATTTATGCTAAGGAAGCAAATGAAAAACAGAATCGATTCGTGGGCGATTCGTTGGTGTTACCACCAATTTAAATACGACTTGCTGACCGTTTTTCCTTCGAAGTCAAAAATTTTAAATATTGGTTTTGGTAAAAAAGCGACTCATACAAAAAAACTGACTAGATTTGAAACGAATCTTGACAACGGAATTCAAAAATCGTTTACTTTCGAAAAAAAAATCGTTCAAAACACAAAACTTGAAAAAGAATTTCGAGGAAAGTTTTCTTTTTTTAAAAGACTAAAAGATAAATTAATATAGTGTTGTGAAAAAAATCCTTTTTTAATACACATACCACCGCCTATTCA
>ERZ887851.3798-NODE-3798-length-10641-cov-8.030040_pt1 | contig 10641 bp, 10 predicted proteins | sample MGYA00521100_ERZ887851 | MGnify/ENA primary metagenome ERZ887851 (study PRJEB32303, sample SAMEA104408602) | aquatic metagenome | biome: Brackish water; feature: Pelagic; material: water | place: Baltic Sea | collected 2014-06-06T16:11:00 | depth 11,444 m ...
CACTTTGCCGGAGCGGTTAAAGGTGCTATTTATAGTGAATTGGAAACGATTAAAATTGTTGATATCTCGCATTGTATTTCTCCTTTTCATATTTCGGAAGCTGCATATATAATTCAAAATGCTTACAAGAATTTTCCATCTGGCAGCATTCATATAATTGGAATAGATTCTGAATTAAATCCAGAAAATAAACACATTGCAGTTTATTTGGATGAACACTATTTTATATGCGCTAATAATGGAATTATCTCTATGTTAACTTCAGAGATAATACCAGAAAAAATTGTTGAAATTAATGTACATGATAATATAGAATCAAATTTCCCTGTTTTAGACGTTTTTGTAAAAGTAGCCTGCCACATTGCAAGAGGTGGAACTCTTGAAGTTATAGGAAAACCTATAGCTGAAATAAAAGAACTCATAGGTATAAAACCTGTGGTAAATCCTGAAAACAATCAAATAATTGGAAATGTAATTTATATTGATAATTATGGGAATGTAATTTGCAATATCAATAAATCACTTTTTGAAGAAATTGGAAAAGGAAGAAATTTTACAATTCAAGCCAGGTCCATTAAATTTACAACTATTTACAACCGTTATAGTGACTTTATCAACTTTGACAATCCGAAAAACAAGCGTGTTGAAGATGGAAAAAAATTGACATTATGGAATTCTTCTGGTTATTTAGAATTGGCCATTTACAAAAGCAATCCAAACACAGTTGGAAGTGCATCATCACTTTTTGGACTTAATTATAGAGATACTATTAGTATTAATTTTGAATGATCATATGTTTACAAGAATTGTTAAAATGGAGTTTAAAAAAGAAAAGGTGCCTAGTTTTCTTGTTAATTTTGAAAAAATAAAAGAAGAAATTCGTGCTTTTAAAGGTTGTTCTTATTTAGAACTTTATCAAGACAAAAATAACTCCGATACTTTTTTCACCTATAGCAGGTGGAAAGATGAAACTGATTTAGAAAATTATAGGACTAGTGATTTATTTAAAAATGTTTGGGCAACAACCAAACCGATGTTTCGTTCTAAAGCACAAGTCTGGAGCGTTGACACCTTACATCATTTAGGCTAATGTAGGTTTTAAATTAATGACTACAGTAAAAGAAACAAGAATAATTCTTAATATTAAAAAAAACACTTAATACTAAAGTACTATGTTTGCCATATTAAAAAGAGAAATCAATTCCTTTTTTTCAACAACTGTTGGCTGGATGGTCATTGCATTTTTTTTGTTATTAAACGGACTTCTACTTTGGATTATACCTGGAGAATTTAATATTTTTGACAACGGATTTGCAGACCTATCCTCCTTTTTTATAATAGCTCCTTGGGTCTTATTACTTTTAATCCCGGCAGTTACTATGAGGTCTTTTAGTGAAGAGAAAAAAATGGGAACTTTCGAGCTTTTAATCACTAAACCAATCTCTTTAAGCAATATTGTTTTAGGTAAATATTTTGGAGCTGTAATTCTTATTTGTTTAGCTATTGTACCCACTTTACTATATATTATGACCATCTCTAAACTTGGTAACTCTTCGAGCAATTGGGATGTAGGAAGTACTATTGGTTCTTATATTGGATTGTTGTTTTTAATTTTCGCTTATACATCTATTGGAATATTTGCTTCTGCAATTTCTAAAAATCAAATTGCAGCTTTTATTAGTGCTGTTTTTTTATCCCTTTTTATTTATTATGGTTTTGATACCTTAACGTCTCTTTTTCAAGTTTCATCTATTGAAATTAATGATTTTGGGATGAAAACTCATTTTGATAGCGTTGCTAGGGGTGTTTTAGATACTCGTGATGTTTTATATTTCTTGAGTGTTTCGACTTTATTTTTAATTTTTACCAACATTAATTTAAGAAAAGATTAATGAAAAACAGAAAACAATTAATATATGGTTTCCTTGGTATTATTCTAATTAATATAATTGGAAGTTACTTTTATAAACGGTTTGATTTAACTCAAGACCAAAGATACTCCTTGTCAAATGCAGCAAAAGAAACCATTGCTACTATTAATATCCCCATATTTATAGACGTTTTTTTAGAAGGAGATTTACCTTCCGAATTTAAACGATTGCAAGTTGAAACCAAACAGATTTTAGAAGAATTTGAAGCTTATAATCCTAATGTTAAATTTAAATTTGTAAATCCTTCAGAAGAAAAAGGTGCTATTGAATCATTAATGAAGTTTGGCGCCAAACCTGCTCAAATAGAAATTCAGCAAAATGGAAAAACAAGTATACAACAGGTTTTCCCTTGGGCAATCGCTTCTTTTAATGGCGATTATATAAAAATTTCTTTGTTAAAAAATCAATTAGGTGTTAGTTCTGAAGAGCGAATTAATAACTCTGTTCAAAATTTAGAATATGCTTTTGCTGATGGTTTTAATCAACTAATTCAACCTAAAAAACGTAAAATTGCAGTTTTAAAAGGAAATGGAGAATTAGAAGATAAATATGTAGCTGATTTTTTTGCAACGCTTCGCGATTACTATTATATTGCTGCCTTTACCTTAGATTCCGTTGCTGAAAAACCTAAAAAGACTTTAACACAAATAAAGCAATTTGATTTATTAATTATTGCAAATCCTACAGAACAATTTACAGAAGAAGAGAAATACATTCTTGACCAATATGTGATGCATGGAGGTGCTTCACTTTGGTTAGTGGATGCTATAGAATTAGTTAACGATAGTGTTAGTGGAAATAATTTTGCCTTTGGAAAAGATTTAAACCTAACAGATTTTTTCTTTAAATATGGAATTAGAATCAATCCAAATCTTGTTAAAGATTTATACTCCGCTCCCATTTTATTAGCAACAGGCAACGAACGTGATTCACAATACAATAAGTATCCATGGCTGTATAGTCCTTTATCTAATAACAGTTTAAACCATCCAATAGTAACAAATATAGAAGCGGTAAAGTTTGATTATGCAAGTAGCATTGACACCTTACCAAATTCGGTTAAAAAAACGATTTTATTAAGTTCTTCTCAAGTTTCAAAAATTGTGGGAATACCTAAAGAAATTAACATTACAAAAGAAATAAATAAAAACTTAACGATTATTAATGATGGGCCATCTCCTGAAGAATTTAATACTGGTGAAATTCCTCTTGCAGTATTGTTAGAAGGATCGTTTAATTCAGTTTATTCAAACAGAATTAAACCTTTCAAAATTGTGAATAATTTAGAGCGTAGTAAGGAAACTAAAATGGTAGTAATTAGTGATGGAAGCATTATTAAAAATCAATTTCAAGGAAATAGGCCTTTAGAATTAGGTTTTGATAAATGGACCAATACTTTTTATGGAAATAAAGAATTTTTGCTGAATACTGTAAATTATTTATTGGACGATACTGGACTTATAAACATTAGAAGCAAAGAAATATCAGTTGCATTTTTAGATCCTGTAAAAGTAGCTAAAAACAGATTTTTTTGGCAATGGGTTAACTTATTGTTGCCTTTAAGTTTAATCTGCTTATTTGGGCTTGTATTTAACTACTTAAGAAAGATAAAATACACTTGAATTTGTTAATAAGTTTCTTTTGAATTCAAAGGGAATAGAATACAATTTGAAATATATTTGTAGGTAACACATTAACAAATTAATTGTTAAAATATACCTTTTAACACAATCATAAAAACATTAAAATGAAATTTATAGTATCTAGTTCATATTTATTAAAACAGCTTCAGGTCTTAGGAGGTATTATTAACAGTAACAACACCCTTCCAATATTGGATAATTTTTTGTTCCAACTAGATCAAAATTTATTGACGGTTTCTGCATCTGATTTAGAAACTACCATTTCGTCAAAATTAGAAGTGGAAAGTAGTGAGAAAGGAACTATTTGTGTTCCTGCTCGTTTATTATTGGATACTTTAAAAACATTCCCAGAACAACCCTTAACATTTACGGTGGAAGATAACAACACGATTGAGGTTAGTTCTAATCACGGTAAATATGCCTTAGCGTATGCAAGTGGCGAAGAGTTTCCTCACTCAATAGAGCTTCAAGACCCAAGTTCAACTACTTTATTAGGAGATGTTCTAGCAACTGCAATTTCAAAAACTATATTTGCTGCTGGTAACGATGATTTACGTCCGGTAATGAGTGGCGTTTTCTTTCAGTTTTCTACAGAAGGTTTAACATTTGTTGCAACCGATGCACATAAATTAGTAAAATATTCTCGCGAAGATATTTCAGCTTCACAAACAGCTGAGTTTATTATGCCTAAAAAACCTTTAAACTTAATAAAATCGATTTTAGCTGGAAGTGAAGAAGAAGTAACTATTGAGTATAACAATTCTAATGCTAAATTTTCTTTTGACAACACTGAAATGGTTTGCCGTTTAATAGATGGAAAGTATCCAAATTACGAAGCTGTTATACCAAAAGAAAATCCAAATGTTTTAAAAATTGAACGCAATCAGTTTTTAAACTCGGTACGTCGTGTTTCTATCTTTTCAAATAAAACAACACATCAAATTCGTTTAAAAATTGCTGGTGCAGAACTTAATATTTCTGCGGAAGATATCGATTATAGCAATAAAGCAGAAGAACGTTTAACTTGTGATTATCAAGGAGATGATATGCAAATTGGTTTTAACTCTCGTTTTTTAACTGAAATGCTAAACAACCTAAGTAGTGACGAAGTTTCTCTGGAAATGTCTATGCCAAACCGTGCGGGGATTTTAACACCTATTGATGGATTGGACGAAGGGGAGTTAGTAACGATGTTAGTGATGCCTGTAATGCTTAACAACTAAAATTCCAAGAAAAACAGGAACCTTATAGCTTGTTATTGCAAAAATTTTCTATATAAAGTAATCTCATGTATTGTATTACAATTATTATTACTTTGGATGAATAAGATGACTTCCTTGTTTTTATCTTTGATCTCGCTATCCTAAGCAGTTTCAAATTTAGTTTTGTTACTAAACTTAAGCTCTTTAAGATTCTTGACTTACTTCTAAAAACGCAGCGTAAGTAAGACGGAATTATGTATTTTTGCCTCCATGATTCATCAAAATACTATTGTCGCTTTAGCGACTCCATCTGGAGCTGGTGCTATTGCAATTATACGCCTTTCTGGTAAAGATGCTATAACTATAGCTGCTGAAGTTTTTAATTCTATACGTGGAAAAGAGTTATCAAAACAAAAATCTCATACGGTTCATTTAGGGAATATTGTTGATGGAAATAGAATTATTGATGAAGTATTGGCCACTGTTTTTAAGAATCCTAACTCCTATACCGGAGAAAATGTAGTAGAATTTTCTTGTCATGGAAGTTCTTATATTCAACAAGAAATCATCCAGTTATTACTTCGAAAAGGATGCAGAATGGCTACTGCTGGTGAGTTTACACTTCAAGCTTTTTTAAACGGTAAAATGGATTTAAGTCAAGCGGAAGCAGTTGCAGATTTAATTGCTAGTGATTCCAAAGCCTCGCATCAATTAGCCATACAACAAATGCGAGGCGGTTTTTCTACAGAAATTGAAGAGCTTAGAATTCAGTTATTAAATTTTGCATCCTTAATAGAACTAGAATTGGATTTTTCTGAAGAAGATGTGGAATTTGCAAATCGCGAGGAATTTCAAAAATTAATCAAAAAAATAACTGTTTTATTAAAAAAACTAATCGATTCTTTTGCAACAGGAAATGTTTTAAAAAATGGAATTCCGGTAGCCATAGTAGGCCGCCCAAATTCAGGAAAGTCAACACTTTTAAATTCTTTATTAAATGAAGAAAGAGCTATTGTAAGTAATATAGCTGGAACGACAAGAGATACCATTGAAGATGAAATTACTATAGGTGGCATTCGTTTTCGTTTTATTGATACAGCTGGATTAAGAGATACGACTGACGAAATTGAAAAAATAGGTGTTGAGCGTGCATTAGAAAAGCTAGAAAAATCTTCGATCTATATCTATTTATTTGATAGTACAGAAATGGATGTAGCAGAAGTAAAAAAAGAACTTGATAGCTTCACTACCAATTCTAAACAACTTATTGTAGCCAACAAAATAGATAAAGCATCTACAGAACAATTATCTGCTATCAATAATAGTGATTTACCTTTCTTAACTATTTCAGCTAAAAACAAAGATAGCTTGGATGTATTAACCAACTCTCTTTTGGATATTGCAGGAATCGAGGCCTTAGATTCCAATCAATTAATGGTCACCAACTCCAGACATTACGATGTTTTAATAAAATCCTTAGAAGAAATTTCTAAGGTACAGGAAGGCATTGATAATCATCTTACTGGAGATTTATTAGCCATCGATTTAAGACAAGCTTTATACTTTTTAGGAGAGATTACTGGCCAAGTAAGCAATGATGATTTATTAGGTAATATTTTTGCTAACTTTTGTATTGGAAAGTGATCTAAACAAACCATACTACAAATAATAAAAATAAGATAAATTTTAGCTTGATTATATTATTAGAATGCACTTACAAGCGTTGAGGGTTTATTATATTAAAACCTATAAAATCATTCCTGCAGCAACAGTTTCATGAGTAGCATCATCAATTAAAACAAAACTACCTGTTATTCTATTATCTCTATATTTGTCTACCATAAGCGGTCTTGTAGTTCTTATTTTAACTCGAGCTATGTCATTCATATTTAATTCTTTATTCTCTTCTTCACGACTATAGGTATTGATGTCTATTTTATACATAATATCTTTAATCATGGCCTTTTGCTCATTGGAAGTATGCAAGATTGTATATTTTGTTTTTGGCCTGGCTGAATTATTATTTAACCAACATAGCATGGTGTCAAACTCTTGAACAGATTTTGGTTGGTTAGTGGTTTTAACTATCATATCTCCCCTACTAACATCAATATCATTTTCTAAAGTAATGGATACGGACATTGGAGCATAAGCTTCTTTTAATTCCCCTTCAAAAGTATCTATAGATTTAATAGTAGATGTAAAACCAGATGGCATAACAGTTACCTTGTCACCGGGTCTAAAAATTCCGCTTGCTACTCTTCCAGCATAGCCCCTATAATCTATAAAACCTTCTCTTTGAGGGCGTAAAACAGTTTGAACCGGAAAACGTGCATCTATTTTATTAATATCACTACTTATATGCAAATTCTCTAAGGTATTTAATAATGGGGCTCCTTGGTACCAATCCATATTCTTAGATCTATTAACAACATTATCACCATCCAAAGCACTTATGGGAATAAAACGAATATCCTTTGCATATAATTTTGAAGAAAACTCTTCAAATTGAACCAAAGTATTATTATAAATTTCTTCAGAATAATCAACCAAATCCATTTTATTAACACATACAACAACATGGGGTATCTGCAATAACGATGCTATAAAAGCATGTCTTTTTGTTTGTTCAATCACTCCATGACGCGCATCTATTAAAATAATTGCAACATTAGCAGTGGAAGCTCCAGTAACCATATTTCTAGTATACTGAATGTGTCCTGGCGTATCTGCGATTATAAATTTTCGCTTGGGTGTAGTAAAATACCTATAAGCTACATCAATAGTTATTCCTTGCTCCCGTTCATCTCTTAAGCCATCAGTAAACAATGCTAAGTCAATCCCCTTATGTCCTTTGCGTTTACTAGTGAGTTCAATAGCTGCTAATTGATCTTCAAATAGCGCCTTACTATCATACAATAACCTTCCAATAAGTGTACTTTTTCCATCATCTACACTGCCAGCTGTTGTAAAACGTAATAATTGATTATTATCTATTTGCATAAATTATTTAATTTTTAAAAGTAACCTTCTCGTTTTCTGTCTTCCATGGCAGATTCGCTTCTCTTATCATCACTTCGATTTCCTCTTTCTGTTTGTTTCATTACTGCAACTTCTGCAACAATTTTTTCAAGAGTATCAGCTTCTGATTCTATTCCACCAGTAATTGTAATGTCCCCTAAAGTTCTAAATCGTATTTTTAAGTTTTTAACATCTTCACCATCATTTAATTTAAGAAACTTTGAAAAGGGAATCCAAGAATTATTTCTCCATACCATATCCCTTTGATGTGCTATATAAAGAGATGGTATCTCAATTTTTTCTCTTTTAATATAATTCCAAACATCCATTTCGGTCCAGTTACTAATTGGAAAGGCTCTAAAATGTTCTCCTTCAAAATGTTTACCGTTTAAAATATTCCATAATTCTGGTCGCTGATTTTTAGGATCCCATTGCCCAAAATCATCTCTATGTGAAAAGAAACGTTCTTTTGCTCTCGCTTTTTCTTCATCTCTCCTACCTCCACCTATTGCGCAATCGATTTTATATTCTTCTATGGTATCTAAAAGAGTGGTTATTTGCAACACATTGCGGGTAGCGTTTTTTCCTCTTTCTTCTGCAACTCTACCATCATCAATAGATTTTTGAACAGATCCAACAATCAATTGAACTCCAAATTTATTTACTAAATCATCTCTAAACTGAATAGCTTCAGGGAAATTATGTCCTGTATCTACATGTAGAAATTGAAAAGGAATCTTAGATGGATAAAAGGCTTTTTTTGCTAAATGAGCTACTAAGATGGAATCTTTACCTCCAGAAAATAATAATACGGGATTCCGAAATTGAGCCCAAACTTCTCTAAGAATATAGATAGCTTCAGATTCTAATTCATCTAGGTAATTTAAATAATACTTTTTCATATTATAGATTTTCTAATTTGGGTTCAATTATATTTAAAATCATATGTACAGCTTCATCAATCGTTATTTTTGTAGTATCAATTCTTAAATTAGGATTCTCTGGTTCTTCATAAGGAGCATTAATTCCTGTAAAATCTTTTATCAACCCTTTTTTGGCTTTTGCATACAATCCTTTTGTATCTCTTTTAATACATTCTTCAAGAGGTGTGTCTATAAATATTTCAACAAAATTAACATCTTTTACTTTACTTTTTACCATCATTCTATCCTTTTTGTAAGGTGAAACAAAGGCAGATAGAACAACCAAACCAGCATCTATTAGTAGACTTGACACTTCTGCAATGCGTCTTATATTTTCAGATCTATCTTCTTGAGAAAATGTTAAATCCACATTTAAACCCTGTCTAATATTATCTCCATCTAATAAATAAGTATGAATAGAATTATCATTTAATTTACTTTCTAAAGCATTCGCAATTGTAGACTTTCCTGCTCCAGATAAACCAGTAAACCAAATTAAAAAAGAAGTATGATTATTTAATTTGTTACGCTGCTTTTTTGTTACATAGAATTCATGATTTATAATATTTTTATTCATATGCTAAATTTTAATATTATTATTTAAATAACCAAATGGGATTTTTAACCAGACACGTTCATGAAAATAATAAAGAATAAATTTACTAATTAACTCTAACAAAGCAATAAAAAGAGCGGCTTCATAAAAATTTTTTAAAACTGCACCAGTGATGATGAATGTAGTAGTTGTTCCGACTATTCTCCAAGACACTGATTTAATTATTGATTTTTTCTTAGAAACATTATTTAAAATAGTAAAAAATTGCCAGATACGCTCATGTAAATAATAAATTAGTAATTTTAGAATAAATTCAATAGCTCCAATTTTAATAGCATTTTCAAAACTACAATTACCATATAAGCAGGTAATTAATAGTACTATTAAAAAAATATCTGTAGTTGCTATAAATCGCCATGAAATCCCTTTTATGATACTTCTTAAATGGGATTCTTTCCTTTTCATAACTACTAAACTGAAACTAAGAAATTTGAATTTAATAAGTTTTCTTTATTATATCTTAAAGGAAGTTGGGTCCTGTTATCTATTACATTAACACCTACCGCTTGACAAATAGCCTGTCCAGCTGCAGTGTCCCATTCCATTGTTGGAGCAAATCTTGGATATACATCAGCGGTCCCTTCTGCAACTAAACAAAACTTCAAAGAGCTCCCTTTTGAAACGATTTCAGTTTTCATTTTCTTTTCGATTTTTGATATAAACTTTTTAGTAGCTTCATTTAAATGAGAACGGCTACCTACAATTCTAATAAGTTCGTTGTTATTTTCTGAAGGTTTAATTTCAATTGAATTTTTAAAAATAAATTCCAAAGAAACTTTTTCGTTCACTAAGTCTATTTTATAAGATTTCGAAGCATCTTCTAAAGTATAATACAAGGTTTTTGAAACAGGAACATATATAACTCCCAATAGTGGGTTTCCATTTTTAATCAATGCAATATTAACGGTAAATTCTCCATTGCGTTTTATAAACTCTTTAGTGCCATCTAATGGATCTACTATCCAGCAATATTCCCAATCCTTGCGTTGAGAATAATCTAGTTGCTTATTCTCTTCACTTATAATTGGAATATGCGTATCAATAAGATAATTATTAATTACATCGTTAGCATTTTTATCAGCTTGAGTAAGCGGAGAATCATCACTTTTAATTTCTACTTCAATTTTATGTGAATAAATTTTCATTATTGCTTGACCAGCCTCTATAGATGCTTGAATTGCAATACTTAATAAATTCTTCATTTTAGGGGTATTTTATCATACAAATTTATAAAAAATAATGTAAAAAACCTTTAAGTTTAAACTACAAAACAATTCAATAAATTTTAAAAAAAACTATTTATAA
>ERZ887851.3810-NODE-3810-length-10591-cov-12.453588_pt1 | contig 10591 bp, 10 predicted proteins | sample MGYA00521100_ERZ887851 | MGnify/ENA primary metagenome ERZ887851 (study PRJEB32303, sample SAMEA104408602) | aquatic metagenome | biome: Brackish water; feature: Pelagic; material: water | place: Baltic Sea | collected 2014-06-06T16:11:00 | depth 11,444 m ...
AAACTTGATCAGCGGCTTTTGATTCTTAAGTGGAGGATAAGGGACTTGAACCCATCAACGAAAACGCTGAAAGTGTAGAAGAACTACGGTTGGGTGGTGCAAATGTGGTGCATTGGATGGAGTTGCGTCAGCTGATTGCTTTGTGCCCAGACCTGTTGCCGGAGACTCAACAAGCGATAATTGAACAGGGCGACACAGCCAGGATAGTTAATTGTACCTAGAGCCAATTCACGCTTCGATCAGCGGCGTTTGGCAGCTTCAGCCTGCGTTCGCTCCAGTCAAGCGCGACTCGAGTGAACCGCAGTGATTGGGATAGTTCGTTGTCGAAATCGTCTGGCCGACCAACCCTACCTATCTCAATTCGGTTCAGTTATCTTTTGGCCTGCAACTTTTCAATAGGCGAGGGGCGAAAGATGGCTGGCGATGAGGAATGGGATGATTTCCTGGATGATGTTGTGAGCAATAACGAAGGCGAAGAACAGCAACGTGACAGGGTCATAGAGCGGCAGGCGAAGAAGAGTCGGAAGGACAGTATTAGAAGCTACAAGCTCGCAGTTTCGACTGGACCTGCGCCCTCAGATCGCCGCTATGAGGTAATAGATACCATCTTCGCATTGGATCGACACACAGACGCTCTGGGCTGGTTGTTTCAGGAGCCACGAAGTGCTGAGATTGCCTTTCAACGCACCAAGAGACGCCTTCGGCAATTAGCTGATGGGTTGAAGGCAAGCGCGGTGATCAACTGCACGTTTGATTATCGAGTTGTGCCAGAAAAGTCGTTGGTTGGAAAGACGGAGACCGTTGAATTCTTTGCTTATGGCACGGCAATTCGGTTTCTGGATTCGGAGTCTGGCAAAGCTGAGTGAGAAAAAATTCAGCCCCGATAAATCGACAAACGATCGTTTTGCTCAGAGGGATGATGCGGCAAATCCACGTCGCTGACTAACTGCCTGTAGCCAAATTCAAGATGGCGAGAGCTGTTTCGACGCGAACGCTACTGGATGTGTCTTGCCGGCCGAGCCGCGTCACGTGCATCGCTTGTTCCTTGGGACGGTGCTTCCAGAAAAACCGGATCGCCAGCAATAAGGCTTCTCAATCGATCGTTCGCCTTCGGGTGTTCATATCAACCGAATGGGCATCCGAAAAGGGGAACCTGATCTCTCGGCACGTGGTTACGCCACCAGTGCCGTCGCCTTCACTCGTTCCAGCACAGCCATCAGTTCGTCGATCTGCGGTGAACTGAAGAGTCCCTCCACTAAAATTTCTGACAGCTGCCGATCGCTTCGATCAGCAGCTTTTTTAGTGGTGTCATGGAAGAGTTCAGAGTTCAATCGGCAAACGCAGTGATTGCCCCGATTGACCGAAACCAAATGCTGGTAGTAACTTCTGGAGTTCAATCGTCCAGTACCTTCTGCGCTCAGAATCAACCTCGCCGCACTTCATCCAGTTGGGGTCTGCAGCGGTACGGTGCCTTCTACGATAGGGGCGCACTGCCTCCGATTGCGGTCGAAAGTCATCTCGATGTGGCGAAACCACACGCCTGCGGCATCCGATGTTCTCACTCATGACACGCCCTCCTGTGCAGTTTGTTACGGTGACGTTGCGGGCTCAAGTCGCGATCACTTTCGCGTTCAACGGACTTCAGTCTGTACTCGACTTGACAGCGCCACTTGATGGAGTACCGCCGACTTGGCGAATCAAATAGATGTCGCATCGGTGTGTCGGAACGAGGCGTCCAGTGGAAATTCAGATGACAGTGAACAGTCGTCGTCAATTGTCCATGGAGCAGGGAGTAAGAGTCGGCAACACGAATTTGGGCTAAAGTTTAGTCCTGAATCGCTACAGCAACTCGCGAATCGGTTTTCCGTCGCGGACCAGAGTAATTGGTCGACCGACGTTGGACTGGAACTCCGTGCCGGGACTGATGCCAATGTTCCGGAAAAACGAAGCCGCCAGGTCGTCAGGAGTGAATCCAGCCCCGTCAGGCTCTGATGCGGTTGCGTCGGTGCTACCAACGACCTGTCCAGCGTTTACGTCACCACCGGCCATCAGGGCACACATCGCGCGGGACCAGTGATCGCGTCCGCCTTGGCTGTTGATCGTGGGCGTTCGTCCGAATTCACCTGTGGTCAGAATCGCTGTCGTTGATAAGAGACCTCGTTCCTCAAGGCGATCGAGAAGCGCGGATAGGCCACGATCGAAAGGCGGAAGAAGCGTTCGCAGTTTGGCGAAGTTGTCCGAGTGCGTATCGAAATCAAAATCGGCGGGACGAAGCCGAACTGTGACAAAGTGCACCCCTGCTTCAATCAACCTCGCAGCCAAGAGAAGAGACTGGCCGAACTCGTGCTTGCCAAAACGTTCGCTCTCTTCGGTTCGTTCCTGCGAAAGATTAAACGCTGCGCGAGTGCGTGGCGAACTGATGATGTCGTAGGCTTGCTCGCTGAAACGATCCATCCCGCGTACTTGTTCGTCGAGTTGCTCGTAACCACGAAAAGCCTGGTCAAGATCGTTGAGCAGTTGCATTTGAGATCGATATTTGCAAACGGTAAGACCATCTTCGAGCGAAACACCGCGAACCGAGTATGGAAATCCATGACGAGGCTTTTCCGCTGTGAGGGGGCTGTATTGGGAGCCGAGGTAGCCAGGGCCGACGAAGGCTTCGTCGATGGAAACATAAGTAGGTAGGTCGGGGCTTGACGGATGTTCGTGACTGACCACGCTGCCGTATTCTGGGTAGCTAATGGAACGGGAAGGCTTGTTTCCGGTGAGCAAATATTGCTTACCGATCCCGTGGTCCGCCAGATTGTGAGTAATGCCGCGGATGATCGCGTACTTATCGGCGCGCTGAGCCAGCATCGGCAAATGTTCGCAGATTTGCATGCCACTGACGCAAGTGTTCATTGGTCGGAATTCGCCCCGCACTTCCACCGGCGCTTCAGGCTTCAAATCAAACGTATCCTGATGAGACGGACCGCCTTCCATGAAGATAAAGATTGCGGACCGCATCGAAGTTGGCTCGACCTGACTTGCCTGCAGTCGCAAGTACTGGGAAAGGCTGAATCCAGTTCCCAGTGCGCCGATTTTCAGCAGTTGTCGTCGACTAAACGTAGTGGATCTTGCTAAAGATCCTCTTCTGTATTCATCCCGGAATTGCATATCAATCTCCAAATCTATTTTGGCGGGTGTTGGCGTGCCTCGGGCACGGGATCGAAGGATCTTTAGCAAGTTCCACTACCGGAAGGTCAATGATTAAGCAAAAATTCTTTAGTGTTGAGCATCGCCCACATCAACTCACGAATTCCCTCGACAATCGATTCTGAGTCAGCTAGGTGTTGCTGGGCGCGATCCAGTTCGTCGGAGCTGGCAGGGCGTCCCACGGTCCGCAGCCAGACCTGCTGCAGCAGTGCTGACTTGTCGCTTGGCTGATCGGCGCTCGTCATCGCGTCGATCTCCTGAAGCCAGCTACTCTCGGCAAGGCGTTGCCGAATCAGGGGATCGTTCTGTTGGAAGATCGCTTGCAACAACGTCGGTTGGTTGACTCGCTCGCAGTCACAGTTAATGGCTCGATCCGGCTTGCCAAACACCTTCATCGCATGCGTACCTGCCATCCGCATGGATAAGTGAGCAGTCGCCCGCCGAGTCAGATCGTTGCGTAAGGCTTGCATCTGTCCAGTGGTCACGGTTGCTTGTTTGAGCCCATCGTAAAGAACCTCGGCAGGGATGCGATGCGGAATGGCTCTGCTGAAGTTGCGAGTATCCGCTTGGTTCGTTTCGTTGGGTTTCCAGCTCCGCTGATAAGTATCGCTCGCGACGATCTGGCGATGAAGCCACTTCATGTCGTAGCCGCTTTCCACAAAACCGCTAGCCAGCCAATCCAGGAGTTCGGGGTTGCTGGGCGGATTGCTCGGAGTCAACTGGTCAGGCGGATCGACGATGCCAACGTGGAAATAACCAGCCCAAACGCGATTGACAAAAGCTCTAGCGAACCACGGATTGTTGCGATCGCGAATCCAATCCATCAAAGGCTGTCGGGGATCTGTATTCGTTCCAATCTGAACTTCGACGCTACGAAGCAGCGAGAGAGTTTTCGATTCGCCTGAATCAACCACAAGTTCTGGCCACGCAACGGTCTCTCCTCGCTGTGCTGCCGCAAATTGTGGAAAGCCAATCCGCCCTTCCGCCGAAACTCCATCGAAGAAACGAGTAAAGCTTTGAAAATCGTCTTGCGTCCATTGGTCGAACGGATGTTTGTGGCACTCGGCACATTGCAGTTGTATTGCCAGGAAACCGTGTGCGAAGGAAAGTGCCTTGTCTTTGCTTTCTTTCACACTATCGCGAGTCCAATAATGCGGCATCGTTTCACGGTTCGAAAACTCCGCGCCACCCTGCTTGCGGACGTAACTGGACAACTCGGCATAATAGTCGCTGCGTGATTGGCCATTGGTGCGACTCTCGGCAAGAACGATCCCCGCAACAAGTTGATCATAGGGCATGTTCTGTCGAACGCGAACATAGATCCAATCGTACCACTGCGTTGCGTAAGCAATACCGATGTCGAGATTGGCATTCTCCCCGAAGGCCGTGGGGCTGCAGCCGGTAAAGTCGCAAAGCTTATTCGCCCACCACGCGGCATAGGCGGGCCGATCAAGCAACTCTTCAGTCTTGCGAGTACGTTTGTCCGGATTGTCGTCTGCCAGAAATGCAACAATCTCTTCCGGAGCGGGCAGCGTTCCTGTTAGGTCAATACTGAGCCGACGCAGGAACTCGGCGTCCGTACATAGGTCCGAGGGAACAATGCCGAGTTTCGAGAGTTTCCGTTCGACCATTTGGTCGATGGGGTGACTACTCGAAAGTGGTTTAGATGCGTTGTTCGCTTGTGTCACGGGCCGCAGAATCGGAATTGCAGCCAAGGCATTATCGTAGGTAACAATGACATGCGTATCGCCGCTACCGGTCGACTTGACGAGCCCATCCGAATTCACCGACGCCACATCTTCGTTGTTGGTCGTAAACCGACATAGACAAGTGACATCCTCGCGAGAGCCATCGTCCCAGACCGCGATGGCCCGAACTGTCTTTTGGTCGTCGGCTGACGAAAACAGTATCTCCGCAGGTTCGACTTCCAGCCGATCAATGGATTTTGGATGCTCCGTCGTCTTTGCGCCATCTTTGATCCACCTCAGCAAAAGGTGGTGCTGCCAGGATCCTTCCTCGAACAACTCACCGCCTTCATGGTCGACGATTTCGGTCGGTTTTAGAACAACAAGACTATCGGCAGGATGATCTATCGAAAGTCGTAGCCCTTCGGCTGAAGTTGCCTCAGATCGCAAAGCTTCATAGTCCGATTTAAAGTCAAAACCAAACAGTGAAAGCCGAAAGCCACCTTGCCCCTGAAAGGAACCGTGGCACTTGGCTGCGTTGCAACCAAGCTTCCCGAAGAGTGGCACGACGTGCTTTTGAAAGTCGGGGACTTCGCTGCCTTCAAGCTCGCTGAAGCGACGCGATGCCTCGCTAGTCTGTGCTTCGGCTTGTGTCACAAAGCCGAAGCAAAACAACAGCGAAAGCAGGTATCGAACTAAGATTTCTGTTTTTTTGCGAATCCGTATGGAGTCGGCAGAGCAATCACGATTCATCACTTTTCCACCTTCTCAAGGAGTCCGGTGACTTCCAAAGCATCAATCTCGGGCAGTCGGTGTGCCGCACCAACGCGAACCTTGTCGCCGATTTGCAACGCATCAAACTGTCCACGAAACTCGTTTGCGTAGAACCCTTGCAGATCCATCAAGCGACCGACAATCGAATCGGGCTCGGAAGCCGTACTCTCCTTTTCGACTCTTGCAACTGCCGATACACGAATGGTCATGTCGTAGCCCTGATCCGATTTGCTTTCGACGGTTCCAATCACAACTCCTTTAAAACCACGAAACGGTTCTGGCGGAATCGGATATGTCGCGGGATCAAACGCAGTCGCCTGTTCAAGGACCGTTGCCTTGGGAGACAGCGAGAAAGTCGAGTCAATTAACGTACCGCTGCGGAACTTGAGCGTCTGGCCTGGTTTGACAACAAGCAGTTTGTCAAGCCACGGCCCAGATACACCGGTGACCTTCACCGACTTATTCAAGACCGAGTCTTTGAGACGACGATCGCCGTAGATCGATGTGATGTAGTCCACTCGAAGTGTGAACTCACCAAGTTCCAGGTCTTTCGATTCAAGTCGACCAATGACGATGGCATAGAACGACTCGTTGCCCTTTCCGTTCATCTTGTCAGCCATCATCTTTTTGTCGCCCTTCGTGCCGGCGGCTTCGATGTATTTGGAGTAAGCTTCCTTTTCCGTCATCTCGCCGGCAGCCACGGCCGCTTTCAGTTTCTGTGACAAAGCTGTGAGATCCGGCGTTGGTGTGGATTTTGTGTCAGGTTTCGTTTTCTCCTCCTGAGCATGAATATGCGCTGCTGCAAACACGCTGCATGACAAGACGAGTGCGAGCAAAGTGTATTTCCACATAGTTCGCCATTCTCCTGCGTAAATAAATTTAAGTTGCATCTGGTTATTGGACCTTGAGAGTAGTGGATCTTGCTAAAGATCCCAGATTCAGTATGTTGGCTGCCGCGCCAAGGGATCTTTAGCAAGATCCACTACATCCGCAATTGCCATTATTGTTCGGCCTCTATTAGTTCCACGTTGATGATCTCCAGCTTTGTGTTCGCATCGCGAACTAGGAACCAAATATCCGCCAGCTCTAAGCCAACCGCGGTTTTATCGAATGTAGTTGTTGACTTGAGTGCTCGGAATGCATCGACCGGTAATTCGATGTAGAAAGTACCGTCGTCGCCTTGCCGCTGATCGTCGCGCAGGGTTGTGCTGAACTTGCCCGCAAACCCTGAACCCGGGCGCACCAGTGAGACTCCAATTTCCAGGTCTGCTGTGGATGTGATTCGACCGCGAATGCGAAACACACTTCGTGGCCCCAACTGCAGCTTCGCGCCAGGACTCGGGCTCGCGCTGAGCACGACCAGCGTCCCGACCGAAGATGGCGTTGCCCAGACGCCACCTTCGTCACTGAGGTTTGCAGCTTTTTTGTAGGCCGCAATCGCGTCTGTTTCCGTCATTTCGCCTTGAGCAACTGCATCCTTGAGCCGTTGCCCCAGTGACCAAAGTTTCGGAATCCACTTTCCGTGCACAACGTCTGACTTTAGATTACTACGCCAGGTTTCCGCTTCAGTGACGACGGGGACTAGCTGCAACTTGGATGTATCTCCAAGTTCCGTAATGACTTCATGCGAGGCGGTAACGTCTATGACTTCACCGTCGGGAACTCGTTGTAGACTGACCAGCCCCTCGTTGACTCTAAGGCGACTCTTGGCCTCTTCTGTTTGCAAATTAAACTGTGTTCCGAGAACTTCCAGATTCGCCGATGGAGTGAGAACAGCCATCGGTGAATGTTTCGGCTGCGGCATGACTTCGGCGAACAAGCTGCCGCGACGTAGATGCAGTTCTTTGCGATTCTGTTCACTGATCGTCAGCTCAGACTCCCCGGAAAGTGTCACAGTAGAACCATCATTGAAACGAAACACGACCCACGAGTCAGCCGTGAGTAGTTCGATCGTTCCACCCGACAACCTTTCTCCCACGGCCAGATCGCGTACAACTTCTCCGTTATTTCCAGTCCAACGCATTGATCCGTGCAACTCAGAAAGCGATCCAATCGTTTTTGGTCCACGCAACATCCACGAAACGCCACTTATCATAAGTGCCAAGACAACAGCGGTCGCGACGAGTTGCCAGCGGCTTGTCGCCTTCCCAAACCTTGTCGTCGTCTTATTTTGATCCGTTGTCACGATCGAAGGCTGAGTAACTCCTGCTCCCTCAGCGATAGCAATGTCTTCTAACGCTGAAATCAGATTCAATTCATGGAGGTAGACTTGTCGAGTGTCCGAATCGGATTTCAGGATGTTATCGAGTTTCTGGAACTGCGATTCATCGATCGTCCCGTCTGCGTAGGCACGGATTAGTGATTTGAGTTCGTCATTCATATTGCTCCTCCGCTTCAGCGAGCCTGCCACGAACACAGTCACCGAGAATGTCGCGTAGCGCATTGACCTTGCTGTAGAGTCGTCGAACGCTTTGGCCCAGCTGTTTTGCAATCTGAGCAATCGAGTCACCTCGAGTATGCACACTCAGCAACAGCCTTCGTTCTGCAAAAGGCAGCTTCTCCAAGCAATCTTCGATGGCCAGTCGTTCGGCTTCCAAGTCTTGGGATCGTGCACCAGCGTCATCGGAAAGCAGCTGGATAGTCTCTTCGCTGAGAATCAACCGGTCCCGAGCACAGTTGCGTCGATGCCTCAGCACCTCAAACCTTGCCACGACGCACGCCCAGCGAAAGAAAGCATCCGGAGACTCGTCCGTTTTGAATTCTTGAAACTTCCGCCAGCAAACCAACCCCACATCCTGCATGACGTCGTCAACGTCCTGCAGTGACGGCAGCAGGGATCGAACCAAACCACGAACGCCCCGTTCGTGCTTAGCAAACAGCCTCACGAACTGCTCGTAATCTGGATTTTCGCCCGCTTCACTCATGTCGCTTGATGATCTCCTGCCATGGATACTACCGCTCGCTTCAAGTTTACCGATTTTCTTCAAAAGAATAGGAACAACGCCTCGTGCTTACATTTGCGGAACTGAGTCACCATTTCCTGGCTGGGTTTCGGTGCGGCCGATTCGTCAGTGATGCTTCGGGGAAGGGGCGAACCATGTTGCATGGCCGAGATCAGCAGATCGACACAACTGCTGAGCTTGATCCTGATGGGGCCAGAAGTTGCAACTCGTTTGAGTTATTTGCTACGAGCCCTGGCGCATCGTGAATTGAGTTCTCGTGCAGGCTGAGAAGCCGATCATTCAGGCGAAGGTCACTCACCCGAATCGCATGGGGTTTGGTTGGGGCATTCTTGCAAACGGAATACTGATCGACTCTCCCACGCGAGTCAAACTGGCAATCACTTCACTGGCACGACAGAATGACTGGTGTCAGGCCCGGTGACAGCAGGGTTTCCGCTTTACGTCGCGACGTGCGCAATAGTTCGCCAGACGTGGAGTCAGAGGAAAATCAAGGACATGCGGCTCAATCATTGCACATCGCGAGCTTCGGTTCCGCCAAAAAAGCACTCTGGTAGAAACAGTCCTGAGCCGGTCCAAGGGCTGTCGCACACTGCTCCAGTCACGCCCACGTGAGTGGTTTGAACTGGAGCCGTTGTACATCACGATCACGATCACACTTGCCGCTTCGTCAACGGGTAACTGTGATCATTTCGACTGCGGCATTCGACGGCGAAACGAGCCCTCGCAAATCGGATCGTTGGCTGCTCCGGTGTGTCGGACCGGAGCAGTTCGGACCGACGTGAGAAACGACACGGATCAATGCTCAACTTTGCTCAAACAGCCTGGCCGTCAATTCATCACCGGGAACACCTTGTGCTTGATGTGCTGGGGGCTGGTGCGACGGTATTGCCCTCATCCGCCGCGGGTTTCGCCATTTGCTGTTTGGCTCAGTGCTCGATAAATTCGAGCGATCGGAAGCCAGAGTTGATTCGCCGAGCTCACGAAGAGGGAATCGCAGGGGACATTCTGCTTCACGAGGGGGCTTCGGTTGATTAGACTTCGGGCATGCCATGCACATTCAGAGCATCACGAGGTGGGTTTGTTTACCATATCCTGAACCGGGGAAATAGCTGCCGCGATGTCTTTCATAAGGATGACGACTTCGCCGCGTTTGTGAACCTGATGCGGGAGGCTCACGAAAAGGTGCCGATGCGTCTGACAGGTTTTTGTTTGTGACAAACCACTTCCGCCTGCTGTTGTGGCCGCACAAAGGTGGAGATCTGAGTCGCTGGATGCAGTGGCTCATGACGTCTCAGGTTCGCCGTTATCATCGACATTATAAAGGCAGCGGGCATGCCTGGCAGGGGCGATTCAAAGCGTTTCCTGTGCAGTCCAATGAACACTATCTGACGGTGCTGCGTTATGTGGAGCGGAATCCGCTGCGAGCGAACATGGTCCAGCGGAGTCAGAACGGGAAGTGGTCGAGCCTGAAGCCGACAACTCGAAGTGGGCCGGATGGCCTTCTTTGTGACGGCCCAATCCTGAAGCCCGCTCAGTGGACTCGCCATGTCATCGGAGTGGAAACAGAAGCCGGACTTAAGGCCCTGCGACACAGCCTTGCTCGCGGCACTCCATTCGGTGAGACTCACTGGCAGACAAAAACCGCTGCGATCCTCGGCCTTGAATCCTCGCTTCGACCTCAGGGCAGGCCAAAGAAACAGGAAAAGTAGAATGTCTCCTTTTGCTTCCCCCTTTTGCGTCCCCCTTTTGCGTCAACACGCTTCGGTCACATCCACCGGAGCTGCGAAAGACGTGGTGACAATCCCGCAGGTGTAATCACCCTGATGGCAAACAAGGTGCGTTTTCCAGCCATGCCCGCGATCGCCAGAATCCGGTTGATTTGGCACGACTGGCGACAGATATTGCGATGTCGTCTCTGACTCATGACTAACCGACCTTGGGCAGTAAATATGTGCTGTGGGGATCGCGGACGAC
>ERZ887851.3811-NODE-3811-length-10590-cov-17.677456_pt1 | contig 10590 bp, 9 predicted proteins | sample MGYA00521100_ERZ887851 | MGnify/ENA primary metagenome ERZ887851 (study PRJEB32303, sample SAMEA104408602) | aquatic metagenome | biome: Brackish water; feature: Pelagic; material: water | place: Baltic Sea | collected 2014-06-06T16:11:00 | depth 11,444 m ...
GGAGCGGTAATGCTTCCATTGGCACTTGCTGCTGTTGGTATCGTGGTGTCAATCATTGGAACATTCTTCGTAAGAGTAAAAGATGGTGGAGACCCACACACTGCATTAAATATCGGTGAATTCGGTTCTGCAGGTTTAATGGTTGTGCTTTCATATTTCATTATTGGGTATTTTTTACCTGAGACTTGGAGTTTTGAAGGAACAGACTACTCTGCAAACGGAGTATTTTTCGCAACGCTTGCTGGTCTTATAGCAGGTCTTGGAATTGGTAAAATCACAGAATACTACACAGGAACTGGAACTCCTCCAGTAATGTCTATCGTTCGTCAGTCATTAACAGGGTCTGCAACCAACATCATCGCTGGTTTGGGAGTGGGTATGATGAGTACTGCAATTCCAGTAATCTTGATTGCCGCTGCAATTCTTGTTGCTCACTATTTCGCAGGACTTTACGGTATCGCGATAGCTGCAGTAGGAATGTTAGCAAACACAGGTATTCAATTAGCAGTTGATGCATACGGACCTATTTCGGACAACGCTGGTGGTATCGCTGAAATGGCTGATCTTCCAAAAGAAGTTCGTCAACGCACAGATAAGTTGGATGCTGTTGGTAATACCACTGCTGCTATCGGTAAAGGATTTGCCATTGGTTCTGCTGCACTTACTGCTCTTGCTTTATTTGCTGCATTCATGCAACAAGCAAATGTTCAGGAAATCAACGTTGCTGTTCCTAAGGTAATGGCTGGTCTTTTGATTGGTGCAATGCTTCCTTTTGTCTTCTCGGCATTGAGTATGAATGCTGTTGGCCGTGCCGCAATGGCGATGATTGAAGAAGTAAGACGTCAATTCAACGAGCTTCCAGCTTTAAAAGCAGCATTGGAAGTAATGAAGCGCAACGAAGGCAAAGAGCAAAGCGAATGGAGCAAGGAAGATCAAGCAACATTTGATGCAGCTGATGGAGTTCCTGAATACGATAAGTGTGTTGAGATTTCAACCAAGGCTTCTATTCGCGAAATGGTTCTTCCAGGTTTAATGGCGGTAATTGTGCCAGTTGGATTTGGATTCATTGGCGGCCCAGAAATGTTGGGTGGTTTACTCGCTGGTGTTACATCCGCAGGTGTGTTGATGGCGATTTTCCAATCAAACGCTGGAGGTGCGTGGGATAATGCTAAGAAGATGTTTGAAGAAGGTGTTGAGATCAATGGTAAAATGTATTACAAAGGCTCTGAGCCGCACAAAGCAACTGTTGTTGGTGATACTGTTGGTGATCCATTTAAAGATACTTCAGGTCCATCATTGAACATTTTGTTGAAATTGATGTCTGTAGTAGCATTGGTAATTGCTCCTTCTATTGCACTTGATAAAATTGTAAAAGTTGAAGATGAGCAGGTGAATGAAATTAAGGTTGAAGAGGCTGAAGTGATTTCAGCTATTACAACTGAAGAGACTGCTGCATTCAGTGAATAAAGAGTCACGATCACTACTTTGAAAGAACCCTGACATCATTAAGATGCTCAGGGTTTTTTATTGAAGTTTAGTATTGTTCTTGTGACGATCTGCGTCTCGGTTAGTTTTCTTTTCTAAATTCTTCTCAAGCGCCTTTGTTAGGTCAACTCCCGTTTGATTGGCCAAGCAGATTAAGACGAACAATACATCCGCCATTTCATCACCAAGGTCCTTGCTTTTGTCGCTTTCTTTCTCACTTTGTTCACCATACCTCCGGGCAATAATTCTAGCCACTTCACCTACCTCTTCTGTGAGCATGGCCATATTAGTAAGCTCGTTAAAGTATCGTACGCCAGTCGTTTTAATCCATTGATCAACCTTTTCTTGCGCTTCTTTTAAGGATATCTCATCATTCATAATTCGATTGATTTTAAGGTGTTTGCGATGTTTTTAGCAATGGTTTTTCTGCCCTTTTCATCATAGTGTTCCGTTGGAAAATCTTTGTCAGTAAAGTTTGAAGCTCTAAGTACTTCAAGGTTATTGACTACGATGAACCCTTTGCTTGTATAGCGATTGACGAGCCATTCGGAGTTTTGCTTTATCAATGATGTTAGGTTTTTACCAACGAGCGAGTCAGCCGTTTCGATGTTTTCAGCGAGCAAGTTGTAGATGACTTTAAACCCTCTCTTTTTGGCTATTATGCAGATTTCATCAAAGTCCTTTACACGTTGATTTTCTTCATCAATCACGAATGCGTACTGCTTGATGAATTGATCCGCTAATTGACGTTTAGGGTTTTTCCAATCGCCCCATTTCTCAACGGCACACCAATTATTGACGGTGTTTTTAGGGATCTCAAATGGTAGTATGTCATCATTCCAATGTGCTTGCACTATGGCGTTTCTTTCTTCCGCTGATTTATTGTCGTATGCATTTAAGCTCATTAAAAGACGATTGAATAAAACAGGTCTTTCATTGTAAAATACATTCGATTCGTTCAAGGCAGTTTCTAAGTCTGAATTGATCCAGCTTGGTCCGAATGACCTTAAGTTCATCGTGATTATAAATGTCTTTGCTTCTGATTCTTCAGGAAATAATGGCAGTAATTGACGGTATACACCTGCGTGAGATGCGGGTTTATTGATAGCCTCGAATTGAAGTTGGGGAAAGTAGTCAGCAACAAATTGACTGATCTTTCGCGGGTCATTTTCTTCGATATGCTCGGGTGGAAAATTACTGGATGCTGAAATGTAGATAATATCACAGTTCTTGATCTTGTCTACTTGCAAATACTGATCTGCATGATCATCAACAAAGTCAATAAATAAAGTGCGCTTGTAGATTTGATTCAGTGCGAACAGGATGATTCCAAATGCTAATATTTTGACAACAAGTTTCATCATCAGAACTGAAAATAGATAAATGGATGATTTGTTGTGCCAGCAAAACCTGTGATGGAAAATATTAGAAAAGCATAAACAGCCCATCTTTTAGCGCTTGATTTGTCATTGATCCAAGAATTAAATCCACGATCTTTAAAAGCCAGGTCAGATAATAGGAAGACTCCTAAGAAGGAAATGATGGTGGTGTTCCATTCGATTTCAATTCCGTTAGATTCAGATCTAAACATCCCCAGAATATAGGTTGATGCATCAGTAACTGATTGACTTCTGAAGAATATCCATGCAAGGAAGGTGATGGACATTGTGACAAACCATTGGGGGATTTTCAGCCAAGCAGATGTATTCCGTGAAATAAACCATCGTTCCAATAGATATGCGAAACCATGAATCGCACCCCAAACCACAAAGGTCCAATTAGCACCATGCCATAATCCACTTATTAAAAAGACGATTAGAATATTTACAGCCAATTTGATGGTTGAAACCTTACTACCTCCAATGGGAATGAAGAGATAATCTCTAAACCATGTAGAGAGAGAAATGTGCCATTTGCTCCAGAACTCTCTTATGGAAGTGGCTGTGTAAGGAGCGTTAAAATTGTCCATTAACTCAATTCCAAATAAGCGTGCTGTGCCTATGGCTATAAGTGAATAACCATGAAAGTCGCTATAGATTTGAATTCCAAACAGAATCATACCCGCAAATAATTGCAATGGTGAAGCTTCGTCTTGCTGATCGAATATTTGATCCACTATTGGACTCAAATTATCAGCTATACACATCTTAATAAACAGGCCATAAAGAATAAGTCTTCCTCCATGCTGAATGAGTTTGTAGCTAAAACGATGCTCTGCAAACAATTGTCGTTGGAGATGACTGAATCGCTCAATTGGCCCGGCTACGAGCTGCGGGAAAAAGCTCACAAAAAGGGCGAATTTGAAAATATTTGTTTCTGGTTTTGTGCGGTTATAATACACATCAATGGTGTATCCAATCGTTTGAAAAGTGTAAAATGAAATACCGACTGGAAGGGCATAATCCCAAAAGGTTCTAAATCCTTCTAGCTGCTCCTGATTGATAATGGATATCGGGTAAAGGACATCATTTAGAAACCAGCCTGAGTATTTGAAAAACGCAAGCAAGCCTAGGTTTGTAATGAGGCTTATTGCTAATCCTAGTTTTTTATAGAGTTGATTTTCGGATCGTGAAATATATTGAGCTGCAAAGAAATCAACCGTTGTGCTTAGTAGGATGAGACCAAGATATTCAACCTTCCAAAAACCATAAAAAAAATAGCTCGCTAAAAGCAATAAAATCCAACGCCACCTAAATGGAAGTGCAAAATAAATCAGCACAACTGACGGTAAGAAAATCAGAAATGGAAGCGAGTTGAATAACACGTGCTACTCTTTATTTTTGGTGTCGATGATGATAGTTACAGGACCGTCATTGGTCAAATGTACATCCATATCAGCCCCGAATTCACCCGTTTGGGTGACTTTGCCTGTCAGGTTTTCTAATTCTTTGCAGAAGGCTTCGTAAAGAGGAATGGCTTGTTCAGGTTTTGCGGCTCTTATAAAACTCGGTCTTGTTCCCTTTTTGTATTTAGCGTGAAGCGTAAATTGACTAACAACCAATACGCTACCGTCAACATCGATGATGGATTTATTCATCAAGCCTTTTTCATCAGAAAAAATCCGAAGAGCTACAATCTTATTCGCCAGCCATTCAGCGTCCTCATTAGAGTCTTCAACTTCAATTCCGAGTAAGATCAAATACCCTTTACCTATTTTCCCAACTTCTTTTTGGTCTACAACTACGGAACCATGGCTTACTCTTTGAATAATGCTTCTCATACAGGTTTTTGATAAGTTTAAACAAAAAAAATGCCCTTCGATTAGAAGGGCATTATAAATATCTAAAAGATAATTACTTGCACGTACATCCAAATGCTTCAGCAAGTGCGATATCAGCTTTGTAATCGTCTTTGTTATCGTAATCATCTTCACATACTTCTTCAGTGTCTCCGTAACACTCACAATCTTGGCATTTGTTGCATGATGAGAATGAAATAGCGAAAAGAGCGGCAGTAGCGATTAATAGGTAGGACTTTTTCATAATAAATAAATAATGTTTAAGCAAGAATAATGAAAAATCAAACTGGTGGCAGCCACACACGTTATCAAGTTTGAACGTATTTGTGTTAATTCCCCTTTTTAAGACCCTCTAATTCTTTATAGAGATGAATGTAATTCTCATATCTAAAAATCGGCAATCTACTTTCTTCAAATTCTGGTTTCACAGCGCATCCAGGTTCGTTTATATGCTTGCAGTTCCCAAACTTGCAGTTTTCGCTTAGTTTGACCATTTCAGGGAAATAGTCTTTCAATTCTTCCGGTTCCATATCAATCAGACCAAAGCTTTTTAAACCAGGCGTGTCGATGATAAATGAATCTGAATTTATCTGATGCATTTCTGCAAAAGTGGTAGTGTGCTGTCCCTTTTCGTTTGCTGTAGATACGACAGATACCTTAGCGTCAATCTCGGGATTTAACGCATTAAGCAATGAGCTTTTACCGACACCACTGGTTCCTGAGAAAAGGCTGATTTTCCCAGAAATCAGTGTTTCAATTGTTTCTATCCCTTCATTGTCATTGACAGAAATAGCTTCGCTTTCGTAACCAATATTCCTGTATGCTTCCCTCAAATTTTCGAGGTATTCAAGTTCACTCTCGTTCAGTAAGTCAGTTTTATTGAAGACGATGACCGCGGGAATCTGATATGCCGCGGCAGTGACTAAAAATCGATCTACGAAACCAAACTTTAGCTTTGGCTCCTTCAGGGAAGTCACCATTACCGCTAAATCTATATTTGCCGCTATTATGTGCGTTTCTTTCGAAAGATTGGTAGACTTCCGAATGATATAATTTTTTCGATCATAGATTTTACTGATAGAATAGTCCTCACCTGTAGTGTCTATATCTACGACATCGCCTACTGTGATATGATTGGTGTTTCTTGAGTTGGCTGTTCTTAGTTTTCCTCTTGAACGTGCATCTATAATGCTTCCATCTTCTAACCTTACTTTATACCAGCTGCCCGTGCTTTTTACGACTAATGCCTTCATTCTTTGTAATTAACACTTTGATTGTTAATAACGACATCTCAATTGTTGAAAACTTCGTTAATAACTCGATATTTTTGTACCAAGCCTTATTGAGCATGCAAAGTAACATTCTATCAGCATTATTCCTTATTGGAAATATATTCTTCGCGAGTCTTCAAGCGCAGTCTCAGCCAGCAGAGCCGAGAATGTCGAAGGTTGACTATATCAATGAATTTAAAGACCAAGCTATCCGGGAGATGCATGCTACGGGTATTCCGGCAAGTATTACTCTGGCTCAAGGAATGTTGGAAAGTGATTATGGAAACAGTCCACTTGCTAAATATGCTCGTAATCACTTCGGAATCAAGTGTCATAAAGGATGGGATGGACCTTCTTTTATTCAAGATGACGATGAAGCCAATGAATGTTTTAGAAAATATTACTCCGCGTTTGATTCATATCGCGACCACAGTGAGTTCTTAATGACGCGTGATCGTTACGCTTCTCTATTTGATTTTAAGCATACAGATTATAAAAATTGGGCTAAAGGATTAAGAAAGGCAGGTTATGCAACCAATCCTAAATATGCCGATATGCTGATTAAGCTAATACAGGATAATGAGTTGCATCAATTTGACAACGTGAAGAAGTTGCCAGAGAAGCAATCTGTGGCTGAAATGAAGACTGAGAAAACCTATACTCGTTCTGAGCCAATTCCTCATATAGCGAGTGTCTCTGCAATAGATGTAAGTGATAACAGTATAAAATTTATTACGGCCAAGAATGGCGACACTCCCGAAAAAATTGCCGAACGATTTGATATGGGGCGTTGGCAAATCTTAAAGTATAACGATCTTGCCAAAGGGTCTCGCCTAGTGGAAGGAGAGGTGATTTATTTGCAGCCAAAGCGCAACAATGCAAAGAAGGAATTTCATACAGTACAACAAGGAGAAACGGTCAGAGAGGTTTCTCAAATGTATGGTGTGAAGATGAAGACCATATATAAGTTGAATGACTTAGATGAGTCAAGTAAGTTGACAGATGGTCAAAGACTTAAGATTCGTAAAATAGGTGTGCTAGGAGCACATTTTACAGGGCGTTAATCAGCCAATTTATAGACCAATAGTTCACGTTTACCATCAGCCAAGATCAGCTCTTGACTTCCGTTTTGGTCAACATCCATAAGCAGCGCTTTTCCCGAACCTCTTAATGGCATTTTGTCTAGCATTCTGCCTTCTAAGTCAATAATGTAGAAGTGCTTTCCTGATCGACTTTCACAGCCAATCCAACCTTTTTCGGAAGAAATCATTTGGATAGAAGGTTTCATTTCTTCTGGGAGTAGAAAGTCCAAGGTGACATCGTATTCTGTATTTAGTGCGAGCAGCCGGTCCTGTTTTAGGATGATGTATTTGTGCTCAGAATCCAATGTCAGCATGAATCCAACATCACTGCCAATGGGCAATATATTCCTTATTTTATTTTCCTTTTTCAGCTGTGCTGTATGAATGTTTCCAATACTGTCAAAACCCGTGAATTGGCAGTCATTAAGCGTTTTTCCTTCTGCTAAGACCAGAGACATGGCGTTGGTATCTGCTTGCAGTTTATTAATTCGCTCCTTACCAGTTCGATCAAAATAGTAGATGCTTTTTTCTTCAGAAATCACTGTGAGGTAATCTTTCCCCGAATAGCTTAAATAGATAATCTCAGAAGTAGCATTCGAATTAATGCTTGGATTTTTCCAGCCTTTAATTGGATTTCCCTCAATGTCAATATTTCTAATGGTCTTGCCATCAGCGATCAGGATACGATAGTCTCCTTTGTTATCGTACTTAACAATGGATGGACTCGTTGAAGCGGATGTTTCCAATTTGAGTGGAAAACTACCAACGTTTTTGCCATTTCTGTCAACGAGGTATGTGCTGCTTTTCGTGTTAAACAACATCTGAAATTTCCCGCTTTGATAGGCGTCAATTAATTGAATGTTTCCGACTATTTCTTCATCTAGTTTTAGTTTCCACAGGTTTTTTCCGCCTTTGTTAAGCAGGTACAATTGATGGCGGGCGTCTTGTACAAGTATTTCATTCTCTTTGGTGTAGTGGTTTTTAAAAGACCAAGGTCCAGCGGCAATGGCTGTGTCTAATAAGGCAGACCAAAGCAAAGGGGCTTCATCCACAAACTCCTTATGATGAAGAATTGATAGCGCATAAAACTTCTGCATTGGAAGCTCACTGAAGCATTGAAAAACTAATGTGTTTATGCTAGAAAGCTGAGCATCACTATCCACAAAAGGATTTTTATGAGACAGCATCTCTGGCCTCATGTAAAAGGTGAAACTGGCATCAGAGATAGCAGGTTCAATATGCTTGAAAAAGGGTGATGAGATTAGTTTGTCATCGGCCAAATAATCGTCAATTAATTTAGTGAGCTGTTTAAAAGAAGAGCTGTAAATAAGCACAGATCCAAAGTGAGCAGCATAGGATTCGTTTTGCCATGGAATGTTGAACATGGAAAAACTTGAAGGCAGCCTTTCAATGCTGATGGGGATTCCTTGGTAAGCTTGGTCTTCAGAAATATCCCTACTCGCAGACTCATTATAAGTGATAAGAATGAAGAGGTTTTCCATACCCATTTCATCTTCGTTGGAATAAGGACAATAGATCATGGAATAGGTCAACGAATCAATGGAGCTAAGCATCGCTGCTCCTGTTTTTGAGGGCAGGTATCGAAGCAGGTTTAAATCTCTTTTCTTACTTGTTTCATCAGTGGCACTTATACCGACTCCATTTGCCGTAAATAATCCATCTTCTTCTTGCATGTCAAACCCTACCCAATCTTCGGTCACTATTTCTTGAGAAAGAATGAGTTTTAATTCTACGGCTATTTGGTCGTTATAAAACTCTAATACTTGTATTGGCAAGCCGCAGACGAAGGCCTTGTTGATGTCGCCAGAAGACAGCAGTTTGCTCAACTTTTCTCTACTTGTAGTTTGACTTGGTAACGAATCGTTTAGGTGAATGATATAATCTCCGACTTCGAAGTGGTTTGAGAATGCAGAGGTCTTAATTTGACCTTTGCTTTGTTCAATTAATCCTAGTGATGGGTTACTAGTATTGCCGTATAAAAAAAATAGTATGGTCTCATTAGAAGCACTAAAGTCAGTCTGTTGGAGATTCCAAAACGTACTGAATTTTTCTAGAACGCTGAGCTCACTATAGATACTCGAGCTGTCAGAAAATATGGCACTCACCTTATTCGCTGGTGCCTGAAATACAAGCCATGTATCTTCAGGAATGGAGTCAATGGGATTAGATTCTACAGACGGAAGAAGTCTTGGATACCAAAACCATGCGCAAACGCCAATTATTAATACCAATACCAACCTAATTATCCATCTCATGCTACAAATCTATTGAGAATACAGCATGATCATCGATCAGCTTGAAGTGTTCTTAGCGCAAGATTGTTAATCAATCAGCTCAAGAACCAGCTGATCTGGCAGTAGCTTGAATGATTTTCGGTGGTGTGAAGTCGGTCCTAACTTGCGAATGGCATCGCGGTGGGCTTTGGTGGGGTATCCAACATTTTTATTCCAAACATATTCTGGATATTCTTCATGAAGACTTTTCATGTATTCATCGCGGTATGTTTTAGCAAGAATAGAAGCGGCCGCAATTGATCCGTTTTTACTGTCACCTTTTATGATACACGTAAAGTCAATATCCAAATTTGACTTAAATCGATTTCCATCAATAAGCAAATGTTCTGGTCTAATCTTGAGACGTTTTACAGCGCGTTCCATGGCTAGGAAAGATGCGTTGAGGATATTGATCCGGTCGATAATTACAGGTTCAACAAAACTCACTGCCCACGCCAAGGCATTTTCTTTGATGAGCTTAGTAAGTTCTAATCGCGTTTTTTCGCTGAGCGTTTTCGAGTCGTTAAGCTTTTCATGTTTGAATCTTGGAGGCAATATAACTGCGGCTGCAACCACAGGACCAGCCAGGCAACCGCGACCAACTTCATCGCATCCCGCCTCAATACGCTTGCTATTTATCCGTGCCTTTAGCATTGTTGATCAAATTAAGCGATTACAAAACGTTTTACGCTTTATTTAGAAGTTAACTTTCTTATAAAGTAACCACTTATCGTACTCAGCAAAACCATTGATGAAACGCATTTGATCATTAAAAATCGAGAATCTAGCTCAAGAAATGAGGATTACAGCGAAGCAGTGTGGAAGAATTGATCGTTAATCTTGGTCATTTCTATTGAGGATGAATTTTCTTTCAGCTTAATGCAGCTTTAACTCAAAGTCTCAATCAATACATCAACATCTTCTTCAGTATTGAAAACGTTTAATGAAACACGTACCCCACTGCCTCTTGCACTCACATAGATATTGCGATCAGCAAGAGTTTGGGCGTAATCATTTGGGTTTACGTTTACAGGAAGACTTATGCTGAATAAGTGGCTTGCAAATAGCGACTGATCTACATCTAAACCTTTTGCTTTGAGGTGATTATGCAATGGTATCGCTAAATTAGTGCAATATTCTGTGATGTTTTCTGGTCCCCATTCAATCACTTGTTTCATTCCCTCAAGAAAAACGGGCATCAACAAGAAATTACTCGTTTC
>ERZ887851.3813-NODE-3813-length-10589-cov-8.943137_pt1 | contig 10589 bp, 7 predicted proteins | sample MGYA00521100_ERZ887851 | MGnify/ENA primary metagenome ERZ887851 (study PRJEB32303, sample SAMEA104408602) | aquatic metagenome | biome: Brackish water; feature: Pelagic; material: water | place: Baltic Sea | collected 2014-06-06T16:11:00 | depth 11,444 m ...
GCATAAATAGAATGTGTCTTAATTATGGTTTTATCCGTATCTAAAATAAGTGGTGAACCTACATTTTCTTTAAACAAATAACTAACATCCTTCAATACGTATTGATAGCCTAAAGTTAGCTTATTATTCTTTTTTGCAGTTAAAATAAGCTCTGTAGAAACACCAGAATCATAAATCTCATTCTTCTTTTCAAAATTTGAAATCTGACCACCATTTGCGGAAGTCATATAATTATATGCCAAACTATATCTAGATAAAAAAACTTTTGTATGCTGAACTAGTGTAGGATTCCATATTTTATCCCATCCAAAACTATAACCATCATTTTTAATATCTAAAACATCATTATAAGAGCTATTTAGGTCGGAATATTTTACTAAATAATTCAAATCATTATCTATATAAATAGTACTGGCATAAAAACGATTAGCATCATTTAGTTGATAATTCAATTTTATATTATAATCGATAAAAAAAAAATCATTATTAATATTTTGAGCATTCGTGATTTTTGTATCCTGAAATACTTTATCGGCTATTTTAGTAAAGGTAATTGATTGATATAATTCTGTATAACTACGCCTTAAAGATGCTTGTATACTCAATTTATCTTTTACAATTGGCGCTTCTATATAAATATCTGTATTAATACCATTGACACCCACTCCAACTTTAAAACGATTGGTGATCTTATTAATTGAATAAATATCAATAACACTTGATGCACGTTCACCAAACCTAGAATGGGTTCCTTGATTGTGAAAGATCACCTTACGAGTGCTATTTGGATTAAATGCAGAAAGCATCCCAAATAAATGACCTTTGTGATAGATATTTATACCATCCCAAATAACTCTATTTTGATCCATTGCACCACCCCTAACTGTAAAACCAGTAGCAGTTTCATTTGGGCTTATAACGCCAGGTAACAATTGTATACTTTCTAAAATATCTGCTTCAATAAGTCCCGGAAGAATTTCTAGTTTTTCAGGACTTATCGTAAAAGTTGCATCTACATTTTTTTGGATTCCTTTTGTTAAGTATCCAGTGATAAGTACATCGTCTAATAATTGTATGTTTTTTTTAGTTATTTTAGACTCATTAACTATGATATAACGGTCGTCAATTTTTTGAAAACTTAAGAAAGTTAACACCGAAATTTCATACAATACTTGATCTAGTGTCCTGTCTGCTTTTTTTAAGCTTATCTTTTTATCTTTAAGCACTTGATCTAGATAAGAAAACCGAACCTCATATAACTCTTCAAGAGAACCTAAAGATTCAGATACTAATACCTCATTAAATTCAACTGAAAAAGTAGCCTCTTCCTGAGAAAAAGCTACTAAAAGGGGAAAAAAAAGTAGAAAGTAAACTAAATTTTTATTTTTCAACTATGAATTTTATTCAAGACTTAAGACTCCATTTTTATCTTTTATGTACTGTATATTCATCGTTTTAAAAACGGATGTCAATGCTAGTTTTAAATCTTTATTACTGAAACTTCCAGTAAATATAATTGAATCATCTATTTTATGAGCATCAATGTCAATGTTATATTGTTTTTCCAATTCTAAAATCACATATTTTAATGGAACACTTACAAAACTGCTTTCTCCGTTCACCCAAGAAGGAAAAAGCTTTTCACTGGTATATTTTTCAGGATCAGTACCATTAATTTTTCTAATAGCATTGCCTGGATTTAATAGGTATTCTTTTTTATTATTTGTAACGCTAACCTTACCTTCATAACAAACTACTTCAAAAAAAGCATCGGTATGTTTTACATTAAATTGAGTACCTAAAACGTTTACTTGACCATTGGAAGTTTGAACGCTAAAGGTGCTTCCTTTTATTACTTTAAAAAAAGCCTCTCCTACCAATTGAATACTTCGGTTGGTTTCCCAATCTTTTTCGGTGAAATTAATTACTGATTTTGCGTTTAAAACTACCTCTGAACCATCAGGTAAGCTAATTGTTCTTTGCTCGCCATAGGAAGTTTCGTGACTAGTTTCAAGAGAATTAAAAGCAAAATAGCATCCTAGTACGACCAGGATAGATGCTGCTATGGAAAGTCCCCATTTAAAACTTGCTTGTGTATTTTTAAAGTTTCTCTTTTTGTTTATACTGTTATTTAATGCATTAAATGAAGGAGCTACTGGTCGATTTAATTCATCTAATAATTCCAATCCATTTTTAATTTTTTTATACTCCATAAAATCTTGTTCAGAAACCAACTCTTTTAAAGTCACATCCGAAATAGTTCCATCTAGCCATTTTGCTAAAAAACTTTCCTCTTTTTTTGTTAAATTTTCTCTCATCTTTGTTATATGACAACTTAAAAATAAAATACCCTACTTTTAAAAAAAAATTAAACTTTACCAATTTTATCTTTCATTTCCAATAAGGCTAAATGCATTCTTTTTTCTACTGCTTTTACTGAAATACCTAGTATTTCTGCAATTTCTTTGTATTTCTTTTTTTCCATTCTACTCAATAAAAAAACTTCTTTTTGCTTGTCTGGTAGTGCTGCAATTGCTTCTTCAATTTTTACTAAAAACTCTTTTTCTACTAATAAATATTCTGGTGTTTCATAATTACTAGATTTTAAGGTACGTTTTTGATGGTTCATCACTACTTTTTCATGCTTTTTGTAATTAAAAAACATATTCTTAGCTACTGTAAATAAAAAACTCTTTGCTTTTTCAGGGTTTACATTATTACAATGGTCCCATAATTTAATAAAAGCATCCTGTAAAATATCTTCTGCAAGATCCATGTCCTGTGTTTTAAAAAATAAAAAACGTCTTAAATCTTTTGCATGGATATTAAATAGTTTTTCAAATACTTTTTGATTACAAATATTATTTAAATCATTAATCATTTTATAATTGACTGTATTAGATAACAAAGTTAGGTAAAAAATAAAAATGTATTTTTGTAGGGTATTTTATTTTAAAGTTGTTTTATGTACAGAAAAAAGATTTAATTAGCTAAGGATTAAAAAAAAATCATGAAAACTATTAAAATATTATTTTACAGTCTATTGATTAGTACCATTGCACTAACGTCTTGCACCAACGATAACAGTATTGAAGTTCCGGACATGCAAGAGAGTAGATCTACGCAACTTGCTCTTAACCACCTTATCAATTTATATACTGATAATGGAACAGCAATTGAAAGTATGAATCCTACAGGCCATCTTATTTTCGACTTTTGCTTTGAATTTGTTTATCCAATAAACCTCCTATATAATAACGGTTCCATTATTACTATTACTAGTAATGAAGAATTAATTGAGGTATTAATTAACATGAGCGATCAATTGCATATCGTAGGTATTGAGTTTCCTTTTAATGTAAAAGTATACAATCCAGAAACCAATGAAATTCAACTATTAACAATTACAAACGAAATTGAATTTACTAATTTATTAGCAAGCTGTTTTTTTGATAACCCCTGTGAATGTGGTGACGAATTTAATCCCGTATGTATCGAAATAATTGAAGACAATCAACCGATTACTGTCACGTTCCCAAACCCTTGTTATGCAGCCTGTGAAGGGTTTACAGTGGAAGATTTTGTAGACTGTGAAAACGATAATACCTGTGATATCTCTGAACTAGAAATAGAAGTTGGCGAATGTAATAATGATGAAACGTATCAACTAACGATTAACTTTGAATATGAAAACACCAACGGTCAAGTATATTTTGATCTTTATGATAGAAATGATGAATTTTTAGGCTATTTCCTATTATCTGCATTACCATTAACCATTGAAAACTTTCCATTAAGTGGATATGAAGAGGATTATTTAAAAGTATGCATAAACGATAATACAGATTGCTGTGAGGAAATAGAATGGACAGCACCAGATTGTATCATCACTGTTTGTGATATCTCTGAACTAGAAATAGAAGTTGGCGAATATAATAATGATGAAACGTATCAACTAACGATTAACTTTGAATATGAAAGTACCAACGGTCAAGAATATTTTGATCTTTATGTTAGAAACGGGGTATTGTTAGGATATTTCCGATTATCTGCATTGCCATTAACCATTGAAAACTTTCCATTAAGTGGATATGAAGAGGATTATATTAAAGTGTGCATGAACGATATTGCAGATTGCTGTGAGGAAATAGAATGGCAAGCGCCAAATTTCTGTCCAGATGATTGCTACCAATATGTGTTTCCAATACAAATGTCATTAAATGGTAACGTTGTAGAGGTAGGAAGCAATGAACATGTAGATTATAAATTAGATTTAGGCTATGAATTAATTTACCCGATAGAATTGATTATTAACGACGAAATTATTACCGTATACCAGGGTATTCTTGAAGGTGTTTATGGCGAACGATGTGATTAAATAAATTGATTTTAATACTACGATGTTAAAGACCATCATTCAAATTTTTGATTGGTGGGTTTAATTTTTTTAATCTACATTTGAAATTCAAACTAAAAAATGACCAAAAAAGAACCATTTATCATCAACCGAATAAAAAGTTTAGGCTTTGCTTTAAAGGGTGCATTGTTGCTTTTAAAAAATGAAGCAAGCATCCAAGTTCAAGCAAGTATTGCTATTTTAGTTACTGTTGCAGGTTTTTATTTTGATATCTCTGCAACAGAATGGATGATACAACTAGTAGCGATTGCTATCGTGATGAGTGCAGAGGCCTTAAATAGTGCTATTGAAGAAATTGCTGACTTTATCCATCCTGAATATCATAAAAAAATTGGCTATACAAAAGACATAGCTGCTGGAGCTGTTTTCTTTGTGGGTATTGCTGGTGTTATTATCGCTGCTATTATATATATTCCTAAGTTTTAAAATTACCGTCAACAATTTTTTAAAACAAAAACAATTTTAGCTTTAAAACGTTTGATATTTGTATTTTTGTTGAAATACAAGTTCATAATTAATGACTCAAAAAAATAAAAAAGCTACTAAAACCTCCTCAAAATCAAGGAAAAAAATAAGTTTTAAACTAAGCAAACAACAAGCTATTATTTGGGGTGTCTTTTTATTTCTAATAGGCATTGCTCTTGTTTTATCCATTGTTTCTTACTTCTTTAATTGGCAAGCAGATCAAAGCATTATTGGTGATTTAACAAGTCGTGATCTTTCCACTCAAAATTGGTTAAATACATTTGGAGCACATATTGGAGAACTTTTTGTATACCAAGGTTTTGGGGTTTCCTCTATCATTTTTTCTTTTTTAATAACACTAACAGGTCTTTATTATTTTTTAGATTTCAATAAATTAAAACTTGTAAAATCTTGGTTTTGGGGTAGTTTAGTCATGATTTGGCTTTCCGTGTTTTTTGGTTTCTTTTCAAAAATTAACCCCTTATTTAGCGGTGTGATTGGTTTTGAAATTAACGATGTACTGCAAGATTATCTTGGTTTTATTGGGGCAGTTTTATTAGTGGCATTTTTATTTATCAGCTATTTAGTGATTCGATTAAAACTCACTCCAGAACATTTAATACGTGCATTAAAAACAACGAAAAAAGACATTAAGTCAGATTTTAATGCTGATACTGTTATAAATGATCCTTTTAAAGAAGAGCCATTAAGTTCTAAAGAGAACCTGGAACCTTTATCAAATGAAATAGAGCTTACAAGTAAGGTAGTCGATGAGACCAATGAAACTGTTTATCCTCCTCTAAAGGAAATAAAAATAACAAACGAGCCCGAAGTTGATCTAGCGATGATTGTAGAAGAAACTAAGGAGGAAACGATTCTAGAAAAAAACCTAAGTGATAAATTAGTAAGTGATTTTGGCGAATTTGACCCTACATTAGAGCTTAGTACATATAAATTTCCAAGCATAGAATTATTAAAAGAGTATGCCAAAAATTCTGGAATCACTATCAATCAAGAAGAATTAGAAGAAAATAAAAATAAAATTGTTAGGACCTTAAACAATTATAAAATTGGAATTGCCAGTATAAAAGCTACGGTAGGTCCAACGGTTACCTTATATGAAATTGTTCCTGAAGCAGGAATCAGAATTTCAAAAATTAAAAACCTGGAAGACGATATTGCACTTTCGCTATCTGCATTAGGCATTAGAATTATTGCTCCAATACCAGGAAGAGGAACCATAGGTATTGAAGTTCCAAACAAAAATCCAAGTATCGTTTCTATGAAATCGGTGATTGCCTCTCCTAAATTTCAAAATGCAGAAATGGAACTTCCCATCGCTTTTGGAAAAACAATTAGCAATGAAACCTTTGTAGTCGATTTAACAAAAATGCCTCACTTATTAATGGCAGGGGCTACTGGTCAAGGAAAATCTGTAGGTTTAAATGCTATTCTAACCTCTTTAATTTATAAAAAACATCCAGCAGAAATTAAATTTGTGTTGGTAGACCCTAAAAAAGTAGAACTGACCTTATTTAATAAAATAGAGCGTCATTTTTTAGCAAAACTACCAGATACGGAAGAAGCAATTATCACCGATACCACCAAAGTAGTTCATACCTTAAATTCCTTATGTATAGAGATGGATGCACGGTATGATTTATTAAAGGATGCAATGGTTCGTAATATCAAGGAATACAATACTAAATTTAAAACACGAAGATTAAACCCAAACGAGGGACATCGGTTTTTACCCTATATCGTCCTAGTAATTGACGAGTTTGCCGATTTAATAATGACAGCAGGTAAAGAAGTGGAAACACCAATTGCTCGTTTGGCACAACTAGCTAGAGCAATAGGCATCCATTTAATAGTTGCAACTCAAAGACCTTCTGTTAATGTAATCACCGGTATTATTAAAGCCAATTTTCCAGCTCGTATTGCATTTAGAGTAACCAGTAAAATAGATTCTAGAACCATATTAGATAATTCTGGTGCAGATCAATTAATTGGACGTGGAGATATGCTATATACTCAAGGTAATGATTTAATTAGAATACAATGTGCATTTGTTGATACGCCTGAAATTGCAGACATTACAGATTATATCGGTTCACAAAAAGCATATCCAGACGCCTATTTATTGCCAGAATATATTGGAGAAGAAGGAGCCGGCACCACTATTGATAATAATGTAAGTGAACGTGATCAATTATTTAATGATGCCGCAGAAGTTTTAGTAATTGCTCAACAAGGATCTACCTCACTACTGCAACGGAAACTTAAATTAGGCTATAACCGTGCTGGTAGAATTATCGACCAATTAGAAGCCTCTGGTATTGTAGGGCAATTTGAAGGAAGTAAAGCAAGGCAAGTACTTATACCAACATTAGAAGCATTAAACCAACATTTAGAAAATGAAAACAATGACCTTTAAAAAAAAATTAGCAAGTCTTTTTTCTTTGATGCTAATTTCATTAATTACGGTGCAAGCACAAGATGCAAAAACCTTGTTAAATGAAGTGTCAACTAAGGTAAAAAGTTACGATAATATTCTTATCAATTTTAATTACACCTTAAACAATGCCAAGGAACAAGTAAAACAAGACACCCGTGGTAATATTACACTAAAAGGGGAGCATTATTTTTTAAATATGCTCGGAGTCACTAGAATTTCTAACGGTAAAAAAATATATACCATTGTTCCAGAAGATGAAGAAGTGACCATTTCATCGTATAATGCTGAAGAAAACAAAGGTATTTCTCCGTCTAAAATGCTTACTTTTTATGAACAGGGATATCTTTACCGTATGGAGGCTCTTCAATATATAAAGGGTAGAAAAATTCAGTTTATTAAATTAATCCCTAAAAATTCAAATGCTGAAATAAAAGATATTTTATTGGGCATCGATATGCAAAGCAAACAGGTATATCAATTAATACAAACAGATTCTTCTGGAACTAGTTATACGATTACGATACATTCATTTAAAACCAACCAAGTCATCTCTAAAAATTTATTTGTCTTTGATGAAGCAAAGTACAAAAGCGAAGGATATTATATAAATAAGTTGGATTAAGTGTACATGAAAATTTTAGATCGATATATCTTAACTACCTATTTGAAGACGTTTTTTAGCGTCTTCATTATTTTGATGTTTATTTTTGTACTTCAAAGTATCTGGTTATATATATCTGAACTTGCAGGTCGGGGTCTCGATCTAATAATTGTTCTTAAATTTCTTTGGTATGTCTCTCCTCGTCTTATTCCTTTAGTGTTGCCACTCACAATTTTACTGACCTCATTAATGGTTTTTGGTAGTTTTTCTGAAAACTATGAATTTGCTGCCATGAAATCGACAGGAATTTCGCTGCAAAGAGCCATGAGAAGCTTGACTCTTTTTATTGTTTTTTTAAGTGCATTGGTTTTTTTCTTTGCAAATGATGTGATTCCATATTCAGAATACCGATGGTTAAATTTAAGGCGTAACATTCAACAATTTAAACCTTCTATGGCCATTGCCGAAGGACAATTTAGTCAGGTTGGCGACGAATTCAATATCAAAGTAAAAAAGAAAAGCGGCGAAAATGATCAGTATTTAGAAGAAGTGATCATTCATAAAAAAGAGGCGAAACACATCAGCGGAAATAATACTGTGATCATAGCAGACCGTGGCGAACTTACTTCAGAAATAGGGAGCAATACGCTTTCTTTGGTTTTAAATGACGGAAATTATTATAGTGAAGTCTTTACAAAAGACAGGAAAAGAAAGCTCCAGCAAGAATTTATAAGAAGCTCTTTTGAAGAATATATTATTAATATTGACCTAACGGAATTTAACAATAAAGACATCGATAAGGAGAATAAATTAAACAATCAAAACATGTATAATGTAAAAGAGTTGATCGCAGAAATTGATTCTCAATCCCAACGTTATACCAATGCTATAAATGCATTTTCTAACAGCATGTATTTTAGAACTGGAATGATTAAATTCCATAATAGAAAAACTAAAAACCTATTTTTAGAGAACGATACCATTCCTTTTCAAAAAAACGATACCCTCTTAACTCTTTTTACAGCAAAACACCAAAAGCAAATAGTAAAAATGGCATTGAACAATCTAAATAGTACGCTTCAAGCAGTTGATTCAAAAAATAAAGATTATATCAATAAAGAAAAACAGCTTAACAAATACGAAATAGCTCTTCATGAAAAATTTGCCCTGGCGGTCACTTGTATCATTTTGTTTTTTGTAGGCGCACCTTTGGGAGCTATTATTAGAAAAGGAGGTTTGGGATTACCTCTTGTAATTGCTATTGTTTTGTTTTTAACCTATCACTTTATTGGTATTTTCGCAAAAAACAGTGCAGAAGACGGCACCTTAACACCCTATATTGCTTCATGGATAAGCACCTTAATCATGCTACCTTTAGGAATTTGGCTTACCTATAGAGCTACTAGAGACCAAGGTATTATTGACTTAGATGAATTTGGAAATAGACTTAAAAAATTAGTTAAGAAGAAAGACAAAGACATTACAAAGAATACTTAGAATGAATATCTTTGCAAAATTAAAATTTAAAAATGATTGTTAAAAAAGCGTGAAAATGACAAAACTGAATACAATTTCCGAAGCTATTGAGGACATAAAACATGGTAAAGTTGTAATTGTTGTTGATGATGAAAACAGGGAAAATGAAGGTGATTTTATCGCAGCTGCAGAAATGGTAAGCCCAGAAATGATCAATTTTATGGCAACCCATGGCAGGGGTCTTATTTGTGCTCCTCTTACCGAGGAACGTTGTGAAGACCTGGGCTTAAATATGATGGTTAAAAACAATACCGTCTTGCACAATACCCAATTTACAGTTTCTGTAGATTTAATCGGAAATGGATGTACTACTGGAATCTCAGTTCACGATCGTGCGAAAACAATTAAAGCATTGGTAGACGATGATACCAAGATTCACGATTTAGGACGTCCTGGCCATATATTCCCTTTGAGAGCTAAAGAAGGTGGTGTATTAAGAAGAACTGGACATACGGAAGCTTCTATTGATTTGGCACGTCTTGCTGGCTTAAAACCCGCAGGAATTTTGGTGGAGATCCTAAATGAGGATGGTACCATGGCTCGACTTCCAGAACTGATGAAAGTTGCTGATAAATTTGATTTAAAATTAATTTCTATAGAAGATTTAGTGGCCTATCGCATGGAACACGATTCCTTGATTAACAAGAAAGAAGATTTTCAAATAAACACCAAATACGGAAGCTATCGACTAAGAGCATACCAACAAACAACGAACGATCAAATTCACATCGCTTTAACAAAAGGAGTATGGGAGGCAGATGAAGCGGTCTTAGTAAAAGTAAACTCTACGCTAATAAACAATGATATTCTTGGAACCTTAACCAACAATGCAGATAAAAAAATAGACGATATGTTTTCTGTTTTTAATAAAGAAGGAAAAGGTGCTGTTGTATTTATTAATCAACAAAGTCATACTGTCAACTTACTTTCAAGGCTAAAAGCTTTAAAAGAAGCACAAACAGATACAGAAATCGCAAAAGCTCCAAGAATTGTAATGGACTCCAAAGATTTTGGAATTGGCGCTCAGATACTTCATGACCTAGGAATCCATAAAATTCGATTGGTTTCCAATTCAAAAAACACCAAGAAACGAGTTGGAATGATTGGTTACG
>ERZ887851.3815-NODE-3815-length-10585-cov-16.286610_pt1 | contig 10585 bp, 6 predicted proteins | sample MGYA00521100_ERZ887851 | MGnify/ENA primary metagenome ERZ887851 (study PRJEB32303, sample SAMEA104408602) | aquatic metagenome | biome: Brackish water; feature: Pelagic; material: water | place: Baltic Sea | collected 2014-06-06T16:11:00 | depth 11,444 m ...
GGATTCAAAATCCAGTGACTTCGGTCGTGTGGGTTCGATTCCCACCTTGAGTACATATTTAACCGCATATCCTTCTTAATAAAAGGTTTTGCGGTTCTTTTTTGTACGGTATTTGTACGGTAAACTTGAATAAGCCTTGATAAAACGCCAAAAATTCTAGCTAAAGGCCAAAAAACCATACCCCCCACTATTACTTTTAAAGTCGCTTTCTTTTTTAAGGGTTGGCTGTGAAATGTATATGTTATCAAATTGTTTGATAAATGCATTGAAAATTAAATGTATCAAATTTGTACTAAATTTATAAAAAAAAATATGTAAGTTTATAAAAATTAACCAAAGTGACGACATTTAGACCAACTGTATCTTTTTTCTTTTCAATATTTATTTGCTTCAGTCTATTTGGGTACACCCAATGTAAAAAAGAGATTATTGAGAATGAAAATTATTTTTACGAGGGCTGCATCAACTATGAAGGAAGTCCTGAGGGTGAAGGATTCTTGAAAGTTCAAAGTGATACCCAAATACAAGAATACACAGGAACATTTCAAAATGGCGATTTTCATTCTGGAAAACTACTTATTGTTTTTGACGATGGCAGTATCAAAGAATTGGGTTACAAAAATTATCCAAATGAGATTCTTAACTATGAATTGTATTCATGGCCAAATGGGGACAAAATATTGAGTACGTATGATTCTGGAATAAAAGTGAAAGAAGTAAGCACCTTTGGCCCTGGTGATCAAGAGGGTTTGGTTGTTGAAAGATTTTATTCTGACAATAACGTCACTGAAATAAGTAACATTAAAAACAACAGGGTTGCTGAAGATATAATTGGTGATGAGATATTTATTGATGTTCCGCTAATTGAAAGCAATAATCAGTTTAGAATTCCTGTAGGATTTATTACAAAAAAAGGTGATACTTTTACAGTTCCTATACAATTTGACACAGGAGCAACTCATTTTTTAATTGGTCATGAGCTGTATCAAGATTTAAAGGAAAAATGTGAAGTTACCGACATCAATGTAAAAGGTAGAATGAATGGTGTTGGATCTGAAATTAGAACAAAATATGTTCGAATTGAAAGTGTAAAAATTGGAGAATTTGTAGTCAAAAATGTAATTGCTATTGTCCCAATTGATAAAGACCAAAACGGAAATAACATAAACGACTTACTTATTGGTGTTGGCTTTTTAAAGAAATTTAAAGATGTTGAATGGTCATTAAATTATAATAAGATGAGATTTTACAAGTAACATATGAAAAAAATAGTAGTCATATTATTTGCCTTTTTTGTTAACTCAATTTTTGCTCAGGAGACTGAAAAGAGGTTAGCCCTTGTTATTGGTAATGCTAATTATGATAAAGGAGAATTGAAAAACCCTGTTAATGACGCAAGACTAATTGCATCTACACTTGACTCTCTGGATTTTGATGTTATTCTTAAAGAAAATCTTGAAACACAAACTGATTTTAAGAGAGCCATTCTTGAATTTGGCAAAAAAAGGCCAAGCTATAATGTGGCATTTGTATACTATGCTGGTCATGGTGTTCAAATAAATGATGAAAACTACTTACTTCCAACTAGAGAAGAATTTTCATCTGAAAATGAAGTTGAAATCTTAGGAGTCAGTGTTCAAGATGTTATGAAGTTTCTGAAATCACAAACAAATGAAGTTAATATTCTTGTTCTTGATGCATGTCGGGACAACCCTTTTGAATCAAATTGGAATACAACACGGTCATTAAAAAGTAAGGGGTTGGCAAAAATACCTCCCCCTACTGGATCTCTAATTGCATTCTCAACAGACTCAGGCCAAACAGCACCTGATGGGGATGGAGAAAATAGTGTGTATACCGTCAGTCTAGCTAAAAACATGTTGCTTGAAGACACCTCCATTGATCAAGTATTTAGAAATGTAAGAGCTGAAGTATTAACAGAAACAGATGGAAACCAAAGGCCTGTTGAAGCTACTCAATTAACTGGACAAACGTTTTACTTAAATCCAACGAAAGTAAGTGAATTACTTAAAGATATTCAAGATTTATTGGATGAAGAAAAATACGACGAAGCAAGATCGTTAATAGAACCAATCTATTCAAAAAATTCTTACAATATTGAAGTTTTGAAGTTAAGATTTTTAATATTTAAAGAAACTAGTAAAAATAGCAGAGCCCTTGACGATATTAATAGGTTGATAGAAATTAGACCTAATTCTTCGCTAGGATATAGAAATAGAGCTGCTTTGTACGCAGAAAAATTAGATGACTATGAGAAGGCTGAAGCTGACTACATTAAGGCTATTGAGCTAGAGCCTGAAAATGATAAAAATTATTATTCAAGAGGTAAATTTTATTCGGATTACTTGGAAGACTATGATAAAGCTATAAAGGACTTATCAAAAGCTATTGAGCTTGACCCTGATGATATTTATAATTATTTTTCAAGAGGAATTGCTTATGGTAAAAATCAACAGTACAACCAATCAGCTGCTGATTTTTTAAAAATTGAAGAGGTAGATAAAGATCAAAGTTTTGCGAAGTCAGATTATCTCTACAACAACTTGGCGGTAGGTTTTCAAAATTTAAAACAATATGACAAAGCGCTTGAATACTACACTAAAGAAATTAACTTAAGACCTAATTATTCGCTAGGATATAGAAACAGAGCTGCTTTGTACGCAGAAAAATTAGATGACTATGAAAAGGCTGAAGCTGACTACATTAAGGCTATTGAGCTAGAGCCTGAAAATGATAAAAATTATTATTCAAGAGGTAAATTTTATTCGGATTACTTGGAAGACTATGATAAAGCTATAAAGGACTTATCAAAAGCTATTGAGCTTGACCCTGATGATATTTATAATTATTTTTCAAGAGGAATTGCTTATGGTAAAAATCAACAGTACAACCAATCAGCTGCTGATTATTTAAAAATTGAAGAGGTAGACAAGGACGAAAGCTTTGCGAAATCAGAATATCTCTACAACAACTTGGCTATAAGTTTTGAAAATTTAGAACAATATAACAAAGCACTTGAGTATTACACAAAAGAAATTAATATTAGCCCTGATGCCCCACCAGGATATAGAAACCGAGCTGCTTTGTACGCAGAAAAATTAGATGACTATGAGAAGGCTGAAGCTGACTACATTAAGGCTATTGAGCTAGAGCCTGAAAATGATAAAAATTATTATTCAAGAGGTAAATTTTATTCGGATTACTTGGAAGACTATGATAAAGCTATAAAGGACTTATCAAAAGCTATTGAGCTTAACCCTGAAGACCCCTACAACTATTTTTATAGGGGGCTTGCTTATTATGACAATCAACAATACAATAATGCCATAACAGATTACCTAAAAGTAATAGAAATCAATAATGAAATCGTGAGTGAACAACACATTAATTTAAATATTGCTATAAATTACAGGGAAATAGGCGATTACAATAAAGCACTTTCGTACTACAACAAGGAAATTGAGCTTAAGGAAGACGCTCTTTCTTATTCAGAACGTGCTATTTTCTATTACTCATTTGTCAAAGACGTTGTTAAAGCTGGTAATGACTTCAAAAAAGCATTATCGATTTCACCAGATGTCAATAATATTATTTTAAAATACATGAATTTCCTTAAAAATGAAAGAAAATATGATGATGCACTTAAGCTGATAAAAGAAAACAAGGAAATAGATAAGAAAGATCCTCAGCCAGATTTTGTTGCTGCATTAATTTATTTTGAATTAGATAAACCTCACCAAGCGGTTAAATACCTTGGTATTTGTTTAGAAAAAATAAAAAAATATTCAAGTGACGGTTACTGGATTTCTGATATAAATGATAATGAAATTGACTTATCCAAACCCTTTGTTATGATGGGTAACTTCTTCAAAGGTAAGGATGATGAAATGATGTGTGATTATTACTCAGATGGGTTAAATTACACCAAAGATGAAAAAATCAAAAATGAAATTAATACTTTAATTGCTGATAACTGTAATGATATAACAGAACTAAACCAAAAAAATTAAAAAATGAAAAAAATTCTATTTTTATTACTACTAGCCTCAACACAAGCATTTAGCCAGGGATTGATCTTATCGAGTCCTGAAGAAAAATCTGCATTTCCAAAGTTGCCTGCTGACAAACTTGGATTTGCCGACATACTACCTTTTTCGCATAGTCTGGAAAAATATGTTCCTCCTGTTTTGAATCAAGAGGGTGGGACTTGTGTAGGTTTTGCTTCTTTTTATTATGCACTATCCACGATGTATAACATTGAGTTTGATATAACTGATCCAAGTGAAAAGTATGTACACTCTTTTGATCCCTACTTCATATACTCTATTCACTTCAATGATCAGGATGATTGTGATGGTGGTCTTCCATTCGATGCTGCTTTTGATAAACTTGGAAAAATTGGTGCTAAAAAGTTATTTTACCCCCCATTCACTGGATGCGAGACAACTTGGACTACAACTGAACTGAAAAACACTTTGGGATACACAAAGCCCTACAGTATTGAAACTTGGTATTATTTAGATAAGGAAAATATTTCAGATCAAAGGCTATTAGAAATCCTAAAAGGAACACTTTATGAAAATACACCAATAATCACTGGCTTTAAGTTTGTAGAATCCATGTCCTCATACAATTCGGAGAACTTGTTAGGGGTAAAAACGGATGGGTTATGGGATCCTCGTTCTTACGAAAGTGAAGATGGTGGTCACGCACTTTGCGTTGTAGGTTACAATGATTACAAGTACGGAGGTGCATTTAGAATAGTAAATAGTTGGGGAAGTGATTATGGAGATAACGGTTACATGTGGGTAAAATATGAAGATTTTATAGAATTTGTTGAGCTTATCTTCGTGTTAGAACTTAACAAAAATATACAGGAATTACCGCCTACTGAGATAGTTTCAGACAACTACAAGAGATTCAACTACAAAAATAACTCCAACACTTACAGCTCATATGAGGGTCAGCATCTCTACAATGGAGTTAATGGCTATGGAATATGGAGTGATAAGGAACAGAACTCTTTCTACATTGGTGAATTTAAAGACGCTGATATGACTGGATTCTTTTTAGTGGTTGATGACGATGGTATATTCTCTGCTAACGCAGTGAATGGAAATCTTCAGGATTTTGAAAAGCTCGGTTTTGCAGGGGATGATGATGAAGTTATGGAAACACAATTAGAGGCAAAGAGGTATTTTCAAAAATTGGGAGATAAATTATCTATTAGAAAGTCAAACTCAAGTAGACGAAGTACAGTAAAAGCTAAAAAGTGATAAGAATTTTAATCCTATTACTATTTACATCACTAGCTTATGCTCAAGAAATTGATCATAGATATGCTGGTGAACCATACTATCCTGAGCAATTTTTAAGTAAACATGACAGCCTTAAGTGGCCCATTGTTTTTGATATCTCCATTGATGTCAAAGACATTAAGGGACTTGAGGAGAATAATAATGAGTTTTTCAGTAAGCTTGTGGTTAGTTCTTTTTCAAAGTATTCCAAAGAGTTTATTTCATCAGCAGGAGACACCATAAACCTGCTTCCTGGTGAGTTTTTTGGGCTATACACTAAAGAAAATAGCTTAAGCGCAAATAGAAATGTAGAGCCAAATTATTATGAGAAAAAGGATTACGGGTATCTTTTTTATGATGATTTTAAATTAAAAAGCGTCTCACTTGTTGAAGGACCTTTTGATCATAACTGGGATTTGAGTGAGTTCCCTTTTGACACCCAAAAGCTAAAGTTCAAGTTCATAACTAAAGTTGACACATCGATTATAAGACTCAGACCAAGCCATAAATTCAAAAGTACCTTTAGTAAGTCCATGGAAAATCTCCGAGAGGGTTTCAACATCGAATCGGTCGATTACAACTATTCCTACAATACTGATGAGAGTGACTTAATCATGACATCTCCAGGAGTTACAAGAGGGCTTGTAACAGAAACACTTGAGGTCATATTAAACCTTGATAGACAAGGATCTTGGGTTTTTCTAAAACTATTCCTTGGGGGGATTTTGTCATTCCTAATATCGTGCATGATTTTCTTAATACCGAAGTACAAGGAGCTTGAATCTAAGGTAACACTTGGAGTCGGAGCAATCTTTGGTGGTATTGGGAACCGCTACTTTGTTGATTCAAGCCTTGAAGGCGTACAGATGTTTACTAAAGCAGATGCAGTGAGTAACTTAATAATCTTCATGATTATATTTAACATCCTCATCATGATACTTCAAAATAGCAAGTATAACTTTTTTCCCTTTTTTCAGTCAAAGTGGAATACCCTAATATATTCAGTTTACAGTTTCTTCATATTACTGTTAGCAATATTAGTGTGGTAGTTAATTGCTTTTGTAAACAAGATAAGAACCCTTGGTAGTATGAATGAGTTGTTTTTTTTCTTGAACATCTAAAACTTCTTCAGTTAGTATGGATTTATTCAGCTTTATTATATAAATGTTTTTTAATTCAAATACATCAAATTTACCCATAGTTAAGAATTTAAGGTCTGTGTTTTTAATATTTTCAAAATCTGCAAAGTAAAAATCTTCAAAAGGTAGCCCAATCTTACTCAGGATATCATCATTTATTATCACATCAACTTGAGGGCTTGTTGTATTAAGCTTACTTACATTACTACCAGATTTAGCAGCCTTTCTAACTTTCTTTATTGGTTTATCATTAATGATCATATTAACGACTTCAAGATCCACAGCGAACTCTTTTGTTAGATCTGAAAGTTCAGCAATAAAATCATCCCTAGTTTTTTTATCTTCAAGAAGTAAAAATTCAGCTACTACTTGGTTTTGTATGGCGGGTTGATATTTTGAATCTAGGCTTTTAGCTCTTTTAAATTGTTTTAATGCAAACTCTATCATGTCTTTCGAATTATAAGTTAAGTTACCAGACCTGGTAGTCTTAACCTCCACCCTCGATTTCTGATCCAAGCTTACAGGAAAAACTAGCCCATTTATTGGTTCTTCAGAAATTGATACCCCGTAAAGTAAATAAGATAAGCCTAGGTTATTATAAATTTCTCTTGAGTTAAATTGTTTTAAAATAAATTCATAGCAGTACTTAGCAAGTTCATACTCCTTACCGAGCAATAAAACATTACCTATCTCATATAACAATGCAAGGTTTGATGCATTATTAATTTTTGAGTCTATTATCTCTAACCTTTCACTAAACGAAGGATACCCCGAAATTTCATCAGGCAAGCCGTAGGCCTTATAAACAGCCTCCAATGTTTCCTTGGCATGAGCTAGGGTGTTGTAGCCTGATACCATCCCATAAAAACCAGCGTAAAGGTCTGCCTGACTCTCAGAGAGTTTCCTTTGCTTTTTGGAATACATCGGACTGTTTTCTTCAATATAATTACCAAGATCTGAATATCCGAGACCTGTATTAGCCATCCAAGAATGACTCAAATAGTGATGAGCCATTTCATGACCCAGAATATAAGCCATCTTATCATCAAAATTTTCTTGACCACAAAAAAGATTTATAACCTTTCTTTCAACGGTTATGGTAAAATCACCCATTGTTGCAACTGACCTTTCATCGTCTGAGAATTCCAAGGATGGTGGATATATGCTGTTATTTCCTATACCTTCGACTAAATCATTAAAGATCTCTTCTACTCTATCTTCACAATTTTGAGAATGGCCTAAACTAGATAGAAGAACTAGTATTACTAATAAATGTTTCATTTTATATAATTCTGTGTTAGTACAAAAGGAGCCCAATAAAGAGGCTCTGGATAGTTCTGTTTAATTTTCAGCTTAGTATTTCTAAGTGACAAGTTAATGTTTTTTGTTTTTAAAAGGTCAGTATAAAACTCAGTCATGAAAAGTTGTGTGATCTCATCGTCTACTGGCCAAAGTGTAGAGATTATATTCTTAGCCCCTGCCCTTAAAAATGAATTAGCTAGATTCTCTCCTCCAAAAAAGGTTTTTGTACCGTAGCCTGTCTCGCATGCACTCAAGACAACTAGTTTCGCTTTGGTAAAGTTTTTTAAAATGATCTCACTACCGAAAATAATTCCATCCTCACGTCTAATTTTCTTGAAATCGTTTTGGATGACTTCCTTTGAACCAGAGGCTAGTAATCCCCAATTAAATCTATCCGTAGACTCACCGTCAATATAAAACCCATGTGTTGCAAGATGTATTATATCAGACTTTGAATTCTCATATAAAGCCTGCTCAGTTGATTCATACAGGTTTGTTGTTACTGTTGATATACCATTTTTAGTTAAAACATCATTCAATTTATTTATCTCAACCTCAGTAAACGGCAGCGGATTCAAACCAGACCTAATACTAGACACACTTCCCGTTTCTTCTAGATTATAGGTGAAATCAGGATTGCCAAATAAGAATGCTGAGCTGATGGAAATACTGTTATCCATACTCAGGGCTGACTCTGGCCTCTCAACATAGTTAATTTTATAATCCTCGAAAACAAATCGATTTGTTGTTGGATTGCGAAGGGCTTCAAAATTAACGTTACTCAATAACCCATAGTTCTTTATAAATATTTCATTAATATCACTTGGCAACTTATCTGCTATAGGCTTGAAAAATACATCGTATGAGTATGAGTCTTCAAGTTTATTTTTTATACGATTTGTGTAATAGCCAACCAGCTTATCAATTTTTGATTGTTCCAGTTTAACGAGCTCTATTTTATCCTTGGTGATTATGTATGCGATATATTTATCAAATGCAACAGATGAAAACCTGATGTAAGCTTGGTTTGAGCCGAGCTTTTGCTGGAAATCGCTAATATTAGTCAAGGTAGATATATCGCTGGAATTTACTTTTATTCGCTGTTGAAATACATCAAATTGAGTAATTATAGCATTTAAAGTCTCATAGTTAGTTTCGGTAAATCTTTTATTTAGTAAATCAAAATATGTGTTTGTTTCTCTATCATTCAAACTTAGAATTCTGGTATTGTAAACATCTACATTATCTAATAAAAACTTGAAGTTTGCTAATTTAATCAATTGGTCGGTATTGAAAATATTTTCATAAATATCTCTTTCAAGGTAATACAAATCATTTGCTGCTTTGGTCATGAACTTAATTTGACTTTCATAACTAAGATCATTCATTATTTCAATATCAAGAATCGCCTCATTGAACTCAGCTATTCTGTTGTCAACAAACTCTTTGGTTACTACTCCGCTCAATGCTGTTTTCCACTTATTATAAAATTCGTCTTGTGGTTTGTTGTACTTTTGATACATATACTCAAGCTTTGATAAAAGCTCAACATTGGTATATTTATTTTGTGAAAATTGACTTGAGAATTTTGTTTTCATCAATTCAAATTCACCCCAGTATGGGGTCTCCTTTTCCATGACCAACATTTTATCAATGATTTTTTCAGATTCTTCATGATTATTTTCATAAAATAATTGCCTCCTCTGCATATCAAGCATTTGTCTTTTTAAACCAATAAAGGTATCCTCATCCATTGTTGGACTGTTTTTTATTGCTTCAGACAACATGTTCTCTAGTTCTCTATATCTATTAATATAACTCTCCAAACTTAACCTTGATTGTTTTAAGTCAAATCTCAAATTTAAGTCGAATATTTCGAATAAAAGTACATTATCACTGATTAGATCTAGGTATGAGAAGCCTCTATTCACCCAGTGATAATTATTAGCTCTGGCATCCAAAAAGAAGTTCAATGCTCTCTTGTAATTCCTTATGTACTTAAAGAAATATCCAGCAGATTTTTGGAATTCATACTTGTTTTGATCAACTTCATTTGCAAAATACTTGTCGTACTGCTCCAAAAGATAATTTGATATTTTTACCAACCCATTTTTAAATTGATATGCAATATACAAGTCTAAAACAGTTCCTATACTAAATTTAAAATCTGGAGTTTCAATGTTTTGCAGAAAGAAATTACAGTATGCTTCAGCATTTTTTTTACTTGGCTCTAGATCGAACTTTGTTCCCATTATGCTTAAATATAAAACGTTAAATTCATTTCGATCTATAAGTTTTTCGTTAAATAGTTTATCAACAATTAGCTTTTTTGAATCTATATTCTCATTTGTTGAAATTCTAATCCTAAGTCCAATATCTTCTAAATTATACGAATCATTTAAATTAGATAGTATAAATTCTCTAGTTTCATTAAACTTAAACTGAAACTCTTCATTAATCATACTTTTGATACTTAACTCTAACTCCCAAAAAAGTGTCAATGCTGTAACAGCACTTTCGTACGTACTTGATTTCTTATATTTTTCAAATATTTTGATCATCTCTTCATCTACTTCATCCTCCGACATTCCAGTGTAAATTCCCGACGTGAGTCTAGATTTTATCATATTTATAACATTATATGGGGTCACATTATTTGACTCCTTGTCAACAATTAAAGAATAAATTATTTCAGATAATTCAAAATCAAGCTTAACTAAGTCCACGTCAGAATCCATGTAGCTGTCACTGTTTTCATAGAAAGTTATTAGATCGGTTCTGTCGCATCTGCTAAAATTAAGCATCAAGTTTTAAACTAATTTAATT
>ERZ887851.3818-NODE-3818-length-10581-cov-6.413357_pt1 | contig 10581 bp, 11 predicted proteins | sample MGYA00521100_ERZ887851 | MGnify/ENA primary metagenome ERZ887851 (study PRJEB32303, sample SAMEA104408602) | aquatic metagenome | biome: Brackish water; feature: Pelagic; material: water | place: Baltic Sea | collected 2014-06-06T16:11:00 | depth 11,444 m ...
TTGACATCAGCCAACTCGCCGTACCAGAGATACCAATCATCGATGACGTCGTCGATAAAACGTTTTTGTGACGCAACATCACAACTCGCTACCTCCTCGACAGGTGTGGAATTTGAGCTGGGCGTCGAGCTGCCTCCGCCACCACCACCGCAGCCACCTAAACTCACAAGCAATAGCAACAACCAAGCCGTCGGCGCCGACCAGGCGCTTCTCATTTTGCAATTATTAATTATCATTTTGCTAGAAATAGCTCCAAATGCATTTTATAGTTTGATAGATTATAGACAAGCGTATCGTATAGGAAGAGGGATATGGCACACATTAGACAAGCCCCAAACCCACCACGCGAAAAGCGCGGCCAACAGCTCCGCATACCGCATAACTACGAGACGCTCTTAACTGATGAGCAACGTCGTCGAGTGGATGCGTGCAAAAATTTTGGTTGGGAGCTGCAATTTATCCGACGACCATTATTCCTTTCACCTACCGTTGTAATGATTGACGCCAGCGACACTGAAATCTGGGAAATCACGGAAGATGGTGCGCTAGCGCCGTTCAACGATATTCGACATTAACCGTATTTGCCCCTCGCCACACGATGGTATGCTGACCCCTACTTTTTAAATGAGTGATTTCTCTTTGGAAGCAACTGTTTTTCGAGCGCTTACACTGGATGGCAAGGGTGGTCTCGCCATGTCAGGCAATAAGGATGCCGCATCATTTATGCGCCGCGACACGCCGAACTGGATTCACCTACGCGCCGATAACGAAGCCTGTCGTGAGTGGTTGGAAAATGCGAGTCTGCTGCACCCTGTTGCGGTGCAAGCGCTACTCTCGGAAGAAACTCGACCGAGGACTTTATGCCGAGGCTCCCGATTATTGATCACACTGCGAGGGGTAAATACCAATATCGCTACTGGGGTTGCGGACCTTATATCGCTGCGCTGCTGGAGTGACGGCGAGCAACTAGTTACCAGTTATTTAAGAGCCCTCGACTGTACCGACGAGCAAGGCCAATTACTCGAGCAGGGCGAAGGTGCAAAGGACGTCCCCTCTCTTCTCGTAGCGCTTATCGAAGGCGTTATCGATACCCTTCACGACCCGATTGCGCATCTCGAGGATCACATCATAGGGTTTGAAGAAGCTCTGCTCGAGTCAACACAGCAGGACTGGCGGGCAGAATTGAGCGCGCTACGCAAAGATATTGTTGCCATAGGACGTTACCTGCCTCCTCAGAGGGAGGCGATCGATAGACTTATCGCGAGCACGCTGCCATGGATCGATGACAATCATCGCGTAGCTCTGCGTGAAACTAATGACCGACTATCGCGCCTCATCGAGCAATTGGATGAAATTCGCGAGCGCGCATCACTCGCCCAAGAGGAACTACTAGCGCGTTTATCTGAAGACACTAGCCGGCGCTCTTATGTATTCGCCGTGGTTGCAACGCTCTTTTTACCCTTGGGCTTTTTAACAGGCCTTTTAGGAATCAATGTCGGCGGCATGCCCGGCGTCGACGATGCCAGTGCTTTTTGGTGGGTTGTGGGCACATGCGTTGCCTTGGGCGCCGCACTGCTGATAGCGTTCCGGGTCAATCGCTGGCTCTAGGCAACAGCATTAAAGACATTATCGATGCAAAGGAAGCTGCGCCCAGCTTAATGGGCGCCCGCATAATCTTTCGGATAGCGTCCTAAGCTGAGAATCATCAGGGCTGATACAACAAACAACACCATAGCCACCGAAAAACCTAAATCATAACTAGCCGTGCGGTCATAAACAGTCGCAAAAAGCATTGGTGCCGTGCCCGAACACACCGCGAGAGTGGCATAGAGAATCGAATAAATTTTGGCGTAATGCTTTAACCCAAAGTAACGCGCCGCAAAAAAAGCCATGAGATCAAGCTCAGCGCCTGCCGCAAAGCCAATAAAGAAGCTCGCCACACCCGCCGCCGCCAATGTCTGATCACCATAAAATATCATCGCGCCAATGGCCGGAAGTAAGAGACAAATCATCGCAATGCCAGGCGCCCAAAAGCGATCGATCAAAAAGCCAACAACGACACGTCCGATGATGATCGATACTCCAAAGACACTCTGAACAGAAGCTGCCTGCTCTCTAGAAAACCCATCATCTGTCAGTGAGGGAAATAAGTTAGGACCAATACCAGAGAAGCCCATATAGGCAAACAAGATAGAGAATAACAGCACCCAAAAACGATAGTCATGCAATGCTTCGCTAAGGGTTTTACCCGTCTGTTGCAACTGTGCTTCGTGAGAAGTACTAGCACTCGATATTTCTATCGGATGAAAAAAGAAATAAAGCACGGGTAAAGCTAATAACAGCGGAACTAGCCCCAAGCCGATATATGCGCCGCGCCAATCAAATGTTTCGGTTAACCACACCGTGTAATGCGGGGCGATCGATGCGCAAATACCAGTACCCGTCAGACTTAGTCCTAAAGCAAGGCCGCGATTTTTAGAAAAACTGGTCGCAATAGCGCGAGTCCAATTGACAGGGATTGTCCCCGCGCCCAACAAAGCCATTGCTCCATAAGCGACAAACAGCATCCACACCTGGCCCTGCATGGAGGCCGCAAGAAAGAAACCAATACTCAAACCAATCATCGAAGGAAGTGCGATGCGTCTTGCACCGAATCGATCAATCAACCAGCCCACGAGGGGCGAGGTCAGAGCACCCAGCCCTGAGCTAAATAGAATTGCCGTTTGAAATTCTGCACGTGTCCAACCGAATTCTTCAGTCACCGGAACCACCAATGCACCAATCGTGTAATACGGCAAGACAAACGAACTACTAACAATGCCTATGCAGGTGGCGAGAATCAGCGGCCAGCGCTGACTGATTTCATTCTGACCGTCCGAGGGTTGATTCACATTATTTCTCCCGATAATACCGACTCACTCGGCTGCGGCTGCTTGCAGCTGTGTTCGGTAGTCTGCGAGATCGAAATAATCTCGCCAGACAGTAATCTTGCCGTTATGAACCTCAAAAACCCCCATCAAAGGCAACACTACCGAGCGCCCGTTAATGACGAATGCATCGACTCGCTCGGTCAAAACGGTCTCATTTGCCACAGCTATATTGATCAAATCCCAATGGCATTCACTGAAAGTCCACGCCGAACGCAGATACTCCCTGACGCCGTCAATACCAACAACCGGCTCCATCGGCATGTTGTGGTAGTAAATATCCTGAGCCAGGCCGTCAATAATTGCGTCGAAATCCATTGCATTCCACGCCGCTATAAACCGCCTTACCGCCTGCTCGGGCGTTGTCATAGAGCCCTCAGAAGACGCTTAGCGTTGTCGGTGAACAACGTTTGATTATCGTCTCTTGCGCCAATCGCATGTTGGTCCCAACCAGAGAAATTGGTGCCCATTACCAAGCGATCGGTCCCCATGATGTCGATTACCAACCGTAAGATGCGCGGGTCATGAACATGAGTATCAAACCAAATGCTACTAAGTTTTTCCTCAAATGCACCCTCGTAGCGTAGATGCTCAGGCACCCAGGCTCGCTTCACGCACGCCATATTTAGCCGACCTATTAACGCTACGACAGCTCCACCGGCGTGACTCAAACAGATATCGAGCGCAGGGTGCCGCTCGAGCACACCACCGTAAATGAGCGTTGCAACCGCAATAGATTCCTGCCCAGCAAACCCCGTCAGTAAATCTAAATCGAATTGCTTGAGATTGACGTCTCCAGATGGACCGTCAATGCCAGCGGGCGCCGGGTGAATAAACAAGGGCACGTCGAGCGCCACACATTTCTCATAGAGCGGATCGAGCTCTGGGCTGTTAAGCGGCACGCCGAAATCTGTTCCAATGTAGGCACCAAGTAACTCTAAGTCGTTGACTGCACGCTCAAGCTCATCGCACGCCGCCGGAATGTCCTGCATCGGTAAGGCACAAAATCCAGCTAATCGGCTTGTTTTATTTGCAATAAGTGACGCTAATGCGTTGTTATGCTCCCGACAAAAACGTATTGCATGACTCGCCTCAATAAAATGGAAGTAGGTCAATGGATTGGGCGACAGTACCTGAAAATCGATGCCCGCTTTGTCCATTGCGGCAAGGCGAAGATCTACATTCATGAAAGGGCCATTTTCATATCGAACGCCATCGAGTCGATAGTCGCCAACACGAAAAAATGGCTGACCCGCATCGGTGTAACCAATTTCAGGCCCATGGGGGCCTGCCTTGTGCATACTTTCAGCCAACACCACGTGCGCATGAATATCGATGGACGTCGCGCGTCGAAGCGCTTCTTTAGCATTCATTCGTGTTCCTCAAACCTGAGTACCATCTCTCGATCTTTATATTTATTAACATCCCATACATGGTGGCTACGGCGCTTTACTCTTCGGGCGCAATCACCACCGCCAGCCCATCGAGCTCAGGAGAGAGCGCTACCTGACAACTCAATCGCGAACGGCGGACATCAAAGTGCTCTTGATATTCGAGCAACATGCCCTCAATTTCGTCTCTCTCAGGCAAATGTGGAATCCACTCCTCATCGATTAAGACGTGGCAGGTCGCGCAAGATGCGCAGCCACCACAAACCGCTTCAATGCCCTGATCCTCGTCGTAGAGCACTTGCATTAAAGTCACCTGGGTCGGCTGTGACTGCAAGACATGACGGCTACCGTCTCGCTGCGTTACATGAATTTTAATTTCCGTACTACTAGCCATTACTCATTCCCCCAAAAAAATGTAGCTGCCACTTCATTAACCCTGACTAAGGCCGAGACCTAGGCCGCCATCGACATCGACTGTTGCACCGGTCGTCCACTCGGCACAAATAAGGTAAGCCATTGCTTCAGCAATCTCCGTCTCGGTGCCGATTCGACCTAAAGCATGAAGCGAGGCCATTCCCTGCAAGCGCGCCAATGCTGTTTCATCGTCGAACAGCCCTGCCCGCTGATTAATCTCCGTGTACACACCGCCGGGCACCACGCAGTTAACCCGGATTCTCTTCTCACCCAGCTCCGCCGCCAAAACCCGCGTCAGTGACTCCACCGCAGCTTTGGTTGCCGCGTAGGGGGACGCACCGGGAAATGCTCGACGGGTATGAACGGAACCAATAAAAATAATAGCGCCTTCAGTATCCTCTAAGTACGGTACTGCCAAACCCGACAGCAGCATTCCTGCCACCACGTTGGTATTGAACACATCTAGCAATGCTTTTTCATCAAGGTCGGTAATGGCACCACGGTACATATTGCCCGCGTTATTAATCAGAGCATGTAATGCCCCCCCACCATGCTCAACAGCTGCCGTTATTATGGTTTGTCTATCATCACTGTCAGTGATATCGCCGACCACAGCACAGCAGGCATCACCAAGCGTTTGCTGTGCGGCTGCGATCTTGTCAGGACGTCGTCCACAAATAGTGACGCGGCTACCCGCATCAATAAAATAGCGTGCTGCCCCCAGACCGAGGCCTGAAGCACCGCCCGTAATAAGAATTGACATACCGACTAATGTTTTCATTACGCTGCCCGCTCTATGCCCAAAGCCCATTCCACCGATTGACGAAGCACTTTCGCATGCTCTGTTTGCTGTATTGCAGCCGCATCGTGGCCCATTGCATCGTAGACGACGCGCCCACCGCCGTACCTGTGGATCCACAGCAGGGGATTATCACCCGTTAACGATGCGCTGTTGCCAGTAATCAGGGTTTCGACTTTAGGCGAGACACTGAGCTCTGTGTAGAGCTCATCGACAACCTCGAACACTGAAATACCACGCATCAGGGGGTGTGCTGTCGGAGTGAGTCTTATTTGCTCTGGCGCCGGGTGCCAAGAGGCTCCCCATTGCCATGAGCCACCTAAAATGTCCCCCCACAGCGGCCAGTCAGAAAAACAAATGCTAGCGGTATGCAGGCCTAAAAGTGCTCCACCCTGTCGGAGATGATTCACTATTGCTTCTCGTCCATCGGGAGATAGCGACATAGCCCACTCATCCCGATAGGCATCGTACTTCTCTCCCACCATCTCCCATCGAAGGGCATTGAAAGTGAGCAGCTCCACGGGCTCATCGACCAGACTGGCAAGGCCTCGCTCAATGTCGGGCTCAACACGGGACGCCATGCCAAGAGGCTTTAAGACGTCCGCCAGCGCGCTACTACTGGCTGAAAAGTCGTGGAATATACCGCCCGATAAAATAAGATTTTTCATGCTGAAATCTAATCGCGCGGCAGATGGGCCATGACGCTAATGCTGACTCCACCATCGACAACTAGTTGATGGCCATTAATGTAGCTCGCACCCTCTGAGTCGAGAAATAGTACGGCTTCAGCAATATCTCTCGCCTCACCTAGCCGACGACTAGGAACACCTGATCCGCGTTTTTCCCGAACCTTTGGATCTGCGTAAATTGGCTTGGACATCCCCGCGTTAATAAATCCCGGCGCTATTGAATTCACCCGTAAGCCACGTGGCCCCCACTCGATAGCCATCGCCTCTGTCAAATTACCCATCGCCGCCTTTGTGCCACTGTACATTCCAATATTGGGCGAGGGATGCACAGCGTTAATCGAAGTGAAGTTAATGATATGGCCTGATCCGCGAACCAGCATGCCCAGCGCCGCTTGCCGTGCGCAAATGCAGCTTCCCAAAATATTGACGTTAATAACCGCCTGAAAGTCCTCAATGCTCTGTTCTTCCATAGGTCCAAAGCGAACGATACCTGCATTGTTTACCAGTAAATCGGGCGTTTCCCCGAACGCAGCAAACGCATCTGCTACTTGCTCCGCTTGAGTAACATCGGCGACCAATCCTATCGAATTGGGGATCGCCTTTGCGGTCTCATGCACCAAGTCAGCTCGAATATCCAGCAATCCCACGCGATAGCCTTTTTGACTCAGTAACAACGCGATATCCGCGCCTAGCCCTTCGGCACCACCAGTAATAATTGCGGTTTTCATAGCGTTGAGTCCTTATTGATGAGCACAGGGTAACTACCCCAATGATTGCGCTGAGTAACAGCATCTAATGTTGGGGAAGCCTGTGGATCGGGCCTAACCCCATGGCTAAATAAACTTCGCAGCAAACTGGTTAAGGTCCCGTAGTGATGAGAGTCGCGAGCGCTATCTTCTTTTGGCAATGCTCCCCCAGCAAGGTCGCGCCCGAAGCAGGTATGAATACCAACGCCAAAGGTAAGTCCGTAAGGAGGGATACGATCGGCGAGACTCCGATGCGGATTAAACTGATCTGCATCATTGCCAAAGAGATCCTGCTGACGGTTCGCCGATTCCAAATCGATTACGACACTATCACCCGACTCGACAACGTCGCCATCCGGCAGATGAAACGGGCACTGGGCCGCTCGCCAGGCAACGGGACTTGCAGGATGTAAGCGCAAACTCTCGTGCACACATCGCTGCAAAAAAAACGGGTCCTCATCAATACGTGATCTATCTTCAGGATGCTCATTGCACCAGGCTGTAATCTCATGAAACGCATGTACCATGGCGTTCGCAGATGAGTGTGAAGCCGCCTGCATGAAAAATGCGACCTCGCGTCGAATCATCGCCTCGTCTAGACCCTGCTCTGTCTGATTAGCGAGTAAAACGGTGAGAATATCCCGAGGGGCTGCTTCTTCAGGCAGGCGGCCATCGGCAATCTCGCGTAATATTAACTCTCTCCGTTCGCGAGACGGCTTCAAAAATCGCGCTTCGAGTAGCGCCAGCGCATCGGCCACCTCACGCCTAACCTCGGCCTTGTCACGCGTGGAATGAAATAATGTCGCTCCCTCACCGAACTTGCGCACGATTTCAAGCAGACAGTCGGTTTCATCTTGCGCGTGGGGATCACGATCAATACCGGCAATATCTGCACTTAAATTAATATTCACACGCAACCCAAATTCATGGAGATCCATACGCCCATGTTCTAGATAAGGCGCGAGGGTTGCAGATAACGTCGCAGGATAGACTTCTTTTTCATAGTAGCGCGTAAAATCCCGACGAAACAATTTCAGCTCTACAGCACGACGACGCGCGTGGTCCGCACCGTGGAGCGTCAGGAGCACACGCTCCATCAGCTCATCGCACTCACTGTACATCGATTGAACAAGCCGCTTGTCACACAGAGCCTCAAAGGCCTGTTGGTAGCCATAAATAACAGGGACATCTGTCATGCAATTTTGTCTCGATGAGTGAAGACCACAGGAAATGTCTTCCAAACATCGCGCTCTGATGCTTCAATTTTCTCAGCTATTTTCGTCGGGTGGGGTCGCATTCCACGCCCCAGCAGGTCGGCAATAATCAACGTAATCGTACCGAACTGATGATTATCGGGATCGGGTGCTTGGTTCGGCTTTAACATTGTGCCCGTCACAAGATTCATCCCTAAGCAAACGTGCATGCCGCCACCAAAGGATAAGCCTGCTGCGCTCACTCGAGAGGGCCGATCGCGGAAAGGATTAAACTCACCCGCATCATCACCAAAGACAGTGGTATCGCGATTGGCCGTTTGAAGATCGATTACTACTTTCTCTCCCGCCTTCACAGAAAGTTCCGTATTCAAATCTATGGACCTCTCGGCTTTTCGCCACGCCTCGGGGCTCGAAGGATGCAGACGCAGGCTCTCGAGCACGAAACGCTGCAGTGTGAAAAGATCCCGTCCCAAGGCTTGTGCATCTTCATCGTGGCTTTTACACCATTGGAATATCTCGTTCACCGCATGTACTAATGTATGCACTGACGTGTGCGACGCTGCAAGGTAGAAGAACGCCACCTCACGCACTAGCAATTCATCTGCCATCGCTAGCTTTTCTTCGTTCATAAGCAATATTGTTAGGATGTCGCGTGGCAATGCGGTTTCATCGATTTCACCCCGGTGAAACGCTGCGATTAAACCTTCTCGCCGTGCCCGAGATGGCTTGAAGAACCGAGTTTCAAACTCATGTAGTGCGGCCGCGATCTCATCTAAAATTGGCTGTCGATCGCCTTTGTATTGCCCGATAGTTGCCGCCTGTCCGAGCTGAATCAAAAGGCGATGCTGGGCATCCGCCTCCTCGACACTCCCGTCCGTCCGGTCAATGCCGGCGAACGACAAGGAAAGGTGCACCATAATGCGATACCCCAACTCTTTTAAATCCAGTTCGTCGCCGTTGAAAAATTGATCGAGCGTCTCCTTGAGTAGAGCAGGGAAAATATCGCTTTCATAAAAACGGAAGAAATTCCGCTTGAATAATTGACTTTCAACTGTCCGGCGTACGCGATGCTCATCACCATGTAATGTGACCAGCACTTTATCCATTAAAATGCCGCCAGAGTCGTACAGCGACTGCTTCAAATCATTCTGACGTAGCGCGTGCTCTACATCCGTGAATTTGTCGACGCGGTGTACGGTCATTATTCCGTCTCCTTCAGGCTTTGTACTAATTCCTTGGTGAGTACGCGCTCTGAAAATTCACTGACTCGCCAACCCGGCAACTTCCAATTTGTTGCGAGCGGCGCAGCACAATCAACGCGCTTACCATCCTTAAAGATGTGCGAGAATCTCGATTGCTCACCGAGCAGCCTTATATCGTCCAGAGGATTCCCATCAAATATCAATAGATCGGCCAAGTACCCCGGCTTCAAGCAACCTAGTTCGCCTTCTAGCCTAAGTGCCCGCGCGCCCTGCTCTGTGGCGCAATTGATCGCCTGCAGAGGTGACAATCCTAGATAATCGACAAATACCTCTAACTCACGGTAATGCCAGTCACCATAAGGCGTCAGAGAAAAGCCGCTCTCACTTCCGGTTAGTAGAGCCACACCCGCGTCGTACGCCGCACGAATCGTCGACACGCTCTCAGTGATTTCTGCGCGAAAAACCTCCTTTAAACGAGCGTCGGAACCAATCATGTCACCGTAATCGGCAAGATTTGCTTGAAAGGTAAATGTCGGAACCAGGGGCACACGTTTGTCTATCACAGCAGACACTGCCTCATCGTCCATATAAGTGGCATGCAGAATCATGTCAAAGCCAGCAAGGGCCGCATCACGTGTACTTGAAGCGGTGCGACAATGACCCACTACCGGCACACCGAGGTTATGCGCGGTATCGCACACTAGCTTCAGCTCGTCGAGAGACCAGGTTTGTATCTCGCCAGTTGTTCGCCCAGGTCGAATAGGTAAGCCACTCACGTGAACCTTGATCCAGTCGACACCCAGCTTAATTTGACGGTGGATTTCCGTCACAATCTCACCGGGCGTATGCACGATTCTCGCATAGCCACGAGTGCCAACATCGGGCAGCAATCTGGAAGCAGTTCCACCCACGCAATTAATAAGAACATTGCCACCCGTCGTCATGCGCGGGCCAACGACCACGCCGCCCTCAATCGCATCGCGCAAATCAACACCCACATCGAATACACAGTCGGCATCGAAAAAACTGGTAAAGCCTGCTCGCAGTACTTTTTGCGCGTTGACCGATGCAACCACTGTCGCTAGCCCGTGACGCCGGTGGAAAAAGAGTTCGTCGTTGCTCGATGGCTCGTCGAAACTGATATGACAGTGGCTATCGATCATCCCCGGCATTACAGTTTGACCGGCCGCATCGATAAC
>ERZ887851.3824-NODE-3824-length-10574-cov-22.849130_pt1 | contig 10574 bp, 15 predicted proteins | sample MGYA00521100_ERZ887851 | MGnify/ENA primary metagenome ERZ887851 (study PRJEB32303, sample SAMEA104408602) | aquatic metagenome | biome: Brackish water; feature: Pelagic; material: water | place: Baltic Sea | collected 2014-06-06T16:11:00 | depth 11,444 m ...
GTTTTGATAATGCCTTATGTTTATTTCATTATCTAGATTGTTCTTTTGCCGAACAATCTCCATTCGTCAGTACATCTATGCAAGTTGCAGTTTTAGATTGTGTGCCTCATCTTCATTCTTTGCAGTACGCTAGTCCCGTTTTAGATTTTAAGCAAAAAATACAATCTCAATTACAGCAACATCTTGCAACTACACTCAGTAGAGATGTGCCAAGTATAAGCAGGGAGCAATTAGCAAATTTTGTAAAAAAAAATAATATTACAAAAATAATAATACCGTATCTGACCACAGGTTATGAACGTGATTTGGTTGAAAAGATAAAAAAAGAAATGAAAGAAGTAACGATTGAGTATGCGGTGCGGGATTATGATAAGTATTGTTGGCCCTTTGCCAGCAAAGGTTTTTTTGCTTTTAAAGATCAGATCCCAGGGATCATTGCCAAATTTATGTAAGAGGAAAAGGTTGGAAAAAAACTAGGGCGCAAGGCGCCCTAGTTTGAATTTATAATTAGCCTAATTTTTTTAAAGCTTCTTGTAACGCTTTTTCTGAATCAGCGTGTTTACCTGCTTTGTGATCTGCATCACCTTTATCGCGTAATGTTTTCACAGCTTTAAGATCATCTCCAGCTAATTTTGTCGTCGCTATTTTTGCATCTACTTGCTTTAGTAATGCTGGACATTGTCCTGCATAAGCAAATGATGAAATAAATACGCTTGAAATTAAGATGGCTAGTACTTTTTTCATGTTAGTGTCCTTTGTTAAATCGGGCTGAATCTATCAAACCTATTAGATTGTCAATTATCATAGAGCAAAGCTCAGTCACATGAGGTCGCATCCCTGGTATGTAAACCTTAGATAGCGAGAAAAGTTCTAGCAGCTATTAATATCTAGCGTTTCTCAATATGGATGTGGCTTTGTACAAGTAAAGTATGCACAGCGAGCGAAAAACCAAGATATGTTCTAACTTTAGTTGCACGTAATCTAGTTACTAAAGAATTATTGGTAAGCTCGTCTTTTGCTAATCTTTTATAACCTAGAGGCCCAGGTTTTATGTGGGCCTCACCAAACATTAATTTGAATGAGGGTATAATTCATATTATGAATAGAGACATATTATGCTTTGGATTGTCTTGTTACTTTCAGTGTTGGTGTATTTACTCCTGTTTTTATCTAATTATTTAAAGCAAATTAAAATTGGCAATCAAGAGCCTAACCCTGATGATTATTGGAAGTATAGTTATGATGTCAAAGATCCAAAAGAATTCAATGATCCAATTCCACTTGATAACATTACCTACACACCTGTCCGCCAAGACGGTGCAACTATTCAGCAGCAAAAAAAATTTAAAGACCGCTTAGTTAATTGTTATTGGGGTTTAATCTTTGTTATTTTTTATTTGGTATTGTATCTGATTGCAGGACTAATGGCCTGATTGGATAAAGGTATAGCTTTTATTTAATAAGTTCAGTATTTTTTTAATAAATAATTTAGTATAAAATAAACATTATGGTTATAAAAGCGCTGCTAGGACTTAAAGTTTTAAAATTAACTTTTTTAGGTGGTATGGCAACCGCTTGGCTCCTGCAAAAATATTGCAGTCAAAAAAAAATGTTACCTAGTAAAGAGGCCAAACAAACTAAAAATAATTAATTTCTTTATTTTCAGTTTAAATTTGTATCCTTAAATAATTATTCTAATCCTCTTTCCTTACAATTTGTTCATTTTAGATTATTATTTTTTGTTTTAGAATTAAGAATTCGTACTATATACTTAATGCATGAAACTTTCTGGTTCCTATAATATTCCTGCTAACAAACAAACAGTTTGGGAATCGTTAAATAATCCTGAAATATTAAGGCAATGTATTCCAGGTTGCGATGAATTTACTAAAAAAACAGAAACAACTTTTACTGCAACCGCCACTAATAAAATAGGGCCATTTAATGCAAGCTTTACTGGCGAAGTTGAACTGAAAGATTTAAATCCGCCTGATAATTATAAAATTGTTGGCCAAGGTAATTCGCCAGTAGGATTTGCTTCAGGCCAAGCATATGTGGAATTAACGGAACAGGACGGCATGACTACTTTGTCATATACCGTCGAGGCTAATGTTGGCGGAAAAATTGTTCAGGTAGGAGCAAGATTAATTGATATGACAGCAAAAAAAATGGCAGATATTTTTTTTGGTAAATTTTCTGAATTGGTTACTCCACCAGAAAAAAGAGCAGAATTACTAGCAGACAAAGCCTTGGGAAAAAGTGAACCGAGAAATATCTATATTTTTATTTCACTTGCCGTTGCCACAATTGCGGCATTGTTCATTTTATTTAATTAATTAGACAACTCTTGAGCGAACTAGCTATTTGTTAGTCTTGAATAAATAAAAATATTCAGTTAGCATCGGGTCATGTTATTTTCGGGGGAAAGTAAATGAAATCAGTTACGTTAGAAGTAAATGGTAAAAAAGTAACTAAAACTATTGAAGATCATCTTCTCTTATCCAGTTTTATTAGAGAGCAATTAAATTTAACCGGCACGCATGTTGGCTGTGATACTAGTCAGTGTGGAGCTTGTGTGGTGCATGTGGATGGTAAATCGGTAAAAAGTTGTACCTTACTTGCAGCAGATATTGATGGCTCTGCGGTCACTACTATTGAAGGATTATCAACTAACGGTACGTTACATCCAATGCAAGCAGCTTTTAAAAAACATCATGGCTTGCAATGTGGTTTTTGTACGCCAGGTATGATTATGAGTTCAGTCGATTTATTAAATAATAATAAAAATCCAAGTGATGCAGAAATTAGGGAATGGCTAGAAGGCAACATTTGTCGTTGCACTGGTTATCAAAACATTGTTGCAGCTGTTAAAGAAGCTGCACAAAACTCATAGGAGGAGACAAGATGGCAAGTAGCATGATTGGTTCACGAGTAGAGCGTACCGAGGATAAAAAATTTATCACTGGCAAAGGCAGATACACCGCTGACATAACCTTGCACGGCCAAACTTATGCTTTCTTTATTCGCTCACCACATGCCAGAGCTAAGATTAAAAAAGTCGACATCAGCAAAGCATTAGCTGCACCTGGTGTTGTGACCATTTTAACCGGTCAAGATATTATTAAAGATAAAATTGGCGGACTTATCGCTGGCTGGAAAATTGTCAGCAAAGATGGAACTGATATGAAGTTACCAGCACATCCACCATTAGCTCATGATCAAGTTAATTATGTGGGAGATCATGTGGCGGTCGTGATTGCGGAATCACTTGAAGAAGCAAGAAATGCAGCGGAGCTAGTTAACGTTGATTATAAAGTATTAACCGCTGTGGTGAACACAGCCAGCGCGATGAGTTCAGAAGCTATTTACGAAGGTATTGATAAAAATTTATGTTTTGATTGGGAGCTTGGTGATAAAGCGAAAACAGAGGAAGCATTTGCTAAAGCTGACCGCATCGTTCATTTAAAACTAAACAATAACCGTTTAGTGCCAAATGCCATGGAGCCAAGAGCTTCGATTGGTGAGTATAATTCGTCAACTGATGATCTTACTTTATATACAACTAGCCAAAATCCTCATTTAACTAGATTGGTCATATCGGCATTTAATGGTGTTCATCCAGAACATAAATTTAGAGTCGTAGCTCCAGATGTTGGTGGCGGATTTGGTTCAAAAATTTATCCGTATGCTGAAGATGTGGTGATTGCTTATGCGGCAAAAAAAATAGGCAGACCAGTTAAATGGGTGTGCGAGCGAACTGACTCTTTTCTCTCTGATTGTCATGGCCGAGATCATATTACCGAAGCAGAATTAGCCGTCCGCAAAGATGGGATCGTGACTGGTTTACGTGTTAACACTATTGCTAATTTAGGAGGATACGGTTCTTTATTTGCAACAGTTACTCCAACTTATTTATATGCACCATTAATTGTTGGTTTGTACAATATTCCAGCTGCCTACTGTAATGTGAAAGCAGTCTTTACTAATACTGCGCCGGTAGATGCTTATCGCGGAGCTGGTAGGCCGGAGGCAACTTATTTAATTGAGCGAATTATGGATCAGGCGGCAAATGAAATGGGAATGGACCGTGCTGAATTTAGAAAGAAAAATTTCATTACAGCCTTTCCGCATCAGCAGTGTTTAGTGCATAATATTGACTCAGGTGATTATCATGCGCATTTCAACAAGGCTTTAGAGCTGGCGGATTACAAAGGATTTGCCAAACGCAAAGCAGACTCGGCTGCTAAAGGTAAATTACGTGGCATTGGTTTTTCAACTTATATTGAAGCTTGCGGGATTGCGCCGTCTTCAGTGGTGATGTCGATCGGTGCGGGTGTTGGTTTATGGGAGTCAGCAGAAGTACGATTTAATGCAACTGGAAACATTTCAGTTTTCACTGGTGCGCATAGTCATGGCCAAGGTCATGCAACTACCTTTGCGCAAATTGTAGCTGATAAATTAGGTGTGCCGATGGCTAACATTGATTTAGTCCATGGAGATACTGACAAAGGACCTTTTGGTATGGGAACTTATGGATCAAGATCTCTAGCGGTTGGTGGCAGTGCAATATCAAAAGCTTGTGATAAAATTATTGATAAAGGCAAGAGGGTGGCAGCGCATATGTTAGAGTCCACACCAGAGCAAATTGATTTTAAAGATGGTGAATTTATTGTGCGTAATTCCAATAAAAAGAAAACTATTGGCGAGATTGCTTTTGCTTGTTATTTGCCTGGAACTTATGGTGAAGTTAAATCTCCATTACCAGCCGGAGTAGAACCTGGATTAAAAGAAACAGCTTTCTACGATCCGATTAATTTTTCATTCCCATCAGGATCACACGTGTGTGAAGTTGAAATTGATCAAGACACAGGAGTAACTAAAGTAGTGAAATATTCTTGTGTGGATGATTTTGGTACTTTGATTAATCCGATGATTGTTGAAGGCCAAGTCCACGGCGGTCTAGCTCAAGGGATTGGTCAAGCTTTGTATGAAAATGCATATTACGATGAAACGGGTCAATTAGTAACTGCCTCATATATGGATTATGCAATGCCGCGAGCCGATCATTTTCCAGAATTTAAAATTGAATATACTTGCACTCCAGCCACTTCAAATCCGTTAGGAGTTAAAGGTTGCGGAGAAGCTGGGGCTATCGCCTCACCACCTGCGGTGATGAATGCAGTGATTGATGCAATTGGTACCGATATATCGATGCCGGCTACTTCAGAAAAAGTTTGGCAAGCATTACGCACTAAAGTTAAATCTGCAAAAAAGGCGGCATAACTTATGAAATCATTTAATTATCATTCAGCCAGTACAGTTGCTGAGGCAACTGGCTTAGCCTCGAAAGCATCTGCTTATTTATCGGGCGGTATGACTATGATTCCATCCATGAAGATGCGCCTTGCATCGTACAAAGATGTGATTGATGTTAAAAAAATAAAACAACTGCATGGCATAAAAGTTTCAAGCACAAGCGTAACTATTGGTGCAGCAACCAAGCATGCCGAAGTCGCTCAATCTAAAGAAATTAAAAAAGCTATTCCGGCTTTATGTACTTTAGCTGGAAAAATTGGTGATGCCCAAGTACGAAACCGCGGCACCCTTGGCGGATCGATTGCTAATAATGATCCGACCGCTTGTTATCCTTCAGCTTGCCTAGCTTTAAATGCAATTATTCACACCTCAGAGCGAAAGATAGAAGCAGCTAAGTTTTTTACAGGCATGTTTGAGACAGCTCTTAAAAAAGGCGAATTAATTGTGGCGGTAGAATTTTCTATTCCAGAAAAATCGTCGTACGTAAAATTTCCTAATCCTGCCTCACGCTATGCTATGGTCGGTGTGTTTGTTGCAAAACATAAAGCCGGCGTTCAGGTTGCGGTGACTGGTGCTAAAGCTGGCATATACCGAGAAAAAGCTATCGAACAAGCTTTAGATAAAAATTTTTCGGAAAAAGCACTAGATAATATCACCATCGATAGTTCTGATTTAAATTCTGATATTCATGCCTCGGCTGATTACCGAGCTAGTTTAATCATATCGTCCGCTAAGCAAGCGGTCGCGCATTGTAAATAAAATTTTTTTACTTTATATTTAGGCATCCATGAACCAAAATGCCTTTGATGAAAAAATTTTAGAAGAAGCCTGGACTTGGCTGGAGGCCAAGCAATCTGTTGTCTTAGCCACTGTCATTGAAACTTGGGGTTCTTCACCACGGCCAGTTGGTAGCCGTATGATCATTAATCAGAATGGAGATTTTTCAGGTTCCGTTTCGGGAGGCTGCGTTGAGTCGGCAGTTATTTCTGAATGCATTGAGTTGCTCAATAATCAGCAAACGCACAAAAAATTAGAATTTAAAGTATCAAACGAGAGTGCTTGGGGAGTGGGTTTAGCTTGTGGCGGGGAAATAGCTGTCTATCTAGAAAAAATTCATTAATGCAGCCTATTATTTTAAAAGAAGTCCTTCGTTTAAAAAAAGAAAAAAAAGAATTCTCAATCATTACCGATATCAATAATGCTGCTAATTATATTTATTCACCGCAGCATCCTTTGCCAACTACACTCGAGCCATATGCGGCCGCAATAAAGACGGCGGCGGTTAAAAGAACTAACGGGATGATTGCTGAGACGTCTTTATTTATTGATAATTATCATTTACCCATCAAAGTATTTATTGTCGGCGCTGTACATATCGCTCAATATTTTTGTGATTTTGCAAGACACCTTAATTTTGAAACTATTATTATTGATCCGCGTGGTTATTTTACCTCGAAACAAAGATTTCCCGAAACCAAGGTTATAAATAAATGGCCGAACGAAGCTTTTTTGGAACTACCTCTGCACGCAAATGACGCTTTGATAGCATTAACCCACGATCCAAAAATTGATGATCCAGCCCTTAGTCATGCACTTACGCAACAATGTTTTTATATTGGCGCCTTGGGCAGTAAAAAATCTCACGCTAGTCGTTGTCAGAGATTACAAGCATTAGGCTTTACGGATGCTGCCCTTAGCTCCATTCATGGACCAATTGGTATAAAGCTTGGCGGTAGAGCTGCACCAGAAATAGCCTTATCGATTATCGCCCAGTTAGTTACAGAAGTATATAAGCGTTAATGATTGCAGCCATTTTGTTAGCGGCTGGTTTATCATCGCGCACTAAACGTTTTCATAAATTACTTTTGCCTTATAAAGGAAAAAAATTACTCGACCATGCCATCACGGCTATTACGAGAAGTACCATAGCTTATCTCATCATCGTCACCGGTAAACAGCAACGCAAGATCCGCAAAATTATTCCAAAAAAAGATATGATCAAAGTTGTCTATAACCCCAAGTATCGATCTGGCATGGCCTCTTCCATCAAGGTGGGCTTGCAGTATTTACCGAAGGAGGTTACTCATTTTTTTATAGCTTTGGCCGATATGCCGAAAGTAAATAAAAATCATTACAATAAAATAATTAGCGCAATCAAAAAAAACCCAAAATTACCAGTGGTGCCGTACGTGGATGGCCAAGCTGCTAATCCAGTATTATTTCCCAAACATTTTATTCGTAAATTACAATTATTAGAAGGCGACCTCGGCGCTAGAATGTTACTGCGTAGATCTAAACATACCAAATTAGCCTTTCGTCAATCAGCTCTCTTAACTGATCTTGATTGTTTAGCAGATTTTAAAACAAAGCAATAAACTTTACAAAACAGATAGATCTTCTCTACCTTTTTTAATATAGTTGGCTTATGATTGAAAAATTTAACGGTATTATTTATTTTATTATATTCCTTATTCATTTTGCAGGAGTTGGTCTTTACGCTTATCAACTTCTAGGAAACACTGCAAAATTTAGAGAAAAATTTGCAATTGATGTGACCGCAACGTCAACCATGCGAATGTTAGGCGGGATGCTAGCCGGCGTATTTTTAATGGCGCTTTATATTCTTTTTGTCAGACCTAATGGGGTAGAGGGAACTTGGGCTTTTTTTAACTTAGTATTTGTGCAAAATCTTTGTGTATTATTAGCCAATACTTATTCGGTTATGATCGATAAGACAGGCGTGAAGAATAATTCTATAGAGGCAGTGATTGCGCCTTTAATTTTTACGGTATTGATTGCGATTCTTATTTATGGATTATCGGATAAAATATATATTTATTAGTAACTATGCTAAGCAAGGCAAACAACAAAATAAATAGCCAACGTATGTTTTTTTTCTTTAAAATAGTTCTCTCTGCCTTAGTCATTGCGGCGGCTAGCTGGTTATCGGGAAAATACCCAAAACTTGCAGGTTTCATCATAGCCTTACCGCTTGCAACTTTAATTGCTCTTGTTTTATCTTATACCGAACATAAAAATGCAGAGACAACCATTACCTTTGCTAAAAGTATTTTAATTGGGGTGCCTGCTAGTTATTTCTTTTTTCTTCCCTTTTTCTTTGCCAAAAGTTTTAACATGAATTTTTGGTTGATCTACGCAACGGGTCTTGCCTTGTTAGTGGTTGCTTTTTTTGTTCATAAGTACATCGTATCTTTATTATAAGCATCGATAATTGCGAGATAGACATGGCCAGCACTATAGAAATAAAAAAACTTTATTATGCTCCGGTAAAATCATTTAATTTTATTGAACAAGATCAATGTACCATTGTGAACAACATCGGCATGCAGCATGACCGGGTTTTTGCTTTGCTACGAAATAAAACAAAAGAGCAAGCAATTCAATTTCAAAATAAGCAGTATTTGCGAAATAATCAAAGTTATCTAAGTGTTAAAAATACACCAATACTCAACCACTATCAGGTACAATTTGATAGCACGTCACTGCGCATTTATCATAAGGGGCAACTTATAGCGCATATAACCGATTTTGATTTTGAATCGTTACAACAAGTAAGCACCGCCATAAAGGCGCGTGAGGAAAGTTTGCAACATCAAGAATTATACTTTGTCCATAATCAAACTATTCCTTTTTATGACATGATTAATGATCATGTGATTTCGCTTATTAATTTAGCAAGCGTTCGCGATTTTGCAGCACGCTCTGGTTTGATTATTGATCATGAACGGTTTAGAGCCAATATTGTGATTGATGGTATGCCAGCTTTTGCCGAATTAGAATTGGCTAAACAAATAATAAGTATTGGTAATGTCCGCTTTCAAGTTTTCTCGAATATACCTCGCTGCAAAGCAACCAATTATCCCTATAAGCAAATAGTTGCTGACCATAATATACCGCAACAGCTGCACGAAATTTATGATCACATAGATTTTGGAATCTATTTAAAACCATTAGAAAATGGTGTAATTAGTCTAAGTAATCAATTGCAGGTCTTAGGTTAATTTATAATGAGCAAACTATTTTTTCAAAACCGTTTAGCATTTACAGTGCTTGCCGCTAGCTGTTTTATGGTGTTTGCAGCGATGGGAACCCGCCAAACTTTTGGTATGTTTTTTAATTTTTTTGAAAATGATCTTAGTATTTCTCGAACTTATTTTGGATTAGCTATTGCTATTCAGGCCATTGCATGGGGTTTTGTCACTTTTTTCCTTGGAATTTTAGCCGATAAATTTGGAGCGAGTCGTGTCTCTTGTTTAGCATTATTGATATATGCTTTTGGTATTTATTCGTTAACTCAAGCTAATAGTTCTGGTTTAATGTTTTTGTTAAATCTGGGTATTTTAGTTGGTATCGGCATGGGCGGCGGCGGTGCACAACTAGCGGTGGGAGCGGTGAGCAAACATTTTCCTAATGCAAACCGTTCGAAGGCCTCCGGCTTAGTAACTGCTTTTGGTTCGCTTGGAATGTTTGTATTACCTTTAATTGCAGCATTCTCCTTACAGCAAACTTCTTGGCAAAATACTTATATAATTTTAGTGGTCCTATTACTACTAGCTGCCATCTTCGCTTTGTTTATAAAACTTCCCGAGACCGCAACGATTACTGGAAACAGGGTAGATGCCCAAAGTGCTTTAGCCGCTTTGCGAGAAGCTTGTACGCACAAAGGTTATATTTTTTTAACTTTTGGTTTTTTTGTTTGCGGTTTTCAAATTACTTTAGTCGCAACCCATGTTCCAGGTTATGTGATTGAGCGTGGTCTGGAAGCTTGGACTGGTACTGCTATTTTATCTTTAATTGGTTTATTTAATATTGTAGGCACCTTGACCATGGGTTATCTAGCAGACAAATATTCAAAGAAATTGTTATTAAGCGGTCTTTATTTTTTTAGAGGTATAACTATTATTTTATTTTTAATCCTACCTGCTTCTAGCGGTTTAGCGATTGCCTTTGGTATTAGTTTTGGTTTTTTATGGCTGGCGACCATTCCTGCCACGAATGGCATTGTCGCACAAATTTTTGGTACCAAGCATATTTCTATGTTATTTGGCTTGGTCTTTTTTTCGCATCAAATAGGAGCTTTTTTTGGTGCTTATTTAGGTGGATACTTTTTTGATCAATTCGGTAGCTATGATTATGCATGGTATCTATCAATTGCTTTATCTTTGTTTGCGACCTTTATGCATCTTCCCATCGATGAACGGCCGCTGCAACGCTTAGCAACTTGATTGGAAGTTCCT